>JAABUQ010003674.1_pt1 | contig 27565 bp, 23 predicted proteins | sample 5560001 | NCBI WGS metagenome assembly JAABUQ01 (sample SAMN10711888, study PRJNA513371) | rock metagenome | isolation source: Antarctica rocks | place: Antarctica: Victoria Land, Finger Mt nord | collected 2015-12-18 | reverse complement strand
AGAGAGGGCGTTACGGTTTGGCCACATTGGTCGCCGAAACAATGCGCGAACTATAGAAGAGCTGTTGGACGTGAGTATCCGTGTCAATTTCAAATCCAAATTGCGGGAGCAGGCCGGCCACATACCCGTCCATCTGGCGTCCCCAAAAGGCGGGCACAGCCTTAGAGCAGACCCGGTACATGGCATTGAAACTGCGCTTGTTTTGGGCAATCAGGATGGTGGTGAACCGGCCGCCGGGCCGGAGCACGCGCCGGAGTTCCAACAGCGTATCCGGCACATCGGCGGCCGGAAGAAGCTCGAAGAGATAGCAACAGATCAGGCGATCAAACTGGCCGGTGGGGTAGGGCAGGCAGCGAACATCCGCCGCCTGGCACTGCGCCGAAGCGTCGGGGAACCGGCGTCGCGCGTCCGCTTGCGAGTGAGCAGCCATTTTTGGGGAGAGATCGACACCGATGGTTTGACCGTTGAGGTTGACCTTGACTAGCCGCCGAAACATCTCACCGGATCCCATGGCTACTTCCAGGACGCGCGTTCCGTTCTCGATGGAAGAAGCGGCCAGAGCTCGCGAGTGCGCACGGGAATGGAACAGCAGTGTGGAAAGCGAGTAAACGGGCGCCAAGACATCGTATATACGGCGCGTGAGCAACGATGGCGGCTCTTCCGGCTGGCGAGAGACTTGATTGGCGGTGGTTTCGGCGAATTCGATCATTCTTCTCTTGAAACAGACTCCCGGAACCGAGATTCCCGTTCATTCGCTTTAAGCGGACGGGGGAGAGAGCCTTCCGCTAATTTAGCAGTGTCATAAAAAGGAAAGGCCCCGCACGAAAGGCGGGGCCAAGGTTCGATGGTTGGGGGAACGTGCTTCGGGCCAGGAATCAAGACCTGAAAGCACACCGACGCCATCCACGGACGGTTAGTCTTTGATCAGTTCTACGCGGCGGTTTTCCGCTCGGCCCTGGTCGGTCGCATTGGTGGCAACAGGTTGATGTTGCCCTTCTGCTTCCACGCGAAGTCGGCCAGCCGCGACGCCATGGGCAACTAAATAGGCCATGACGCTCTGCGCGCGCTGTTGGGCGAGCTGGTCATTTGCTTGAGGCGTGCCAACGGAGTCGGTGTGGCCCACGACGCGCATCTTCCAATCGCCATTCTGCTGAAGAGCTTGGGCCGTTTGATCGAGGACGGCTTGCGAGTCGCCGGCAAGTCCAGCGCTGGCGGTAGAGAAGTGTACTTCGTTATCGGTGAAGCCGACCCGGCCACTCTGCCGAATGGTGTCGGCGATGCTGGCCGCGGTCCAGGCTTGCGCCTGAGGCGTAGTGCCGGCGGTATTATCAGGCTTGGTTTGATCCGCCACGGCCGCAGTGGTGGCCGGAGCAGCGTCATGACGGGAGCGGTTGAAGAGCCAAATGCCAAGCAGCAGCAGAAGCAGCAGCGGCAGCAGCCACGCCCACATCGAAAGCCCTTTTTTCTTTTCCTGTTCTTCGTAAACCTTAACTTTTTCGGTTGCCATGTTCAGTTCCTCGTAGATTCCGGCTTAGCGCTTTCGCGAGCCCTTTGGTTCCGTAGCGATCTGTTCTACCTCAACCTCTGTTTTGCGAACGCTGTCGGTCACACGTTGCGTCCTTTCAGTAGAGTCTTTGCTGACAAGTACTTCCTCGACGACGCGCGCGGATTTCTGGACGACGGGAACTTCCGCCATCTCCGTGACTTCAATGGACTGAATCTTCAAGGCGTCTAAATCAGCTTCCGTGACGGCGCGGTCCACGGGAACACGGTTGACTTTAGCGTGCTCTTCCCGAAGGACAACTGAGTCCTCGACCGGGGTTTCCACCACCCGGCTAAAAACCCGAACGCCGCCGCTTTGCACCTGACGCTTACCGACTACGAGTTCTTCCTCGACAATGGGGATCACGGCATCGCCAGCGGATTTTGTAGCTGCCGCGGCTTTCGAAGCTGCCGCGACCGGTGCTGCGACTCCCAGTGTTTTCTCGTCTACCTGGGCGGCCTGATGCCTCTCAAAGATGTCTTCCACTTTGTCCGCAAACTGCGCGGCTGCCGACACCATGATAATGGTGCCGCCGCGGCCGACGCCGTCGGAGAGCAAGCGCATGTCTTTCTCCGGCAGATTGAGTTGCTGCAGCGCGGAGAGCGATTGCGCGGCAGGACCCGAGGATCCAGTGCGGCCATCAATTACCGTGACGGCGTTGGGCGGTAGCCCAGAGTTCTGTAAATCGCTCAAGGCGTTCTGTGCTTGTTCATTGGTATGAAACAGGCAGATGAGCTTGGTGAAGGTTTCCGTACTTGGCATAGTCTTCCTTTTCTGAGTTGCTGGTTGAGGCGGGTGCGGTTCGGCCCGAGCCGCGTTTTCACGCATGTAGGAACAGCGCGCGATGGATTAACGAGAGAACGGACCAAAGCGGCGCGTCCTCCGATTTAACCGGCCGCGCTGCTGGCGTACCGCCGCTCACAGGATAGAGGTGTATTGCTCCGGAGCTGTTACCGGGTTAGGAGAGTTTAACTTTTCGTTTAAGTACTTAGTTACGAGACAGATAAGACTCGCAATTGCGCCTGCTGGGCTTGGTTTGCCGATGAATGTTCCTTCCGGGGCAATATAGTTGAGCATAAGGGACGCAAGAAATCGCAGCTTCTCGCTATGGTGCTGCATCGAACGCATATAGGAACGGAAATGGCAAACAATTTTCAAGCGTTACCGGCATTACCGCTGAAGAACACGATTCTTTTTCCAGGTTTGCTGTTGCCTCTGTCGGTAGGACGAGAAAGCTCACTTCGGGCAGTGGAAGCAGCTCTCAAAACCGAGGAGAAAGAGATTATCCTGATTGCGCAACGCGATCCCCAGGTGGACGTGCCGCAGCAGGATGACCTCTATACAATCGGCACGAAGGCAGTCATACGCAAGTCTTCGCGGCCGAATGATGGGGCGATGGAGATCCTGGTCCTGGGTATGGAGCGGGTGGTGGTGGTGAAGCTGGAAAGCGGCGAACCCTACCTGGTGGCCAAGTACCGGGTTCTTCCTGTGCCTGAGGACGGGGGCTCCGAGGTAGAGGCATTGTCGGGGGCTCTACTCGAGCTGGCTGAGAAAGCGATTACGTTGGCGCAGCCGCATTCTGCTAGCGAACTCACGCGCATGCTGGCGGGGAGCGAAGATCCAGTCCGCTTGGCGTACCTGCTGGCGAGTATTTTCAGCTTAGACGTGGCACGCGAGCAGAAGCTGCTGGAAGCTGAGACGCGCGTAGATGCTTTGCGGCTGATGCACTCCTATTTGGCGCATGAGCTGCAGGTTTTGGAGCTGCGCCAGAAAATCGCTTCGACGGCTCGCGATGAGATGTCGAAGGAGCAGCGTGAGTATCTGCTGCGGCAGCAATTGCGCGCGATTCAGCAGGAACTGGGCGAGAAGGATGCCGATAAGGCCGAAGTTGAGATGCTGCGCGAGCGTTTCGCTGAGGCGAAGCTTCCCGAAGAAGCCAAAAAGGAGGTCGAGAGAGAGCTGGCGCGACTGGAACGGCTACCGGCTGGGGCGCCGGACTATCATGTCACGCGCACTTACCTGGAGTTTGTTCTGGATCTGCCGTGGAACTCGACGACAGAAGACGATCTGGACATCGCGCATGGGCGCCAGGTGCTGGATGAAGATCACTTTGGGTTGAAGGAAATCAAGGAGCGCATTCTGGAGCACTTGAGCGTGCTGAAGCGGAACCCGGATGCGAAGGCTCCCATACTGTGCCTGGTTGGAGCTCCGGGCGTCGGTAAAACCTCATTAGGGCAATCCGTGGCGCGGGCCTTGGGGCGCAAGTTTGAGCGTTTCAGCTTGGGCGGGATGCATGATGAGGCAGAGCTTCGCGGTCACCGGCGCACCTATATCGGCGCCATGGCGGGACGATTACTGCAGGCCATGCGGCGGGCGGGCGCACTGAACCCGGTGCTGCTGCTGGACGAGGTGGACAAACTAGGGCGCGACTTCCGGGGCGATCCGGCGGCGGCTCTTCTCGAGGTGCTTGATCCCGAGCAAAACAAGACGTTCCGGGACAACTACCTCGACCTGGCATTCGACTTATCTAAGGTTCTTTTCATCACAACAGCCAATTCGCTGGACACGATTCCGCAACCGTTGCTGGACCGCATGGAAATCCTGCGGCTGACCGGCTACAGCGAGGAAGAGAAACAGCAGATTGCGCGCCGGTACCTGATTCCGAAGCAACTGAAGGCGACGGGGCTGACGGATGAACTGATTGAATTCACCGATGATGGGTTGAAAGCGATCATCTCGGGATATACGCGTGAAGCGGGTCTGCGACGGCTGGAACGGGCAATCGCGCGCGTCACTCGCAAGGTGACGTTGCGTTTCGCGGAAAGCCAGACGGAAAAAATGCTGGTTACCCCAGATGTTTTAGGTGACTTGCTGGGACCGGAGATGTTTCTGCCGGAGCAGATGCGGAAGACGGTGCCTCCTGGAGTGGTGACTGGCCTTGCTTGGACCGAGAGCGGCGGGGACGTTCTGTATATCGAGAGCGCGCTGCTGCCGGAGGGGAAGAGCTTGACGATGACTGGTCAACTCGGCGAGGTGATGCAGGAATCCGCTAAAATCGCCCAAAGCTACATTTGGGCACATGCGGCTGACCTGGGGGTTGATCCTGAGAAGATCAAGAACAACGGCGTTCACATACACGTGCCAGCGGGGGCGATTCCGAAAGATGGACCTTCGGCGGGCGTGACGATGACCAGCGCGATGGCTTCGTTGTATACCGGTCTTCCAGCGCGTAGCGATATCGCGATGACGGGTGAGGTGACGCTGGCAGGATTGGTGTTGCCGATTGGGGGCATCAAGGAGAAAGTGTTGGCGGCGCGCCGCGCGGGTATTCACCGCGTAGTGCTGCCGCAAGCAAATAAGAAAGATCTGCGGGAGCTTCCGGATCATGTCCGGCAAGAGATGCAATTCCATTTTGTGGACCGCGTGGAGGAAGTGTTATCGCTGGTGATTCCGAATCTGAACCTCCGAGCGTTGGCTATCGCGAGCTAGCAGATCAGGTTCCTAATTGAAGCCCTGAGCTGTCAACCGGCAGCTCGAGGCTTTTTGTATAACGGGCACGCGTTGTGCATTCGTTAGCATAGGTGGCGTGAACCGGAACGATCTGCAGTTCCTTGCTCGCACGATACTCGCGGAAGCAAAAACGTTATTAACCGCCGGTCTTCCAGACGGCGCATATTACCTGGCGGGCTATTCAGTCGAGTGCGCTATAAAGGCGTGTATCGCAAGGGGAACGCAGCGTCATGACTTTCCAGACAAGAAGATCGTGGAAGCAAGTTATACGCACAATTTGAAGGACCTAATAAAAGCCGCTAAACTGGAGTCGGCTCGTTTGGAACAGGCGAACAGAGATCCTAGTTTTCGCAGCAATTGGGATCTTGTGCAACAGTGGTCGGAGCACAGCCGTTATGGGAGGCATGGTTCAGAAATGGCACAGGCATTCGTAGAGGCCATCGGTAACCGTAAACATGGGGTGCTTGCTTGGATAAAACAGCATTGGTAGCGGCGGATTTTACGACCGGGCTGGAGCTTGTGCAGGCTCTGGATGGCTCAGCGCTGTCAATCAGCGTGGCGCTGTGGCTCTACTTGGCGGAATATGAAGACTGGCGATTTGTGCTCTCGTCGCGTCGCCTGGATGAAGCTGAACCTGCGGAAGCATACAATTTAGTCCATGACGCGCTTGCAGCGGAGGGAATATCTCTGGAAAGAACTCCAACCCTGATGATTCTTAAAATGTCCGATCCGTTCCTCCGCGACTTGCGCCGAATTCTCGCGAAAACGAAGAACGTGGAAGGTACGCGTTTGGGTAACCATCTAATCGGCGGCCGATTTGTCGAGGACGCTCTCGTGTACCGTATTCGCTAATCGCGCTGCAGCCGCAATGACCGAACATCCTGTGCAATGAACTTTCAAAGCAGCCGTCTTCAGTGCGCCATCAGCAGCTAGGTATTAGTCGGCGCGGTGCAGCCCTGCAGATCGCTGCGCTTCTTGTGTTCGTTACCGCCGGTGTTCTGGTAGCTCCCCTGCTTGGATTCGAAGATGACGAACTCATCTTCGTCAGCAACTTCCAGCATCCGAACGACTGTTTTTCCCGGCTGCCGCTGTTCGGTGGCCATGCCATACCTACCATGGCGGTGAGCTACGCAGGCGCACTCAAGAGTTGGCTTTACAGTCCGTTGCTGTTCATTGCGGCTCCGACCATCTGGGTGGTCCGGCTACCTTCATTATTACTCGCGGCTCTCACGATCGCACTCACGGGTGTTCTGATGGCGATTGTTGCGGGTCGAACGGCGGCCGTTGTGATCGTTTGTCTGCTCGCGACCGACGTGACGTTTCTTCTCACGGCCACCTTCGATTGGGGACCTGTTGTCATTCAACATTTGCTGCTGGTTGTTTCGCTTCTCGTGCTGATTCGGTGGTACCGGAACGGGAGCCCACGATGGCTTTTTTTCGGCGGCCTTACCGTTGGTCTCGCACTCTGGGACAAGTCTCTCTTTTTATGGCAGCTATGTGGCATGGTGACGGGGCTACTTGTCGTTGCTTTTCCGGTCTTCCGCCAACTTTTGAGCCGCAGAAACTTGTGGATGTTTACTCGTGGCCTGTTCTTGGGCGCGCTACCGCTTATCGCCGCCAATTTTCGCCACCACTTCGCGACGATTAGAGATAACGGCCATATGACCTTAGCCGACGTCGGCACGAAGGCCGCCTTCATGCGTTCAGCGTTAGACGGCCAAGCCGCTACGGCGTTTCTAATCGACGGCGGGATTGACAGCATGGACCAGATTCAGCGGCCGTTCGAAACGCTCGCTCTGGCGCTGGCTCATTCACTCGGAAATGCTCCGTCTCAGTGGCGCTTCTATCCAGGCCTGGTCCTCATTTTCCTGGGGATTGGCCTGGTGAGCGGCACGCGACGAAAATGGATCCTCTTCTTTTTAGTTGCGGGATGTATCGGCTGGTTCCAGTCCGCGCTCACCCAGCACGCTGGAAACGTCATTCACCATGCGGTTCTCTTTTGGATTAGCTGGTATAGTGCTTTATCGCTGAGCCTCGCTGTCCTGCTTCGGTCGCAATTTCACTCCATACGCTTGGCGACGGCGTTAGTCGTTACCCTGTTCTGCGTTCGCGGAGTTCTTGTGATGGGCGCCGACTACGGCGAAATGATCGCCCACCGAGGCACCCCGCGATGGACCACCGCCGACATAGCCCTAGCGGATAAGCTTCTGAGCTCGGGGGTGAGGCGGATTATCGTAGCCGATTGGGGAATAAAGAATGTTGTTGCCGCGCGCTCGGATGAGCGCATCGTTGTAGACAACCAAGGCCCCGTACTCAACCAGGGCGTGTTCAATCAAAACGCATTCAAGTCGTGTATGACCAAGGATTGTGTTGTGGTGGCGCATGTGCCTGGTAGGAATGTCTTTGCCGCGGCTCCTGCGACCCTCGATCAGAACTTTATAAAAGCCGGCTTCCGCAAAGTGGGGAAGACGATTGTCTATGACATACATGGCGTACCAGCTTTTGAGTTCTTTCACTCGAGCCGGTAGTTCGGAGCTTCCTTGGTAATGATCACGTCGTGAACGTGGCTTTCGCGGAGGCCCGCAACCGTTACACGCAGGAACTTGGCGCGCTCCTGCAACTCCGGGATGGTTTGGCAGCCGCAATAGCCCATCCCCGCGCGCAGGCCACCCACGAGCTGATACGCCATATCCGCGAGCGGGCCCTTGTATGGAACGCGGCCCTCGATGCCTTCCGGTACAAGCTTCCCGTTGGGCGCCTGGGAATAGCGTTCGGAGCCGCCCTGCGGCATGGCGCCCATGGATCCCATCCCGCGATAGCTTTTAAAGGTGCGTCCCTGGTAGAGGATGGTTTCGCCGGGGCTCTCGTCGGTGCCGGCCAAGAGACTGCCGATCATCACCGAATCGGCGCCGGCAGCAATCGCTTTAGTGATGTCGCCTGAGTATTTAACGCCGCCGTCGGATATGAGAGGCACGCCCGCTTCGCGCGTGGCTTTGGCGCACTGAGCGATGGCGGTGATTTGCGGCACACCAGCGCCGCTGACCACGCGGGTGGTGCAGATGGAGCCCGGGCCGATACCCACCTTGATTCCGTCCGCTCCGAGGCGGATGAGATCGCGAGCGCCTTCATAGGAGGCGACGTTACCGACGAGCACTTGTACATTGGGTAGCGCGGCTTTCACGGCCTTCAAGGCGTCCATCACGCGCTGGCTGTGTCCGTGCGCGGAATCGATCGCGATCGCATCCACCTTACGGCGGCAGAGTTCTTGCGCCCGCTCGAGAAAGTCGCCGGTAGCTCCGATGGCAGCGGCGGCGCGGAGACGGCCCTGCGAGTCCTTGGCGGCATTCGGATACTTCAACTTCTTCTGAATGTCTTTAACGGTAATGAGTCCCTTCAGAACATAGTTGTCGTCGACCACCAGAAGCTTTTCGACGCGATGCTTGTGAAGGATCTTCTGCGCTTCCTCTAGCGTGGTTCCCACGGGTACTGTGATGAGATCGTCCTTCGTCATCACCTCTGATATAGGAAGATCGTAGCGATCTTCAAAGCGCAGGTCGCGGTTGGTGAGTATGCCGACTAACTTTCCGTGCGTTGTGACCGGTACGCCGGAGATGCGATAGCGGCTCATTAGCTCCAAAGCTTCGGAGATTTTGCGCTCCGGTTCAATCGTGACGGGGTCGACAATCATTCCGCTCTCACTGCGCTTCACGCGATCCACTTCTTCTGCCTGCTTGTCGATTGGCATGTTGCGGTGGATGATTCCGATACCGCCCTGTTGCGCGAGCGCGATGGCCATGTGGGATTCCGTGACCGTGTCCATAGCAGCACTTAGAAGCGGGATGCGCAGCTCGATCTTGGAAGTTAGCCGGGTCGTGGTGTCGGCTTCCGAGGGAATTACTTGGCTATGGGCGGGCTGCAGAAGGACATCGTCGAAGGTGAGTCCTTCCTGAATCACCTCAGGAATCATGGGGAATAATCTCATGCTAACAACAGCTTCGGAGAGTTGTTGATAGCTCTGTATTTAGAGGCATTTATCAACGGGGGCCGCACTATACTGAAGGTGCGTGACTCAGCTTGGCCGCTATCAGATCCAAGAGGAACTGGGGCGCGGCGCAATGGGCGTGGTGTATAAGGCGCTGGATCCGGCGATTGGCCGGATAGTGGCGATTAAAACCATACGGCTTACCGATTTGACGGATGCCGATGAGCGCCAGCAAATGCGCGAGCGGTTGCTACGCGAGGCGCAGTCGGCCGGCGTTTTATCGCACCGGAATATTGTTACCATTTACGACGTTCTGGAGCAGGAAGAGTTCGCGTACATCTTCATGGAGTACGTGTCTGGCGAGTCGCTTGAAAAGTTGCTGAGCAGTGGCTCGCTTCCGGGTAGTTCGGCACTGGTCGATTTTCTGCGGCAAGTGGCTGAAGCGCTGGATTACGCCCATTGCAAGGGTATCTTGCACCGCGATATCAAACCGGCAAACATTATTCTTCCCGATGCGGGCGGGGGCGCTGGAAGGCTTGCTAAGATCGCCGATTTCGGTGTGGCCAAGTTTGTCTCGCAAGCGATGGCGCAGAGCGGAAGCATGACCGGCACCCCGAACTACATGTCGCCAGAACAGATTCAAGGCACAACGGTGGATGGGCGTTCGGATCAATTTTCACTTGGAGTGGTGGCTTATGAACTGCTTACGGGAGCGAAACCATTCACGGCCGGTGACGTTCCGGGACTTTTCTATACGATTTGCAAACAGGATCCTAAACCCGTTGAGCAGCTTAATCCCACGTTGAGTGAGGCATCCGGAAAGGTGCTTCAGCGCGCGTTGAGGAAGGATGCGAGTGAGCGTTTCGCTTCTTGTGCCGACTTTGCCGGCGCGTTGTCGATCGCGCTTGAAGAATCTCCGGCGTGGGTTGCGGGAACGAGAGAACATTCCGCCGCAACGGATTACGCCGGCGCTTCTATTGCCGCTCCGCGTACGGGCCCGATCATTTCGATTCCGGAAAACCCTCCGTATAATTTGCCGACGCTGCCCAGACGCCGAGGGAATGAACACGACTCCGAATCGGACGAGCGTTCGCGGGGTTCCTCAATTGGCAAGAAGCTGGGTGTGATGCTGGCGATGTGCTTGGCAATCGGGGCGACGATTGTTTTTATCGTGCGCTCCAACTCAGGGCCGTCTTTGCCAGTGCAAGTATTGGATACAAAGTTGGGGCCGGTGACGCCGCCGCCCGAAGGCATGGAGGTAACAAACCGAGTAACAAACCAGGCACGTCGGGCCGCCAAGCCGGATGCCCCATCTATTACGCAGTCACTTCATGCACAGAAGCGCACACAGGAGCCGGCTGCGTCCACTGACTCTAACGGAGGCGAAGGCAGTGATGTGGAACTGCTGACCGAACCGCCGGGCGCGAAGATTGTGGTGGACGGCAGATCGGATGTGGCGTGCAATGCGCCCTGCACGCTTTCATTCCACCGTGGCCGCCACACGCTTTCCGCGGAACTCAGCGGCTATAGCATGGCGCGACGCATTTTCAATGTGCCCAACGACAGAAGCCTCTATGTAAGTTTGAGCAAGAGCATGGGCGTTCTGATGGTTACTTCTTTTCCCCGCGCTTGCACCGTGGTTGTGGACGGCAGGCCGTCCGGACAAACGCCGGCGACGCTGCATCTTGCGGCTGGGTCTCACCGCGTCGGCGTGGCTGGCCCGGCGTTGCAGCAAGAAGAGACCATTGAGGTGCAAACGGACGGCTTCGATGCGAAGCGCTTCTCGTGCCAATAGAGTTATTGACGTCTTCTAAAAAGGCTTCCTCGTGGCGCTGGTTGGCCGTGGGCGTCTTTGTGATCTCTTCCACTTTGAATTTTCTGGACAGAGCGCTCTTGAACGTGTTAGCGCCGTTGATCATGGCGGAGTTGCACTTCAATCAGACAGGCTTCGGATTTCTTATCTCTGCCTTCTCGCTGGCTTACGCGGCGAGTTCGCTGGTGACGGGCTGGTTCCTGGATAGAGCAGGTATCAACCGGGGAATTACGGCGGCGGTGTGCTGGTGGTCTGCCGCTGCGGTGAGCACAGCTTTGGTGCGAGGCTTCGGAGGGTTGGCGGTCTGCCGGGCGGCTTTAGGCGTCGGGGAATCCGCGGGAGTTCCGGCTGTAGGCAAACTGAATGGGCTCTATCTTAAGCCAGAAGAACGGGCCTTAGGCGCCGCGGTGAACCAGATCGGCATCAGTTTGGGAACAATGATTGCAGCTTTGTCGGTCGGGTTTGCAGTCGCTCATAGTTGGCGTTTGCCGTTCGTCATCACCGGGTTGCTTGGTTTCTTTTGGGTGCCGGTCTGGCTATTTGTGAGCAGTTCCATCAAGCCGCAATATGCTGCTGAGATAGCGGGCCAGATTCGACCTTCATTCGGCCTGCTGCGTGACCGTTCGTTAATCCTGCTGACCATCTCGAATGTGTTGTGGATGGGCGTTTACTCACTGTGGATGAATTGGACTTCGTTGTATCTCATCCACGTGAAAAATTTAACTCTGAAGGAATCGGCAAGCTACGTTTGGATTCCTCCGCTGGTTTCGAACTTTGGCGGATTCTTCGGCGGCTGGCTTTCTTTGCAATGGATCCGGCGAGGAGTGGATATCGTGGTGGCGCGGCGTCGAGCAGTTTGGGTCAGCGCGGTAGCTTCACTGGGCACGTTTGCGCTGCCGCTCGCGCCCGATGCGCGTTGGGCGACTGCGATCATCTCGCTGAGCCTCTTTTTTGCGTTGGCTGGCAGCGTGAATATATATGCGCTGCCAATTGACCTTTTCGGCGCGGCGCGATCGGGCCTCGGGATCGCTGCCCTGACGTGCGCCTATGGAGTGTCGCAGATGTTCATCTCACCGCTGATCGGTTATTTGGGTGATCATCATCTTTACACACAAGTAATTTGGATCGCTACGGTCCCGCTGATACTGAGTGCGTGGGTTCTTCAACGCATACGGCCCGCGGAGCGCTTGGTATGAGGACGGATCCCGCACCCACGCGGATGCGCCTGCTACTCTGGATCGGCTTTGGCGGGCTGTTGGCGCTTCTCAGCTTCACCGGAATCAGCGCGCTTTCGATGGTTCGGGAAGTACAAATCCGCAACCAGGAAATCCGTAGCGACTACCTCGGACGGGATCAAGTTTTAGAGCAGCTTCGGTCGGACATTTATCTCTCCGGCACCTATGCGCGCGATTTCCTGCTTGAAAACAGTGATGAAAAGGCTGAAATTTACCGGCATGAATTCGCCCGGAGCCGTGAACGGATTGAGCAGGCCGTATCCCAGTACAGAGGCATGCTGCATGCCGATGAAGCTGCCGTATTCAATTCCCTCGTGAGAGGAATTACAGATTACTTTGATGCACTCCAGCCCGCGCTTCGTTGGGATGCCGGGCAGCGCAGGAGCTTAGGGCGTGCCTTTATGCACGACGAGGTGTTGCTTCGAAGAACGACGATGATCAAGCTGGCCGACAAAGTGGGACAGGTAAACCAACGCCAATTGGATGCCGGGAGCACTCTCGTACGAGAGTTGTTTGTGCAGTTCCGGCTACGTCTGGTTGCCTTATTGGTCCTGACGCTCTCGGTCGGGCTTCTGTTGGCCGGTGTAAGCATGTGGCTAATGTTCAAACTCGAACGCGAGGCCGGGCAGAGGTATCGCGAGGTCGCTCAAGCACGTACCGAAGCTCGGGAATTATCGGCCAAGCTTGTGGATGCACAGGAAGAAGAGCGACGTCGCATTGCTCGTGAATTGCATGATGAGGTGGGCCAGTCGCTATCGGCGCTCCTGGTAGGTATTGGCAACCTGAGCAGTCTCGTTGTTCCGGAAACGGATGCAAATGGGCGAGATCAACTGAGTGTGATCCGGGCCTTAGCGGAAAAGAGCGTTTCAGTGGTGCGGAACATGTCTCTTCTATTGCGACCGTCGATGTTGGACGACCTGGGCCTCATTCCGGCATTGCAGTGGCAAGCGAGAGAGGTCTCGCGGGCGACAGGGATGCGGGTGAGCGTTGCGGCAGAGGAGACGACTGAGAGTCTGCCGGACGAGTACAAGACTTGCATTTATCGCATTGTGCAAGAAGCCCTTCATAACTGCCAGAGACATGCCCAAGCGCATCGCGTAAGGATTCAATTGCAGCAAACACCAGACAAATTGCTGCTGTCCGTGCAGGACGATGGGCGAGGATTTCGACCCGGCGACAGAGGCCTGGGACTGCTAGGCATGGAGGAGCGTGTCAGCCGTCTTGGCGGCCGCTGTCAGATCAATTCGGAAGAGGGAAACGGCACACTGTTGTCGATTGAACTGCCGGAGCCAAGGACGTAACGCGCTCTATGTCACAAGTTCGGATTGTGCTGGCCGACGATCACACCATCATGCGTTCAGGGTTGAAACTCTTGTTGGAGCGAGAGCCCGATTTCGTGGTAGTTGGGGAGGCCGGAGACGGCCGAACGGCGACGCAAATCGTCGAGAAGCATTCACCCGACGTGATAGTGATGGACATAGCGATGCCGAATCTCAACGGCATCGAAGCCGCGGCCCGGATTGCGGCCTCACATCCCAAAACGGCGGTCATCATCCTGAGCATGCATTCAGATGAGACGTATGTGTTGCGCGCCCTGAAGGCAGGAGCGAGGGCCTACCTGCTAAAGGACTCGGCGGAAAGCGATCTCATTCTGGCGGTGAGGAGCGTCATCGCCGGAAGAACCTTTTTTTCGCCAGCCATCAGCAATATGTTGATGGAAGATTACATCCGCGAAATTCGGGAGCGGGGCGTCGACGATAGTTACGAGTTGCTGACTCCGCGGGAACGCGAACTGTTGCAGTTACTGGCGGAAGGTAAGACGACGAAGGAGATGGCGACCGATTTGGGGCTGAGTTCGTACACCATCGATACGCACCGTGGGAACATCCTGCGCAAGCTCAATGTGAACTCGCTCGCCGAACTGATGCTTTACGCCATGAGAAAGGGCATCATCCATTAGCGTTTCTTGCCACGCGGCTCTTCCAGTATTTAATTGCGAGGCCGCCAATCCGGCGAAGCTCGTCTGTTCGGATAGGCTTGGCGATGGTGTCGAACCCGCCTTGTTTGACGATCTCTTCAAACAGATAGTCGTCCATAACAGAGGATGCAAGTATGATGCAGGGTGTCGCCCGACTTTGAGCAAAGCTGCGGACCGCCGAGCGCCAGTCTTTTCCAGGCAGATCGCGGTCTAGGATGACGACCGCGGCGTTCCGGTTAGCGGAGAAGGAAAGTCCCTCATTGAAAGTGCCGACAACCGTGAGATCCCAGCTATTGCTTCTTGCGAACTCTGCCACCGTCTCCCGATCGCGAGCACTCCCCATAACAGCTAACATTTCCGGTGAACTGAAAGAGGCTGATGATACGACCGCTTCGTGATGACGGGATCGCAAGGGCCACATAGCTAGTCTTACGGCACGAGTCCGGCCTGATAGCTCAGGATGCTTAGTTGCGCCGCGTAGTCGTATTGGGCGCGAGCCCGAGAGAGCTCGGCGGAGGTGTATTGGAGCTGTGATTGGCTCAGCTCGACAATGGACGACAGTCCGAGGTTGTAACGAGCCTGGGCGAGGTCAAGAGCCAATCTGGCCTGATCCAGCAACTGTTGGGTCAACCCGAGTCTCTCGTATGCATTTGTCGCGTTCAACCATGCGACGCGAACATCGCGTTGAATCTGCAGGACCAGATCCTCGACGCCCTTCTCTTCGGCGGCGGATCTGGCTTCGGCTTCAAATTGCCGTGCCCTGAAGAGACCGCCATTGAGTATTGGGATGTTCACGTTCAAGCCGATGGCGCCGTATCTTCCCGGTATCTGGGCCTGCCCTGCGGGAACATATCCCGCGGTTCCCAGCAAGTCGACAGTCGGACGTGAGAGATACCGCTCACCTTGAGCGAATTTCTGCGACGACTGGACCTCGAGTCGGCGCTGAAGCAAGTCCGGGCGCTTTTGCAGAGCCTGTTGAACGAAAGCAGCGGAATCGGACGGTGGGTTCTCAATGTTGTGTGGGTCGACCAACTCAAAGCGGGTATCGTTCGGAACAGCGAGAACTCGCGCTAACTCTGCCTCCGCCGATCGTAGATCATTTTCAGCGGCCGATAACAGCAGTTTTGCATCGGCGAGATTTACATTGGCAAAGCTCAGATCGAGCGATGATTTTAGTTTGGCCTGGAAAAGCGCATTGACTTGATCCACTACGTCCTGCCGCGCCTTCACCGTTTCACGGGCGACCGTCAGCAAGGCCCGTGTCCGTAAGACCGCCAGGTAGGCGGCGTCGGTACGAAGAAGCAGATCAGCTTTGGAATAGATGATGCCCTCGTGCTGTGCCCGGGCATTGAGAGAAGCAGATTGGATGAAGCTTCTGGTTCGGCCAAAATCCGTCACGAGCTGATTGATAGTGACGCCGGTGCCTACGCGGTCGTAAACGATTGGATTATTTAGAGCGCCAGCCGCCAGCCGGCTTCCGGAATCCGCTCCGACAGCCGTGATGGCGCCTTGAAGAGTCGGATAATAGGCGGCTTGAAATTCGCGGGCAATGTCGTCGTAGGCGCGCGCTTGGAATTCAGCCTGCGCGATCTGCGGATTATTTTTGAGCGCCATCTGCTCCGCTTCAGAGAGACTGAGCCGCATGGCGCCGGGCGCCGGGACGGCGGGACTCGGGACGGGAGCACTGGGAACGCCCTGCGGCAGCTGTGCCGGATTCTGATGAGCGTGCAGCAACACAGGCACGATTGCGGCTGCCAACAGGGCATAAGAAAGAGGCCTCACTAACGGCGCTCCGTGGCGGCTGCCTCAACCGGACGGTTTCGATAAACGAGAAAGAACCCGGCGGGCACGAGAAACACAGTTAACAGGACGGAAAGTGTCAGGCCCCCCAGTAACGCGCGTGCCAGCGGTGCATAGGATTCGCTGCCCTCTCCCACTTTCAGGGCCATAGGAAGCAAACCGATGATGGTTGCGAACGATGTCATCAACACGGGCCGTAGCCGGACGCGGCAGGAGGTGCTGATTGCGTCGGCAACACTCTTGCCCTGGTTCAGCAACTGATGGGCAAACTCCACGATCAGGATGCTGTTGGAAAGCGCGATACCCGCAAGCATGACGATGCCCATGAGCGACATCACATTTAGCGTGGTGCGGCTGAGCAGCAGCGTGATGATGACCCCGGTGATGCCGGGCGGCAAGGCAAGCATGATGATGAAGGGGTCGATGAAGGATCGGAACTGGGCGACAAGAATGAGATAAAGCAGTACCACGGCAAGAATCAACCCCAGCCCGAAGCTCTTGAAGGAAGAGCGCATGGCTTGAACCAGTCCGCGCATCGTCACGTCAACTCCGGGCGGTAAATGAGTGGACGCAGTGATCCCGTCGATTCTGCTGGCAATGCGCCCCAGGTCCTCACCGAACGGGCGCACGTAAACGTCAATCGTCCGGCGGATCTGGTAATGATCAACCTCCGTAGGAGAACCGAAGCGCTTGATTGAACTGACCATGTCGAGCCGGGTGGAATTGGGGAGGTTCGGCCCGCGCAACGGAATCGACCGCACATCGGCAAGCGACTGAATTTGCTGAGCCGGGTATTGAACGGTGAGCATATAGTTGTTTCCGTTCTTGGGGTCCACCCAGTAGCTGGGCGCAATCATCTGGTTCGAGGTGAGCGAAGTGATTACGTTGTCGACCACCTCCTGCTGAGTCAGCCCAAGCTCAGCCGCGCGCGTCCGATCAATGTCCAGTTGGAGAGCAGGGTAATCGATGTCTTGCGGAATGAAGGCATCGGCTACATTCGGGATGTCCGCGATCTGGCGCTGCAGATTAACGGCCGTGGCATAAGCTGCCTTCATGTTGGATCCGGCCACCTGGACATCGATGGGCGCGGGCATTCCGCTGTTCAGAACCGCATCGACAATGCCTCCGCTTTGAAAGAACGTTGTGAGTTCGGGGAAGTGGTTTTCGAGGTTGGACTTGACCTTCGCCATGTATTCGTAGCTGCCGATTTCATGACCCTCTGCAAGTGCCACCTGCACCGTGGCCGTGTGCATGCCGGAGTTCTGTGTGTAAATTGCCGAGAAGTCGGGAACCGATCCGATGTTGGAGACGATCATCTTGAGGTCGCCCGGCTTAACAGTGCGGCGGATCATGTCTTCTACCCGCTTTACCTCTTCTTCCGTGATATCAATCCTGGTGCCTGGAGGCGCCTTCAAGTTGATGAGGAATTGGCCGGCATCGGTTCGTGGAAAGAAGGAAAGGCCGATGAGTGGATAGAGCAGCAGCGAGCATGCGAATACCACGGCAAAGGCAACCAGCGTGAAGACGGGCCGCTGCAGGACCTTTCTAACGAGGATGTCGTATCTAACGAGGAACGCTTCGAAGTGTCCATTGAACCAGGAATTAAAGCGGGCTCCAAAGCTGGCGTGCTTGGGTGCGCGATAGTGAATGTCCTGTTCAGCCGATGGGGTTTCGTGCTCGCCGGCATGCTTGATGAATCGGGCACAGAAGAGTGGGACGACGGTCATGGCGACAGCGTAAGAGGCGAACAACGAGATGACGACGGCGAGCGCCAGCGCCGAGAACAGAAACTTGCTTACGCCGTACAAGAACGTGACGGGAAAAAAGACGATGACCGTGGTGAGCGTGGCCGCGAGTACGGGCAGCGCCACTTCGCGTCCTCCCTCCACCGCTGCTACTTCGGGCGCTTCGCCCAGTTCAAGATGACGAAAGATATTCTCAAGCACGACCACTGAGTTATCGATCAGCCGGGAAAAGGCAAGCGCCAAGCCGCCCAGCACCATGCTGTTGATGGAACTGCCGCCGAGTTGCAGGATGATGAACGTGGCTAGCGCGGAGAGCGGGATGGAAAAGAATACGGCGATAGTAGCCCGAAAGCTTCCGAGAAAAATCAGAATCATGAGCGACGTAAGGAAAAGGCCCATGCCGCCTTCATGCAGTAGCGTGTCGATGGCGGTTTTGACGAATCGCGATTGATCGAACACGACGTTGGTGATTAGCTGCCTGGGAATGTCGAACAGATGCTTAATGGTGTCTCGCACCCCGTTTACTACGGCTATGGTGTTCGTGTCGCCGCCCTGTTTCAGCACGGGCACGTAGACGGAACGCTGGCCGTCCACGCGGACCACGTTCGTCTGAATCTGGTAAGAATCCTTCGCCGTCGCAACATCGCTTATCCGTACTGTGTTCGTTCCCACCGTCTTGATAGGCATGTTGGCGAGATCCGCCATCGAACTGACCTGGGCATTTGTATAGATGTTGTAGTCGAGAGTGCCGATTTGTACATCGCCGGCCGGCAGAATCAAATTGGACGAGTTGATGGTGCGCACCAAGTCCATGGGACTGAGTTGATAGGCTTCGAGCTTGTTCGGATCGGCGTAGACCATGATCTGCCGGTAACGGCCGCCGAAGGGTTGCGGCACGGACGCGCCGGGAACACTCGCAAGCTGATTTCGCACATTGAACTGCGCCTGATCGCGAAGTTGCGTCTCATTCATGCCCTGACTCTTGAAAGTGACCAGACATACGGGTTGGCTGGAGGCGTCCATCTTCAGAACCACTGGGGGCAAAGTTCCGGGCGGCAAGCGGCGCAACTGTGCCATGGCGAGATTCGAGATGGTGGTGACCGCGGCGTTGGGATCGGTACCCGGCTGGAAATATACTTTGATGACACTTACGCCGGTTAGCGATCTTGACTCGATGTGTTCTATCCCGCTTCCCAGCGTGAAGAAACGCTCGAATGGCAGGGTGATGTTGGTCTCGATCTGCTGGGGCGGCATTCCGTTGTAAAAGGTTGCTACGACCACGACAGGAATGTCCATGGAAGGAAACATGTCCACGGGCATGCGCACCAGGGCGGCGCCGCCTACGACGGCGATAACAAGACACAACACAACAATGAAGTAGGGGTTCTTGATAGCGAACTTAGACATTAGGAGTCCGCCTTGGACTGAGATATGTTCACAAGCTGTGGCTTTACCTTGTCTCCGTCCTTCAGGTCGGCGCGCGGACCTACAACCACCATGTCGCCCTCCTGCAACCCGGACAGAACCTCTACGCGCGTGGAGGTTTCGAGCCCAAGCTTCACAGGCAAGATCCGGATAAGGTCATCTCCACCTACTTTGTAGATCCGTGAGTTACTGCTTGTCAGATCCACTGCTGAAACGGGAATGCACAACACATTTGAGCGGGTCTGCAATTGGAGGTCAACCTCCGCATACATGCCGGGTATCAACACCAAGGAGGGGTTGGGAACGTCTACTTCGGTTTCCATGGTGCGGGTGGTTGTCGATAGCTTGTCGCTGAATCGTGCCACTTTGCCCGTGAACGAGCGGTTCAGGGACGAAACGTGCACTTCCACCTCTTGGCCGAGATGGATGTTCGGTACCGCCGACTCAGGGACGGGCAGCATGAGCCGAAGGAGATTGTTCTGCGAAAGTCGAATTATCGGCATGGCCTGGCTTTGTGAAGCCGTACCGGCCTGGATCATCGATCCGGTGTTGGCGTAGCGCATTGTTACCACTCCATTGAACGGAGCGGTGAGCCGGGTGTAGTCGTAGAGCGTCTTGTATCTGGCCTGCTCGGCGCGATTGACTTGCGTCTGTTGTTGAGCGGCCAGCAGGCCCGATTGAGCCGCCGAGACCTGAGCCTCCGCAACCAGATCTTTACTTCTGGCATCGTCAATCTCCTGTTGCGCGACCAGGCCGGGCTTGGTTTTCGAGACATCCAACAGGCGTTGGTACGAAAGATGCGCAATCTCGTGCGCCGCATTCGCCCGCGTCACGTCGTCCTGAGCCCGCTTGATTTCCGCATCGCTCATCTGAACGGTGGCAGCCGCTTTGGTGAGGTCGTCCGCCATCTCAGGCACCTCAAGGACTGCCAGAACTTGTCCTGTGCGTACGCGGTCGCCAATATCGACGTTGATCTGTTTTACAAATCCCGCCACCTTCGACATGAGGTCGACTTCCTGGTAAGGCGTGAATTCGGCGGTAAGAGCAAGTGAGTGGGAGAGGTTCTCTCTCGCCACTTTTTCGACCGCTACCGCGGGCGATTCCTGCTGAGTGTCCGGTTTTGCTTCGGCGTTGCCGGGCTTCGAACAGGAAGCTGAGACAACCACCAGTGCTACGCCGGCAATCGCCGCTACCAAGCGTGAAGAATGCATGGAAAATTCATTAATTCCATGCTAGGTCGTGAACCTGTCTCGCCGTTATCCCTATGTTCCTGTATATTTGAGTCGCGCATCCGTTAGAGATCGGAGCGCCAGGCCGCGAGCTACAGATGTGAACTCGTCCCCTCCGCGGATTCTCTGCGCTCCGAAGCGAGATTCGAAAATGCGGCGAACGGCCGGTACAAAGGAAGAGCCGCCGGTGAGAAAAACCATATCCACATCGGCGGGGTCTACGCCTGCTTTGGAGAGCAAGGCTTCAATCCGCTGCTCAATGTCGAGGAGCTCGTCTGCTATCCAGGCTTCGAATTCTGATCGGTTCACCTCTGAGTGGAGTTCGACATCGCCATCGTGGAAACGAAAAGCAGCCGTCTCCGCATGCGACAGCGCGACCTTGGTCCTTTGGACAGCGCGATGGAGCTGATAACCGAGATCATGCGTGACGAGATAGAGCAGGGCCTGTAGTCTTCCTGGTTCGAGCGCTTGCGCGGCGACGTTCTGCAGCATGGCAAGCGTTTCGCGTGATTTCAAAAAAGAGAGGTGATGCCAACGTTCCAGCTTGAAATAGACCCAGTTCGGAACCGGGAGCAGCTTGCCAGCCGAATTGAGAGAACTTCCCGCGCCTAGGGCAGGAGAAACCAGATGGCGGATAATTTTGGCGTCGAAGGCGTCACCTGCCAGCGGTAGTCCTTCATTGCCAAGAACGCGGCGCTCCGCGCTTTCGAGTACCTGGCAGGACGGGCCGACGCGCAAGAGGGAGAAGTCGCTGGTGCCACCTCCGAAGTCGCCGATCAAAATCAGTTCGTCGCGGTCCAGGGTTGATTCGTAGTAGTAGGCCGCGGCGACCGGCTCATATTCAAACACAACCTGTTCGAATCCCGCTTTGCTCAACGCAAGCCCCAGGCGGCGGAGGGCGTAGTCGTCGTCTTCGACAGATTCAGAACCGACGAAGCGAACGGGCCTGCCAACCCACGACGTCGCGCACCGGCCGGCCAAATTGCGTTTCTGCTTTTAGGCGGATATCGCGCAACAGATTTGCAACGAGCTCTTCAAGCCGAAAGCGGCGTCCGAAAATCTCCGTTGTCAGCAGGCTGCGGCTGGCAAGGAAGGACTTGAGCGACTGAATCAGGCGTCCCTTTTCGTCGGCCAGTAAGTAGCGCTCCACGCCGTCGGGGCCGCTCCAGGACTTAATTGTGTTTCGGCCTCCATCGCGAACGCGCTCCAGGTAAAGGAGGGACCGGAACGACTCCGTCAGGCCGCCGGGAAAGGCGAAACGCGCCAGCTTTACATCACCGCCGTCCGGCATTGCCAGCGCGATGGAGCTGTTGGTTGTCCCGAAATCGAGTCCTATACCCATGCTGCGGAAATGGTCTCATGGGGCCGCTCCGTTGAGTCTGACACTTTTGCTTGCGACACGAATCAACAGAACGAAATGGCTGGAATCACGAAAAAGCATTGGCGTAGCCTCTCCACCGGCGAGGAAATCGACTTATACACGCTTCGAAACGCCCAAGGAATGGAAGCGACCATTACCAATTATGGCGGCCGATTAGTGACGCTCTGCACGCCCGACCGGAATGGAAAGCTGGATGACGTCGTGCTGGGCTTCGATAATCTGAATGGCTATCTTGAGAAGAATCCGTACTTCGGTGCCTTGGTGGGCCGCTATGCGAATCGAATTGCCAAGGGTGAATTCTCGCTAAACGGTAAGACGTATAAATTAGCGCGCAATAACAGCGAAAATTCGCTGCACGGCGGAATACGAGGCTTTGACAAGGTCGTTTGGACAGGTAATGAGTTCACGAGTGCGGCTGGTCCAGCTCTCAAGCTGACGTATTTGAGCAAAGATGGCGAAGAAGGCTACCCCGGCAATCTGACGGTGGCAGTGACTTATTCACTGAACGACGATCACGAGCTCAAGATTGATTACGAAGCGACAACTGACAAGGACACGGTCATCAATCTAACGAATCACTCCTATTTCGATCTTTGTGGGCAAGCCGCCGGTACTATTCTGGATCACGAGGTGACGATCAATGCGGACCGATTTACGCCGGTGAACTCGCATCTGATTCCAACAGGTGAGCTGAAGGCTGTACAAGGCACACCGTTTGACTTCAGAAGGCCGACTCGCATTGGGGCGCATATCGACGAAAAGGATGAGCAGTTGCAGTACGGCCAAGGGTACGATCACAATTACGTTCTGAATCGCTCGGGTAATGGGCTCTCATCGGCAGCCCGGGTGCGGGAGCCGAAATCGGGGCGCGTGCTGGAGGTGCTCACAACACAGCCGGGTATGCAGTTTTATACGGGAAATCATCTGGATGGAACAGTCACCGGAAAGGGCGGTACGGTGTATGGTTTTCGGTTTGGTTTTTGCCTGGAGACGCAGCACTTCCCGGATTCTCCGAACCAGCCTAAGTTTCCGTCAGCGGTGCTCAAAACGGGACAGAAGTACCAGGGGACCACGATTTTCAAGTTTTCTGTGGAGTGAAACTTCCGTGCGCGTGAGTCCTTCTACTCCATATGAGCGAAGAAACCAAGCCGAGCAAAACGCAGCCCGATAAGAATCTGGCAGCCGAACAACGCCCCATCCCTTCCAAAGCCGAAGGCGACTTGGAGACGGTGGAAGAAGATTTAAAAGAGAAGGACGAACAACGGTTGAAGAAGTAAGTTAGGCGTGAACCGCAGCAGGGTTTTGCTGATTCAGCAGCGCCACACTGTTCAGGATGGTTTCGATCACATTATGGTCGCCCATTCCAGAGTTGAGCATCAGGTGATATAAGTCGCGCTGGGGCCAAGTCTTCCCAAAAACTTTTTCACAAAGGCGGCGCGCTCCGCGTCGACCGTTTGAATGAGGTGCTCGGGCCTCAGCGCGGCTCTTGCCGATGCTTGTCAGACGGCACATTTTATCCTCGTGCGAGGCAAAAAACAGGTCCGTGCCGGAACCTTGGAAGCTCTCTTCATAGCTGCCCCGCATAAAGGTTTTCATGAGCCGGTAGAACGTTGGATCAAGCCGTTCTTCGCGCTCTTCCACGGAGGTGATACGCACTCACCGGAAACCAATACACCTTCCGCCAGTCTTCCCTGCCCAAGGCTCACCATATCGTGCCTTACTATGACCGGGTGGACAGATATCTGGGCGTCTCCGGACATCCGGAAGGTCTGCTACAAATGCCAGACGGGCAGTTTCAGCGCGCCATCCAATTGACCAGTTCGGAAATGCATTTGCGCCAGACGCTGAAGGGTATGAACCGCATGCTCACGCCCTATCGCGCGGGAGCGCAAGCTCCGCTCGGGGCCGACGTCTTCATCAACTTGTCCGTTCCGTCATCCCAAGTGTCAGAAGCTAAACTTTGCCGCAAACTGGATCCGGCGCGCACCCCCAGCTCCGGTGATGTAGCCAAAAGTGGCACTGTTGAAGCCTGTATCCGGATTGTTCCACTGGGGCGTGTTTACGACACTAAAGCCCTCGGCGCGAAACTGGAGGAGCGAGCGTTCGGTGACGTGAAAATTGCGGAACACCGACGCATCTAAATTCCAGAACCCTGGCCCGCTAATCACGTTTAAGCCAAGATTGCCAAACCCGCCGACAGGCTGCGAGAAGCACCCTTCAGCGACAGTGGCGCCGCACTTGGCAGCATTGAACCATGTTGCATCCCTGCCGTTCCCCTTGGTCACCTGAATCGGACCGAAATGGTTAAGCGTATTTCCGTTGAAGGGTGCGTTCAGCGTGCCCGTGTCGCCGGCAAAATTGAGCGGGTTTCCGCTGTAGATGGAGAGAATGGCGTTAGTCTGCCAGCCACCCAGCAGCCGTGATCCGATGCCCTGCGGGAGCCACCGTTTGCCTTTGCCGAACGGCAATTCATACACCCAGCTTTGGACGAAGCTGTGGGTCCTGTCGAAATTAGCTCGAGCATAGTTTCGGTGCGGGTTGATGTAAAAAGTGAAAGCGCCGACGCCGCTGCCGGAGACATCGTTAAACGTCATGGCCTTGCTGAAGGTGTAAGCCGTGGTGAGTGAAAGGCCGGCGGAGAAGCGCTTATCTAGCTTGGCCTGGAGCGAGTTATAGCTGCTGCTCACGCCGAGGAAGCGCTCCGCGGTAGCCGCTTTTCTGCCGAATTGCGTGAATTCCGGCTGCCCGGCAGGCCCTGCGCCAAGCACCAACCCGGCGTTCAAATTGTATTCAACAGGCTGATCGACGCCGTGATTGCCGACGTACGCGGCTTCAAACACCAGGTTCCAGGGTAGTGAACGCTGCAGGGCGACATTCCACGATTCCACGTATGGCTCACGGAAATTCTTGTTAATCACGATGTACGACTGGTTGACATCCGCATTGGCGATAATGCCGTTTGACGGAATGGTAGCTGGGGTAGGCGGGGGGAAGCCAGCCTGGAAAGTCGCGATCTGGCCACTCGGCAGAACCGCGGGGCAGAAGCCACAATTCGGCTCATAAGCGTTGTTCTGCTTCACCGGGAAGTTATAGGCATACGTGTTATCGGGAAACGGCGAATAGCTGATGCCGAACCCGCCGCGAAACACCGTCTTCTCATTAAGCCGATAAGCGATCCCGAATCGAGGAGCGAAATCATGGTAATTGGTCTGCATTCCGAGATTCGACGGGTTACCACCGACTCCAGCTATCACAAGGCTGTTGGTAGTGGGATCGTAGTTAGAGAAACCGGCTGCGTGGGCGGGAGTTCCTGGCGGATAAAGCTCCCAGCGTAAGCCGAGATCGAGCGTGAGCTTAGGCGTGACGGTCCATTTGTCCTGGGCAAAGGTGAAGAATTCCCAAGCACGATAGGCCGGAAAAATAACGGGGAGATCGCGCCCCACTTCGGAGGGCACATCGAGTAAAAAGCTGGCAAGCGAGTTTGTGAAACTTGTCTTTGCGCCGGAAATCGACGTTTGCGAAGTGCCAAAAGTGTAGCGCCCGCGCGGACTGAAGGTCTGTGTCTGCAGCAAGTCGTCGCGGATGCGCCGCAGGTCGATGCCCCACTTGACGGTATGATTGCCCTTTGTTTTGGTCCAGGTATTGACGAAGTTGACATTTGACTCGGCGCGGATCCACGGCAAGCTCGCGGCGAATCCGATGAAGGGGTCTCCAAAGTTGTTCAAGTTGATGCCGACTGGTCCGCTTGTGAATGCATTCACGTTGACGCCGGGAACGCCAAGCTGAGTCGAAACGTCCTGGCCGTAACCGATCTGCTGGGCATCGTTGCGGTAACGGCTGACCCCGAAACGTGTTTCCACGATTAGCGTCGGCGAAAAGATGTGGTCATAATTGATCGCGCCAGAATGCGTGTTTTGGACGCCGTTGGCCTCGAATCCCGCGCCGCCGACACCACGAGGACCGCCATAGACACCGTATACCGCGGAATCGAATGTCACCGGGCGCGAAAAGCTGTAGCGGATCGATAACCGGTCATTATCAGTCTGATTATGATCTACCTTGACGTCGAACTGGTCCGTATTCCGATAGAATGGGCTCAAGGAAAAGTAATTCTGCGTGAGCCCAGGCAGGTTCGGCAGAGGAATAATATTGGAGAGAATCTTGGCGGAGAGCGCATTAATTCTATTCGCCGGAATCATGTTCCCGCGAAACTGCGTCCGACCTTGCCCGTTGTTGAGGTTTCCGGTGAATGGATCGTAAATCGGCGTGGGGCTCTGGCCCGGAGCGGCGATGTTCAGGTTGCCGCCTCTTTCCTCTGCAGTCGGAACTGTTAGCCGGTCGATATTTGAGCTGTGATCTTCGATCCGAAGATAATCGCCGAAGAAGAAGGTGCGATTCCTTTTGATCGGCCCACCAATGGTCCCGCCGAAGTAATTGTAAGTGAAGTGACCCTTAGATGGATCGTAGAAACCTCTCGCGGCGAGCGCGCTCACCCGATTGAATTCGTACGCTGAGCCGTGGAATTGGTTGGTACCCGATTTGAAGATCACATTGGTCGCGGCGCCGGTTGCGCGGCCTAATTCCGCTTCGAAGTTACTGGTACTCACGTCGACGGTTTGGATCGCCTCGGCGGGCGGAATCAACACCTGAAGCAGGCCGGTTCGCTCGTTGTCATCGACCCCTTCGAGCTGATAATTATTCCCCATTCGCGATTGGCCGTTGACCTCTGCGCCCAGGCTCTGTTGCGGGTTGAAGAAAGCGGAATGCTGGCCAGCGGGACGCGTAGAACCCGGCACCAGAGCGAGCAGGCTTTGAAAATTGCGCGCTCCGCCAATAGGAAGATCCTCTATTTGTTTCGCCTCAATCTTCCGGCCCGTATCCGAACGGTCGGTTTGCAGCATGGGCGTTTCCGCCGTCACGTTCACGGTTTCAGTGAGACTGCCGGGCTGAAGCATTAAGTCGACGCGGACCGCAGAATCAACCAGCACATCGACCTTCGCGCGTGATTCACGCCTGAAACCCATTTGTGCCGCTGTCACAGTATAGGTGCCCGGCGGGAGATCTGAAAATATGAAGTTGCCGCTACCGTTTGTCTGAGTCGAGCGATTCACTCCGGTGTTGATTTCCGTGATGTCTATTTTCGCGTCGGCAATGGTACCGCCGGATGTATCCGTCACATTCCCCAGCAGCGTTCCGTTCACTGCCTGGGCAGGAACGGAAGCTCGAAAAACCACAATAAGCGCAAACAATGCACACATCGAACGTATGAGTTTCATAGATACCTCCTCCGTGGCGGCATCCTATACGAGGCAACATTGGCATCTACAAGCGAACATGCGCTTGTAGAACCTACCATGCCGCAGTAATTGAAAGCGATTATAAAGCAAATCGCGTACAAATGCGAAGGGATTAGGCACTAGTACGTCGACCAGTTAGGAGCGCTACACGGCCATGATTGGAGGCGTATCCCGGATTTCTCATTAATCCAAGGAACTATTTGGACGATGTACTAGTACCGTGTTCGGGCTTCAATCGTCTGAGCAAGTCAGCGCCCAGCCGTAGGGCACCGGCAAAAAGTTGAAGCGGGCCGAGGGAGAGGCTTCACTCAGGAGAAGAATCATGAGCCGATGCTGGATCGAGCGCTAACCAAGTGGGGTCCAGCCGCTTACCGCAGGGCGCACAGCCAGGAACTCTTGTTATGGTGGCCGGGGCGATGAAGCACAGCAAGTTAAAGCTGAACGGAGTGAGCGCAACCTGGAACCTGGTACGTCGACGACGCTTCTTGAAACGATTCGTCATACAATTCGAGTTCAGGAAAGAGTAATGCTGCTTCAGATAGCCGATACGAAAAAACCGGAAGTCGATCTCGGGACGACCTATGATGCTGTGGTGGTTGGGTCGGGCGCGGCTGGAGGCATGGCTGC
>JAABUQ010003673.1_pt1 | contig 27567 bp, 24 predicted proteins | sample 5560001 | NCBI WGS metagenome assembly JAABUQ01 (sample SAMN10711888, study PRJNA513371) | rock metagenome | isolation source: Antarctica rocks | place: Antarctica: Victoria Land, Finger Mt nord | collected 2015-12-18 | reverse complement strand
CAAAGGGAATACAAGAAAAAATACATATCTATTGTGTATCTTTTTCGCGCCTTCGCGGTTCAACCCTCCCGGATAGGCAGGCCAAGAAAGGCGCTGTACCGCGCGGTGGCGGCGGCGAAGGCGTGGGTCTGGGCATCGGTGAGGGGCGCGAAGGGGGCGAGGGTAATGACCACCGCGCCTTTGTTGAATGCGCGTTTCCAGGTGCCGACGATGCGGCCGCCATGAACCATCGCATGATGAAAGAGGATGTTGCCGCGGGCGTTCAGCTTGTCGGCGTGTGACGCGGCGAACACGGCGCTCCGGTCGGTATAGCCCACGGTGTATTCGTCGTAGTTGGGCAGCAGGTACGCGTTGTCGGCGGCGCCTTCGGATACATCGGGCACGGGTGCGGCGGACGCGGCGAACCAGTAGGTGCGGTCGCCCACCGTTTCGTGCTGCAAGTGCAGCTTCGCTATTGCGAGACCGTTGCGGGCATCCACCGTCGTGAGGCCCGACCACCAGACGAAATCGGGCAGGGTCGCGGGGCCGTGGCCCGTGAAGTAGCGGCGGGCGAGGGCGGCCAATGCCTCGTCCCGCGTGGGGGTGACGGTCGCGGGCGCACGTTCATCGAGCAGGGCGTACGTCTGTTGTTTGCCGACGGGTGCGCCGCTACAGATCACGCCGTCCAGTTCGGCGCGCATCATGAGAAAGCTCAACCGTTGCCCCCTGTCCCTATTGGCCGTGGCGATCCCAGCTTCCGCGAGGACGACCGCGAGTTGGGGGCGCGTGCGGTGTTTGCCGTCCGCCAGTGCGGTAGTCAGGGCGGCGTTGCTGCGGGCGAAGGTGGCGTCATCGAGGGCAAACTGGCGATACCAGGTGGCATTTGCCACGTTGACGCGCGGCGCGGTGAGCGCGAGCAGCGGGCGAATATCCGCCGGGGTGACGAAGTGCCAGGTGGGCCGCAGCACATGCGTGCGCAGGATCGTGCCGTCGGCAACGGCCCGCGCGATTACGCCTTCGGTCGCCTGCCCCATGCGCAGGCCGACCGCCCAGAGCGCGGCGGCGTAGTCTTGCGCCTGCACCGCGCCGAGCGACTGCACCACCGCCTCCGGTGTCGCCTCCGGCACGCCCGCGAGCTGCTGCGCCTGTAACCGCCGCTGCGCGATCTCCGTGTCCGTCATCATCGGTCGGCGGCCCTCACCTTCCATCATCCATCGTGCGCGTCCGGTGACGCGGTGATGCGGTCTCGCAGCGAAGAATACCAGTATCCCCCAGTATCATACGGAATCCGGTCGAATCGAGGGGAAACGCAAAGGCGCGGAGGCGCAAAGGCACGAAGCAAATACGGGAGAAACATTTTTCTGCCTTTTTCCCCTTCGCGTCCTTGCGCCTTCGCGTCTTTGTGTTGCTCCCTAATGCCGCACCGGCTGGGGCAGTGGTGTGCCCGTTGCGGGCACGACCGTGGGGGCGGGCGCGTGCGTGGCGGGGATCGGCGTCACTGTGCCCCCTCCCGTGACGGTGCGCGTTGGCGCGGGCGCGGGCGTCGCGTTCGGCACTGCCACGGCCAGTGTGTACGTCTGGCTCGCCACCGTGTTCACGCTGTCCGTGACCTGCACGGTGAAGGTGTAGCTGCCAGCGGTAGACGGGGTCATGCCACTGAGCACGCCCGTGCTGCTGTTCAAGGTGAGGCCGGAGGGTAACGTGCTGCCACTGGCGAGGCTGTAGGTATAGCCACTGCCGCTACCGCCCGTCGCCGTGATCTGCTGGCTGTATGGCACGCCGGGGCCGGCGTTCTGAATCACCGTTGGGCTGAGGACGAGGACCGTGACGTTCGTTTCGGTAAATGTAACCGTCGGCACTCCGCCTGCCGTCGCGGCAATTGTGAAGCCGCCAAGCGTGCCGTTTGCCGTGAAGGTCGGGCTGCTTACCACACCCCCGCTGCCAATCGTGCAGACCGCCACAACCCCGCCCGTCACGGTACACCCGGTCGTCGTGCCCGTAAATGTCGCGCTCGCGCCGTTATTGGGGGTAATCGTGAAGGTGATTAGCCCCCCCGCCACCGGGTCGCCGCTCGTGCCCGTCACCGTGAGGCCCACGCCACTGGCAAAGGCCGTGTTCAGATTCGCCTGTTGTGAGCCGCCCGTGAACGTCCCGGTCGTGAAGGCGCGGGCCTCGTATGCCCCCGCATCGCACAGCGTCCCTTGCGGCCTGCTCACGCCGCGTGCGTCGGTGATGAGCGTGCCGGGGCAGGCGAGCAGGTCAATGGCAGGGGAACCGGGCAGCAGGGCAAACGTCTGCTCCGTGCCGCCGTTGCTGGCGAGCGCGCCGAGCACGGGGGAGAGGGGTGAGGCAACGGTGCCCGTGCGGTCGCTGCTCGTCGGGGTAAAGCCCGTGATGCCATCGGTTTTGCCAATCACGTTACCGCCGCCATCGGTGTTCAGGGCGCCGGCAATGTCGGGGCCGTTGCCCGCTGCGGTGTTGCCCGCCACCACCGAGAGTGTCAGCGACAGCCTGCCGCCACTGCCCCCGTTATTAATCGCGCCCCCGTTGCCGGGGCCGCCAGCCACCGTGCTGGTTACACTATTGCCGGAGAAGGTGCTGCCCGTGATAGTCAGGGTGCCAACGATAAAATCAATCGCGCTACCGCTGTTGCTTGCGGTATTGCCGGAGCAAGGTGCTGTTCGTGATCGTCACCGTGCCCGCGCTGCCGATCGCGCCGCCGTAGCCGTACGCGGTGGTCGCACTATTGCCGGAAAAGGTGCAACCCGTGAGGTTCAGGATGCTGTTACCGTGGGCGAGGATCGCACCGCCATTGCTCGTGGTGGTGCCACCCGTGAGCGTGAGGCCGGTGAGGTTCAACGTTTTGCCACTACTCACCACGAACAGTTGCGTCGTGCCGCCGCCGCTGATCGTCACACTGTGCGCCCCCACGGTGGCGTCTATCGTGAGGTTATTGCTCACCGTAAGCGCGCTTGTGAGCGTGATCACCGTATTGGTCGTGCTCGTGCAGTCTTGCGCGAAGGTGATCGTGTCGCCTGACAACGCCGCCGCAAACACGACGGGCAGGCTACCCGACCCGCTGCTGTTGCAATTCGTCACCGTGTCGGTGCCCGCGCGCACGACACTTGCCGGGGGCACGAGCGCAAACGCCGCCAGCAACAGCGCGAAGCCGAGACCGAGCACATCGAACCGCATGAACCGCCGCGCCGTTTCCATCCCCGCTACCATACGCATGATCGTTCCCCCAAACGCAAATGAACCACATCTATACGATTATTGACACTAAACTTCACAAGTCGGTAGAAGAGTACGACAAAATAGCATGGAGTAAAGGGGGGCGGGAAACGCAAAGAGCGTTCACGCTCGCCAAGAAGGCAGGAGTAAGGTGGTTGCGAGAACGCATACACATTGCAAGGTGCGCCTGCGCCGGACGATTGTGCCGCGTCCCCGGAGTGCGTATACTGAGGCGCAGTGCTCACCAGACACGACAATGCACCGAAGATGCCGGTTGAAACAGGGGATGGGCGAACCGGGGATGGACGAACGCGGAAACGAGCGCGCGCGCGACGGGCAGGCGGGGCCGTGGTACCCGCCCGCTTCGCCGTTGCCGCCGGGGAGCGCGCCGCCGGGATTGCCCCTCCCTGATGCGAACGGCGCGCATCCCCCCTCCGCGCCACCGTCCATCGGCCCGCCCGCCGCCCCCGGTTCTGTAGTCGGCCCCGGTTCCGGCCCGATGCCTGTGTATCCGGGGCCGCAGTATCCCCCCGCATCGTATCCGCCGCCAACGTACATTCCGCCCGCTCCGCCCACGCTACCCATACAGCCGTATGTCCCACTCACGCCACCGCCACCGTACACCCTGTCCACGAACGGTTATGCCCCCCGCCCGCCGGTCGCGGTCGCTCCCCCCCGTGCAAGCCGCGCGCGCCCTCCGCAGCGGCTGTTCGTGCCCCGCGTGCGGCTGTGGTACCACGACCGCCTGCGCAACGCAGTATGTGGCATCGGGGCGGCGGCGTGCATCGGGCTGGCGGATGCGCTGATGCTGCCCACGGTCGTGGTCGCGGCATTCGTCGCAGTGACCGGGGGCGGCAATCTGCTGGTTGCCCTGATCCCGGCCATCGCCGCGCTGACGTGGGAGTTGCCGGGGGTGATCGCGGGCAGCGCGATTGCGAACCGCCCCCGCGTGGTGCCCCTCGCGGCGGTCGCCACGCTCGTCTGGGCGCTGCTGGTCGGCGTGCTCGCCTTTCTCTGTGCGACCCAGATAGCGGGCACGGCGCGGGGGCTGCTCGGCCTGTTTTTCACGCTGTACGCACTCGCGGCGGTCGCGGGGGGCGTGGCCCTGCTCGCGGCGGGCCGCCTGCCGGTGCGCGTCGCCACCCGGCACGAACGCCCGACGCTGGTGCGGGGGCGGGCGTACGGCGCGGCGGCGGCGACCGTGGTGGCCGCGTTGTTCGCGCGGGGAATCCTCGCGGACGGAATGCCGGGAAACTACCTCGCGTTGTTTGCTCTCGCGGCGGTGGCCCTGCTCGCGGCGGCGGGGCTGACGCTCGCGCTGGTGGAGCGGATACCGACGGCGATGGGGGTGCCACGCCCGCCGCTGATCGGGCTACGCGCCGCGCCCGACCTCTTTCGCCTGCCCGCCTACCGCCGCTACCTCGTGTTCCGCGCCTTTGCCCTGTTCGCCACGGCGGTTGAGCCGTTTTACATCGTCTACGCCGTGCGGGAATTGCACGCCACGGGCCGCTTTGTCGGTAGCGCCCTGCTGGCGCTCGTGCTCGCCCGCGCGCTGGCGCTTGGCGCGGGCCGGTTTCTCGCCCGCGCCGTCGGTACGCGCCTGACCCTGCAACTGGCGGCGCTTGGCCGCACCCTGGCGGCAACGGTGGCAATCGCGCTGCCCGCCGTGTGGGACGCCGACCTGTTCGGGGCGCGTTTTCTCTCGGATGAGGCGCGCGGCGGGTCGTTTCTCGCCGTGTTCGTCTGCCTGGGCGCGGCGCTGGGGTTTAACGCGGCGGGGCAAAGCGGCTTTCTGCTCGACATCCTGCCCCCCGTCGCCTACCCCGGTGGCATCGCCTTCACGAACGGCTTGCTCGCCGTGCTCAGCCTTGCCCTGGTCGCGGCGGGCATCATCGCCGACCGCCGGGGCATCCCCGCGCTGTTCGCCGTCGCCATCGCATTAGGCGTGCTCTCCCTGCTCGCCGGTGGCCTGCTGCGCGAACCCCGGCATGACCGCCCGCCCTCCCCTGAGCGCGAGCGGTGAAACGTAACGGGAAACGCAAAGGACGCGAAGGACGCAAAGAACGCGGAGGGGGAAATGACTACATGTAAAAATACTCATCGTATTGTCTTTCTTTGCGTTCTTTGCGTCCTTCGCGTTTCCCGCATTTCATCCCCCACCGCCCTATGGACGTGATGCCGCCGGAGTTGACGCTCGCCAAAATCTGGCAGGCGCAATGGCTCGTGCCGGGGCCGTGGCAAACCACGGCGGGGCAGACGGTGTCGGTGCAGTACCGGGGGCGGTGGTCGGCGGGGTTCGGGCCGGATTTCGCGGACGCCGCGCTGACGCTCGATGGGCAGCGCGTCACGGGGGCGGTAGAGTTGCACCGCCGCGCGGGGGACTGGCGGGCGCACGGGCACCACCTCGACCCGGCGTACAACGCGGTCGTGCTGCACGTCGTCTACGCCAACGATGGCCCGCCCGCCGTCACGCGCACCGGACGCACCCTGCCGACGCTCGTGCTCGCGCCGCTGCTCGCGGGGCCGCTCGCCGCCTTTCCCGCCGACACCGCCGCCCTCGGTGGCCTCGGCGATCACCCGTGCGCCCGCGACTATCTGAGTGCGACCGCAGGCGGCGGCGACGACCTGACACGGCTGCTGGGGCGCGCGGGCGACATGCGCCTCGCTCTGAAAGCGGCGGGGCTGGAAGCGCGCTTCGCCATTGCCCCACCGGGCAATGCCCTGTACGCGGGGCTACTCGATGCCTTGGGATACCAGATGAATCGCGCCCCGATGGCCGCCCTCGCGGAAGCCCTGTCGCTGCACGCGCTCGAACGGCATGTTTTCACCGCCCCCGATGCCGAACGTGAGGCGGTCGTTGCCGCGCTCCTGCTCGGCACGGCGGGCTTTCTCGACCGCGATACGCTCCCGGCCTTTCTCGAAGACGGCGAAGCGTTGCGGGCGCGCTGGGCGGCGATGCGCGGCACGATGTCGCCACCCGCTGTGACGGTGGCGGGCTGGGAAACGGCGCGCGTGCGCCCCGCGAACCACCCGGCACGGCGGCTACTCGCCCTCGCGGCCTGGATCGCGGGGACGCCGGAAGGGCTGACCGCCGCCCTGCTCGCCCCCCTGACGGAGCACGCCGACGAACCCCGCCGCGCCGTGCGGGGGCTGCGGGAGGCGCTACGCCCGCGCTCGCACTTTCTGCGTGACGAGGCCAGCCCGATCGGTGCCGACCGGGCCGGGGAGATCGCGATCAACGTGCTGCTCCCCTTCGCCCTCGCCTACGGCCTGCGCACGGGGGACGATACGCTGGTTGCGGGGGCGGAGCGCGTCTGGGATGCCTTCCCCGCCCCGCGCGACAACGCGATCACCGCCGCGATGCGCGCGCAATTAAGCGGCCCCGGCGCGGACGCCCTCCGTGTGCGCACCGGGCGACACCAGCAGGGCCTGATCGCCCTCTATCAGGAGCGGTGCGCCAGTGCGCCAGTGCGCCACCTGCCCCGTCGCCCACCTCGCCGCCCTCACCGCCGAAGCGGATGTGTGATGCCGTTGCGCACCGATGCTTTTCCGCGTACATTGTCATACATACATCTACTGCCAAGGAGCACACGACGATGGCAGATGCAACACCGAAAACGCACAACGCAGAAGAGCCGCATCGCGCGCCGGTGAGTGCGCGGCTCACGGATGATGCGCGGCACTTGCTCGCGGACCTCGCGGGGCAACTCGGGGTGAGCAAAAGCGCGGTGATCGAGATGGCAATCCGTGAGAAAGCCCAGCGTATGTACACCGATGATGGCTGGACGACCACGCCGGAGTACCGGGCGAGCATTGCACGGGCGCGCAAGCAGCCCGGCTATCCGGTGACGCCGGGGGAAATGGCGGCAATCGCGGCGGCGGACGCGAGCGACGCCGAGCCGGTGATCGAAGGAATCATTCGCAAGTATCGTGATGGATGAATACGCGCGCCTCGTCATCACCCCGGAGTTCATGCGTACCTTTGGATGGTCAGGTGCGCGGGCGATGTGATCCATTCTCAGATGTGAGACGATAACCGAGCAATGGCGCTGCCTATGACAACTGATCTCCTAGAGATTGATTACATGCCCTTCGCTATCAACCGTCTTCCCCTGCTTCGCCAGCATGGCACGCCAATCGGTGGCATCGAAGATGAGAAGCGTCGAAGATATCTTGCCATCATTCAGCTTGAAGTACTCGGCAGTTCGGAGGATGCCTGCAGGGGTGTTGGTATGCACGTCGTAGAGCAACATCGCCTCGCCGTCGCCGTACAACTCGCTGATCAGGTCAACCCTGGTGACAAATCTGTTGCGGAAGTTAGCAAGACCGGCCAGATACTCCGCTCGGCTGTCGTAGCTCCCCACCGGGGCCCGAGTAATGAATTCCTCAGCAATGTAATTGCCAGCCGAGGTCACATCCTCGCCGGTCCATGCCTCATGATAGGCGTGGACTACCTCCTGTGTCTGAGTCACTGTCGTCATCGTTCGTCTCCTTCTCTGCAACTCCAGATTACCTTTTCCGCAGCGGCCTGCGGGTCGTCGGCATCAATGATTGCCGCCATTTCATCGGGCGAGATCGCAAAGGCGGTCTGCGTCTGTGCTTCTCGCACCTGCGCGCGATGCTCCGGGGTATACGCCCACGCATCTTCGGGCGGGATCACGATTGCCGGGCGGAGAAAGATACCGCCGTCGCGCGCCTCGACTTCAAGAGTGTCATCCGTTTCGATGTGCAGTTCACTCCGCGTATTTGCCGGTAAGGTGGTTCGCCCTTGCGCGTCCACGGTCACGGTAATCGCCATCAATTTTCCCTTCCACCAAAGCGGTTCCTTCGCCATCAGGCGTCCACGCCCACTGCGGCACGCAATACCTCCGGGTATCGCTCGGCAAGTTCCAGCAGGCGCAGGGATGCGCCCGACGGCGTGTTGATCCCCTGCTCCCATGCCCGTACGGTTTGGTCGCTCACGTTGAGGACACGCGCAAACGACCGCTGATTGAATCCGAACCGCAACCGCAAGGCGCGAATTCGCTCCGCAGCATACGCCGGGGGCGGCGGGATGACCGGCGGGGCAGCCGTGTAATGCACCCGCGCGTTGCCGCTCCCCCGGATATACGCCAGGGCTTCATTTGCCCCCTGGATCAGGAGGTCACCGAAGTTTTCCTCGGTCACTTCCAGTGGTGCATCGGGGGTATTGCTCATCGCCGTGACTCCTCTCGAATTGCCGTAATGATCGCCCGCAGTTGCGCTTTCTGTGCGTCGTTGAGGTTGCCCTGCACATTTTTCGGATAGCAGAGCAGGAGGTGAAAGGTTCCGGCAACTTCGACGAAAATGTATATTACCCGCGCCCCGCCCGACTTCCCGCGCCCGCGCACACCCACGCGGAGCTTACGTGCGCCATTCGTATGCGCGACAACGTCTCCCACCTGTGGGTTGCCCGTCAGCGTCGCCTCAAGCTCCATAAAATCCGCATCCGTTAATAGCCCGAGGGCGATGCGATCAAATACGGGGTAATAGACGAACGCGTACAGCTTTTGCATCGCCAGATTGTACCATCAAATGGTATTTAACGCAGAAGCCACGCATTTCATTGCGTCTCCTGATCGGCGTTCCCTGATGGCACCTCGCCGAATCGTGGGATCGACAGGCCGAGCCGACGTGCGAGCGCGCGGTGTTGTTGCAGGGTATCCATGATGCCGGCAACGGCCCGCGCATCGGCGTCGGGGAGCGTACCCGCACGGGCTTCCCGCTGCCATGCCTCGACGTAGCCCATCGTGTCCCACCATGCGAGTTCGATAGTGGCGCGGCTCAGTTCTTCGGCGGGATCGTCCCACCACACTGCTATATCGGGCAACGCGGCGACTTCGCGCGCAACGGCGGCGATCTGCGGGTTTATAGTCGTGATTGTAGGTGCCGTAGCCATCGCACGTCGCTCCTTTGGGGGTCTTGGAAGTGGGCAAGGCCGCGCTGCAACTGAAAGCCTGTCATCCAGCGACTCACTGATAGGCGATATTCTACCATCATCAACGGGTGCCCTTGCGGCCCTTGCCACGCGCCGCTTTCACCAACAGTGGCGAGATGCCAGCGTGACCGGAAACGGCCGACGACCACGCCACTTGTGCGTGCCTGCACTAAGGTTTCCAGGCTGGTCAGATAATCCGCAAGGGTAGTACCAACGGGCCACTCCGGAACCGCGACGACATGCCGTAGATAATGGGCTTCGGCAGACGGTAATCGGTCGGTAGGGGCAATGATCCGGTTACGGTACGCAATCCCTGCGATGCGCGCTCCCGCCCTTTCAAAGGGCTGTGGCGCGAAGCCTGCCCGCGCGATATGAGCGAGCACTACATCCAGCAGCGCCCCGCGCACGAGCCACCACACCGGTGAGGTCAGCAAGCGGAACGCGAGGCGCACGAGCGGCCGGGGAGTCACGGCGCTATTCGTCAAGGTCCTGGGGGTCGCTGGGGGCATCGGTGAGGGAGGAGACGGCGGCGGAGTGTTGCATCAGGGCGATGGCGGCGACGATGTGCGACAGGTGCGTGAGCGCCTGCGGGAAGTTGCCGAGCATCGCATGCGCCTTAGGGTCGTATTCTTCGGCGAACAGGCCCAGGTCGTTATCGGTGGCGAAGGCGCGGTCGAAGGCTTCGCGCGCTTCGTCGAGCCGCCCCTGATGCGCGAGGCACTCCGCCAGCCAGAAGGTGCAGGCGATAAATGCCCCCTCCTGCCCCTCGAAGCCGTCCGGCGCCTCCGCGTTCAGGTAGCGGAGCACCATGCCGTCGCGCGTCAGGTCGGTGCGGATCGCCTCCACCGTGCGCTCCATGCGCGGGTCGGTATACGGCAAAAAGCCGGTGGCGGGGATGAGCAGCGCCGTGGCGTCGAGCGCGTCCTCGCCAAAGGCCTGTGTGAAGATGCCGCGCTTCTCGTCGTACCCCTCGGTCTCGATGGCGTGGCGAATGTCATCGCGCACCTGCCTCCAGCGGCGCACCGGCGCTTGCCGCATGCACTCCTCCGCGAGGCGGATGCCCCGGTCGAGCGCCATCCAGCAGCAGACCTTGCTAAATACGAAGTGCAGCGTCGCGCCGCGCATCTCCCAGAAGCCGCTGTCCGGCTCCATCCAGCGCGTCGCCGCCGTTTCCACCAGTTCGGTGAGAAAGCGCCAGGTATCGTCGTCGGGGGAGTTGCCGCGCCGGTGCCAGCGCCAGGCGAGATCGAGCAATTCGCCGTAGGCATCGAGTTGCAACTGCGATGCGGCGGCGTTGCCGAAGCGCACGGGCCGCGACCCCTGATAGCCGTCCAGCGTGTCCAGCGTGATTTCCGGCAACTGCCGTTCGCCACCCACGCCGTACATGATTTGCAGGTTCGCCGCGCTGCCCGCCGCGCTGCGGATGATGAAGCGTTGAAAGCTGTCGGCTTCGATGCGGCAACCGACATCGGACAGGGCGCGCGCCGAGAAGACCGAGTCGCGCACCCAGCTATAGCGGTAGTCGAAGTTGCGTGCGCCGCCGATCAGTTCGGGCAACGAGGTCGTGGCGGCGGCGACGATCGCGCCCGTGGCGGCATTGGTAAGCGCTTTGAGAATGATTGCGGAGCGCAGGATTCCGGGGCCGTCCGGCCCGTGCTGCCGGTGGGTGTGGTCAGCCCACTCGTGCCACCAGGCCAGCGTTTCGCCGAGGTGGGTGTCGAGGTCCGCCGCCATTGGCATCTCCAGTTCCACGCGGTCCCACGTTTCGGCGGTGGTGTAGGTTAGCGACGTGCGTACCCGCTCGCCCGCGCGCACCGTGAAGTCGGCGTTCAGCGTGTGCCCGCCCGATGAGCGGGTGAGGTCCACATCGCTGTAGATCACGAGGGCGTTTTCGCCGCCGATGGCGCTATAGAGGCGGTAATCCTGCTCACGGCGCAGCCAGGGAAGCGTCAGGCCGTAGTCAAAGCGCGGGGCGAGCTGCATCGAAAACTGCACGCTGCCCCGCACGCCCTCGACGATGCGCAGCATCTCACGGCGCGGCGCGGTTTTGCCACCCGAATGCATGGCGAAGCAGTCGTACAGCCGCGCCTCGCCGCTCTCGGTGCGAAAGGTAGTGATGAGCACGAGCGTGTGGTCCTGGTAGTGGCGGAACACGTCGTACTCCCCCTCAGCGGGCTGAATGATGAAGTGCCCGCCGTGCTCCCAGTCCAGCAGCCGCCCGAAGCAACTGCCGCTATCGAAGCGCGGGATGCAGCACCAGTCTATCGAGCCAGAGCGCGAGACGAGCGCGGCGGAATGGCAGTCACCGATCAGGGCGTAGTCGCTGATCGGCGGGTAGGGGGAATCGCCCAGCCCGTAATTCTCGCCGGAGTGGGCCTGGCTGTGGCCCTTTGCGGCGGGGCCGGGTGTCGGGCCGTGGTCGTGGCGCTGCATCGGCTGGTGCGCGGCGCCCTGCACCGGCCCGCCCGCCCCTCCGGGCGGAGCCGCGTCTTTCCCCCGGCCCCGCGCAGGCTTCGGGGCGGGCTTCCGGTCGGCGCCCTGCGTCGGCTTCCCGTCGGCGTCCTGGTGGCCCGCGTCCTCATGGTGACCCGAGTTGTGGCGCGTGTTCGTGGTCGGCATAGCGGGCAGTATCGCACAAACCGCGTCGGGATGCACGATGTGGGGCGATGAGACAAGGCGTGTGCAGTATGCAGTACGCAGTATGCAGTCAATGCATTCATCCCCACTGCATACTGCATACCGCGTACTGCATGCTTCCCCGCAGGGGAGGGGTCACTCAGCCCTTGCCGCACCGATGGCGCCACGGGTGACGATGGCACGGGCCGCGTCCGGCGGCAGGGGCTGGGCAAAGTAGAATCCCTGCCCCACCTCGCACCCCAACGCTTGCAGCGCGGCAATCTGCCCGACGGTCTCCACCCCTTCCGCCACGAGCGACACGCCGAGCGCGCGGCCCAGGCTGATGATCGCCCGGACGATGGTGGTATCGTCCTCGTCGTGCCCCAGCCCATCCACGAACGACTTGTCAATTTTCAGGATATCCATCGGAAAGCGTTTCAGGTAGCTGAGGCTGGAATAGCCCGTGCCGAAGTCGTCCATCGCCAACCGCACGCCCAACGCTTTCAGCTTGCGCAACGTGAGCGCGGTGGCTTCCGCGTCGTCCATCATCACGCTCTCAGTGATTTCCAGCGTGATGCCGCCGGGATCAACCCCCGTTTCCCGCAGCACCTGCGCGATCTCCGCGATCAGCGTGGGCTGGGCGAACTGTTTCGCACTCAGGTTGACGTTCACGGTGAAGAGCCGGGCGGACGCGGCGAACGTGCGGCTCGTTTGCCACTGCCGCGCCTGTCGGCACGCTTCTTCGAGCACCCAGTGGCCGATCGGCAGGATCAACCCCGTTTCCTCTGCGAGTGGGATGAACTCGCCGGGCGAGATGATGCCCTGCCCCGGATACTGCCAGCGCACCAGCGCCTCCATGCCGGTGATCTCCCCGGTCGCGAGCGAGACCACGGGCTGGTAATGCAGGATCAGTTCGCGGCGTTCGAGCGCCTGGCGCAGGCGCGTTTCCAGTTCGAGGCGGCGCACCGCGTAGGCGTTCATGCTTGGGTCGAAAATCTCGTACCCCGCCACCCCCTTGTCTTTGGCCCGGTACATCGCGATATCGGCGTCGCGCAGCAAATCGGTCGGCCCGTCGTGGCCGGGCCGGCTGAGGGCAATGCCCAGGCTGCCCGTGGTGAAAATTTCCCGCCCGCCTACGGTAAAGGGCGCGTCCAGCACGACGGTGATGCGCTCAGCGATGCCCACCGCCTCATTGACCCCCACCGGCCCTTCGAGCAGCACCGTGAACTCATCCCCGCCCAGGCGGGCGATGGTATCACCGGGCCGGAGCGCCTCGCGCAGGCGTTGCCCTACGGCGACCAGCAACTGGTCACCGACCGCGTGGCCCAGGCTGTCGTTGATGACCTTGAAGCGGTCGAGATCGAGAAAGATCACCCCGATGGCGTGCTGTTCCCGTGCCGCGCTATCGAGGCTGTGGGCGAGCCGGTCCATAAAGAGCGCGCGGTTCGGCAACCCCGTCAGTGCGTCGTGAAAGGCCTGACGCGCGAGCTGTTCTTCGAGCGTGCGCCGCGCCGTGACGTTGTTTTGCACGCCGATGAAGTTGCACAATCACCCTGCCTCGTCCCGTACGGGGGAGATGTACATCTCGTTGTAGAACAGCGTGCCGTCCTTGCGGTAGTTGCGCAGCGTCCCCGACCATTCCCGGCCTTCCCGGATCGCCCGCCGCAGGGCGATGATTTCCGGCTGGTCCCGGTCCGCGCCCTGAAAAAAGCGCACGTTCTTGCCGATCACTTCCGCCGCGCGATACCCCGTAATTTCCGCACGGGCCGCGTTCATGTAGACGACCGGCGTGTCCGGCTGCGTCGCGTCGGCGATGATGATGCCGTTCCCGCTCGCGGCGATGGCCCGGTCACGCAGCCGTAGCGCCTCGTCCGCCCGCTTCTGCTCGGTGATGTCCCAGGCATTGAACACGATGCCGTTCACGGTCGGGTCATTGAGCCGGTTGTGATGCACTGCCCGCAGGGTACGCCACGAGCCGTCCGCGTGCCGGACACGAAAGTCCGTGAAGTGTTCGCTAATGCCCTGGCTTTCAATGGCGAGGGCGAGGGCCGCGCGGGCGGCGGGCGCGTCGTCCGGGTGCAGGTGGGAAAGGAGGTCGGTACCCGCCCACTGGTCGGCGCCGACGCCGAGGATGCGGCTGCCCGACGGGCTGCCATAGCGCACGGTGCCATCCGTTTCGAGGATGGCGGCGAGATCCGTGGCATTCTGCACGAGGGAATCGCGGAACCGCTCCGCGTTTTCGCGGATCGCGGCCTCCGCCTGCTTGCGCACCGTGGTCTCGCGCTGAATCGAGACCCAGTGCGTGTACTTCCCGGTTTCGTCCGCGACCGGCACGATATGCAGCTCGACCCAGAACTCCTCGCCGTTTTTGCGCTGGTTCACCAGTTCCACCTGCACGGGTTCCCAATGCTCCAGCGCCCGGCGAATCTTGTCCAGTTGGGCGCGGTCAGTCAGCGGGTTTTGCAGGAGGCGCGGCGTCTTGCCGACCATCTCGGCTTCGCTGTACCCCGTCATCCGCGTGAAGCTCTCGTTGACATAAACGATGCGCGGCCCTGGCAGGTCAAAAGGCGCGGCCTCGGTGACCAGAATCGCGTCGCTGGCATTCCCCAGGATGGATTCCAGCAACCGCAGGCGGTGTTCGGTTGGCAAACCGTTGATGGGCGTGAACGCCGATGCCATATGCGCTTGTTCCTGTCTGGACGGCGGATAAAGACGGATAAGGACGCGACGCACCGGATCACCGGCTACCCGCTACCTCGCGGAACAGGGGCCACACCGCATAATTACACCAGAACAATACCACACAGCAGTGCAGAATATGGCAACATTTGTGAAGGGGGAAATTTCGTGCGTCGTGCAGCGCCGCCGCACGGTGAACGCACCCCTCCCCCGTGCCGCCCTGAGGGCACCCGTCCCCCTGGCCTGCGGCGGCGGGAGAGGGGAGGGGAACCGGGGCGAGATCGGGGCGAGATCGGGGCGTACGGGGAACATCGAAGCATTGCAACGAGTCATCCCTGCCCCGTGGGGAGCGGGCGCGGGCGCCCTTTGGGCAGCATGGGCGGCACGGGGGGGATGCGCCATTCTCACACAGAACACATTTTTTTACTGAAAGCTATCAAGACTCTTTGCTGGTTCTCAGATTGCATCAGCATATCCCGCACCCCTGGTCATGGGGAGGCCCTATCGGGAACCCGACAGGGAAACGATGATACGCGCCCACAGGGCGCGAACAACGTAGGCAGTGCAAGGGTACGAGCGCCGCAGGGGTAATGGGGGCACGGGACGTGTCTCTCGGAGAGCAATCGCGCGGTTGCCGGGACAGGCCCGCGCCGCGCGGAAAGGACAGCGAGCCATGACAATGGGCAGTGTGGGCCAGATCGTCAAAGACGCGGAGGTGTTTGGCGCCGATAACGAAAGGATCGGTAAGATCACCGAGGTCGGGGCGCACTATTTTCTTGTGCAGCATGGCTTTCTCTTTCACAAAGCGTTGTATCTGCCGATGCGCACGGTCGCCCGCGTGGACGCGCACCGGGTGTACCTGAACGTACCGAAATACGAGGCCGAGGCGATGGCGACCGAGCATCTGCCCGCCGCCGGTGATGCATGGTACGGCACCGAAGACGCGGCAGCGCACGCGACAGCCGATGCCATAGATGAGACGGGTGAAACGGATAATCCGACCGAGATGCCGAACGAGACGGACACGACGGACACGACGCGCGTGACCAACCAGGTCACCGTGTTAGCCCCCCCGGAAACGGCAGTCGAAATGCCTGATGCCGAGGCCGTGCCCACGGATGGCACCGAACCCGCGAACATGTCCGCTGCCGACACCCCGCGCGAAGACCTGCACCTGCTGGACCGCAGCGTGGAAATCCCCTTGCGCCAGCAGGACATCGTGATTGAGAAAACGCCCGTGGTCACGGGTGAGATCAGCATTCGCAAGGAGATCGTGACCGATACCCAACACATCACGGACACGGTGCGCCGCGAGGAAGCCCACGTTGAGGCCACGGATGGCAGCCGCGTACATCGTGAGGGGCAACCGGCGGACGCGCGCCGCGAAGACCGGACCCGCGACGAGCGGCTGACCGAGGCCGAGCGGGCCGATGATGACCGCCGCAGGAGGTGAAAAATAACGAAAAGATTACATGGCCAACGGTTCCGGTTCGTTGCTGGCCCAAATATTGCCTTGTGAGGCAAAGCGTAACGAGTTGTTACAGGATTCTCTCGGAAAGGACAGGCGGGTATGCGGAAAACGGTAGCACGGGGCACACTGTTCGTGTGCGCATTGATGAGTCTCATGCTTGGTGTGACGATGAGCGTTTCGGCGCAAACGGCGACGGCGGCACCGACGACGGGCGGCACGTTCACGGGCAAGATCTCGAAGCTCACTCCATTCACGGTGAACTCGAACGGGCAAGACCGCCAGGTCAACCCCGCGCCGAACGTCGTGGTGGTCCGTGGCGGCAACAGCGCCACGCTCAATGACCTCAAAGTGGGCGATCAGGTCAACGTCACCTCGAATCCGGACAACAGCGTTTCGCGCATCGAGGCAACGGGCGCGTCGGGTGGCCTGCCGGCATGGCTGATCCCCCTGATTCTCGCGCTGATCATCCTGGGCCTGCTCGCGTACTTCCTCAGCCGTCGTGGCAAGAAGGACAGCTTCGTGCTTGAGCAGAACCGGCCCAACACGCCGAACACCCCGAACACGCCCCGCTAATCCCCCTTGCGTAAAGGGCACGATTGGACCAATGCGGTGCGTCAACGACATTGAACATTGAGGAGACAGACGTCATGGCAGAGATGGAAATCACGCGCAACGAACGGGTTCTGGCAGCGGACGGCGCCGAGATTGGCCGGGTCATCCATGTGATCGTGGACGGCAACACCCGGCAGGTGAGCGACCTCGTGGTGGAGCGGGACGGCAACGAGGTGATGATCCCGATTGCGAGCGTGTCGCGCGGCACGGGCAACACGCTCACCCTGATGGCCCCCGCCACCACGGCGATGAACGGCCCGATGTTCGACCGCACCGGCTACCACGAGGTAGATGAGGGCGACGTGGAAACGATGCCTGACCGCCAGACAGCGGGCGGCGCCACGCTGGAAAACGTGACGCGCGACTCGGCCACCATTATGGAGACCGGTGCGGCGACGATGCCCGCGTCCGCACCGATGCGGGAGGCCACCACGCGAGAGACCACCACGCGAGAGACAACTACGCCGCCGATGCCCCGCACACCCGCGCGTGAGACGCGTGCGGCGGAGAGCCGTGTGGCGCGCGAGGGCGAGGAGATCACGGTGCCCGTGGTCGAGGAGCGCCTGACTGCCGGGGTACGCGAGCGGGAAGCGGGCCGCTTCCGCCTCGTGAAAACCGTGCGCGAGGAGCAGCAGAGCATCAATGTGCCCCTTCAGCAGGAGGAAGCGTACATCACCGAGCGCACCGTGGCACGTCGCCCCGCGACGCAGGCGGACCTCGACGCGATGGACCGCGATATCGAGGTGCCGCTGCGGGCGCAGGAAGCGGTCGTGAGCAAGGAAGCGCACGTCACGGGCGAGGTGGGCATCCGCAAGGAAACCGTCACCGACACGCAACGCGTCACGGATACGGTGCGCCGCGAGGAAGTGCATGTGGAGGGTTCCAACAGCGAGCGCGTCCACACCGAAGGCAGCCTGACGGCGGATCAGCGCACGCGGTTCGCCGCGATGTCCCCCGCCGATCAGCAGCGGTACAGCCGCTTCACCACCGAGGAGCGGACGCGCTACGACGCGATGCCGGAGCGCGAGCGCACCGCGTTCAACACGGACTACGACCGCCGCAACCCGATTCAGAAGGTCGTGGACAAGGTCGAAGGGCGCGGCTAGCACGCACGCGCAGACACATGGGAATGGTGCGGGGGCAGGTCGCCCCCGCACGAATTGCACATTGCACGATACAGGAGGCGTAATCATGAGCGGACTGGGCGACAAACTGGCAGGCAAAGCCAACGAAGTCAAAGGCGACGCGAAGCAGGAAGTCGGCAAGCAAACGGGTGATGCCAACCTTGTTGCCGATGGCGCAATGGACGAGGCGAAGGGCAAGGGGCAGGGCATCGTCGGCGATGTCAAGGGCGCGGCGGACGACATCAAGAGCAAGGTGTCCTAGCGCGGATTGCGATACCGTTGGCCGGGTTTTCCTAACCCCCGGCCCCTTCCCTTTAGGGAAGGGGAGCGAGATGAGGCAAGGTAACGATGTTCCTCATATGCCTCGATACTGCAAAGCCACACTCCCCTTCCCTTTAGGGAAGGGGCCGGGGGTTTAGGGCATTTCGGGCCAGTACCACCGTGCTCCGCTCTCGTATCCTGTCACCCCGTTATCACAACATTGAGTACACCGAACCGGAGGAACAACCCGAATGACAATGCACAGCAACATGGGCCAGATTGCACAGGGGGCCGTGGTATACGGGTCCAACAATGAGAAGATCGGACAGATCGCGGAGGTCGGGCAGGATCACCTCCTCGTGCAGAAGGGTATGCTTTTCCATAAGGACATGTATGTCCCGATGAGCGCGGTGAGCCGCGTGGATGGCAAGCACGTCTACCTGAACCTCTCCAAAGAGCAGGTGAACCAGATGGCCGCCGAGAACCTGCCGGCGCGCGGTGACGCCTGGTACGGCACGACGACGACCGGTACCACCATGACCGCCGCGAACACGACCGGCACGGCGCGCACAGGCGGCGAGACGGTCAGCGTCCCGGTAATCGAGGAAGAGTTGCGCGCGGACGTCCGCGAGGTCTCCGGCGGCGGCGCCCGGATCGTCAAGGACGTGGTTTCCGAGCAGCAGAGCATTGACGTACCCGTGAAGCACGAAGAAGTCTACGTCACCGAGCGGGCCGTGAACCGCCCCGCGACGCAAGCCGATATGGCCGCAATGAACCGGGATACCGAGACCATTGACATCCCCCTGACCGAGCAGCAGGTCGTTACGTCGAAAGAGGCCGTGGTCACGGGCGAGGTGGGCATCCGCAAGCAGGTCACCACCGAAACCCAGCGCGTGAGCGACACGGTGCGCCGCGAGGAAGTGCATATGGAGGACGCGGATAGCGCGCGCGTCCATGTCGAGGGCGACATGAACCCCAGGACCAACCCTAATCCCAACCCCAACACCCGGCGCTAGTTCCGACCGTTGAGGGGACGCCCGATGGCGTCCCCTTTCGTTTCCCCTCCGATGACACGAAAGGTTGTGCCTCATGCCCACGCTCATCATTGCCCAGGCATCCAACGTCACCACGGGCGTTCGCAACACCGGAGACGCGATCCTGAACGCCTTCACCACGGCGCTGGCCGTGTTCTTCGCCTTTATCCCCCGGCTCATCGGCGCGCTCGTCATCCTGCTCATCGGTTTGATCGTCGGGCGGGTCGTGGACGCACTCGTCACGAAGCTCCTGCGCGCCGTGAGGTTCGACCAGATCGCGGACCGCGCCGAGATCGGCCCCTTTCTGCGCAACGCGGGCGTGACGATGGACGCGGCGTCGGTGATCGGTGGCATCGCCAAGTGGTTCATCTACCTGATCTTCTTTCAGGCGGCGGCCACCGCCCTGGGCTTCGTGCAACTGACGGTGATCCTCAATGACGTGCTGGCGTTTCTGCCGCGCATCGTGGTCGCCATCGTGATCCTGCTCGTGGGCGCGCTCGTGGGGAACCTGCTCGCGCAGATCGTGCGCGGCAGCGTCGCCACGGCACGCCTGGGCAACGCGAACGTGCTGGCGAGCGTGGCGCGGTACGGCGTCATTGCCTTTGCCGTGGTCTCGGCGCTCAGCCAGTTGGAGATCGCGCCCGCCATCGTCAATGCCCTCTGGTTCGCGCTGATCGGCGGCACGGTCGCGGCGTTCGCCCTCGCCTTTGGGCTGGGAATGCGCGATGCGGCGGGCAGCATCGCGGCGGGGCAACTGATCAAGGGTGAGGTGTTCCCCGGCGCATCGCTCAGCATGGGCGAAACGCAGGGCACCGTGGAGCAGGTGGGCACGCTGTACACCACGGTGCGCACCGCGAATGGCACGACCAAGATTCCCAACATGGAACTCGCGCGCCAGACCGTACAAGTAACGGGTGGCACCCCGCAAGTCCATAGCGCCCCCACGGGAAGCGCCCCCCGCGTCAGCAGTGGGAGCAGCACGGGTACCTCCGGCACCGGCACCGATGATGGCTTCGTGCAGACACGCACCCCCGCGAACCGGTGAGGTGACGGAGGTGATGGGAACGGTGGGGGATAATGCATCCTCCCCTGTTGGCCGTTTCTCACAATAGCAGCGAGCGATGGGCGATCCGCCGGTCGGTATTCGTGATGGGACGGGGATACTCACCCCGCCCCATTGTGCTTTTTCGGAAACGCCTCGCCATTGACATCGCGTTTCTGCTCGTGCTCGGTGCGGGGAACAGCCGATGCGTCGCGTGTGTTATCATCTGTAGCACGTCGCAACCGATGCCCCGCGCATCCCGCCCCAGTCAGTGGCGGTTTCCTCCCTCATCATCCCCGGAGGTGGTACCCATGGCGCTGCCTGCCACGCGCTCCATTGAATTCCCCGAATCCTCCGGCCACATCGAGGCCGCCAATACCGTTGGCGCCGTGCGTCCGGCGGAGCCGCCCGTAGACATGACGCCGTTCCAGCCGCTGGAACGGCTGATGCAGGACATGGGCATGTCCGAGGCGAACTTCGACCTCGTGACGCGGGCGTACGTGTGCGCGGCGCAGGCGCACGCGGGCGTCGCGCGCAAGAGTGGCGAGCCGTACATCACGCACCCCGTCGCCGTGGCGGTTATCCTCGCGGAGATGCAACTCGACGCCGAGACCTTCGCCGCCGCCCTGCTGCACGACGTGCCGGAGGATACATCCGTCACGGTGGACGATCTGCGGGCGCAGTTCGGGGAGCGCGTCGCCCGCCTCGTGGATGGCGTCACCAAGCTGGAACGCATCGAGTGGAACGCGGGCAGCGAAGACGTATCGCGGGCGGAGAGCCTGCGCAAGATGTTTCTCGCGATGGCGGACGATGTGCGCGTCGTGCTCATCAAGCTCGCCGACCGGCTGCACAACATGCGTACCATCGCCGCGATGTCCCGGCGTAGCCAGGTCGCCAACGCGCAGGAAACGCTGGAGATTTACGCCCCGCTCGCCAACCGCCTCGGCATCTGGCAGATCAAGAGCGAACTGGAAGACCTTTCCTTCAAGGTGCTCGACCCGGAGCGGTACCGCAGCCTCGATAGCGCTCTCGATTCCCTCGGTGGCGACCGCGACCGGTACATTGCCCGCGTGCTTCCCGTGCTGCGGCAGGCGCTGGTGGCGGCGGGCGTGGAGGCGGAGGTGTACGGGCGCGCGAAGCACCTGTGGTCTATTGCCCGCAAGATGGACGCGAAAAAGCGCACGCTCGAAGAAATCTATGACGCCATCGCCGTGCGCGTGATCGTGAATGAGATGAAAGACTGCTACGCCGCCCTGGGCATCGTGCATACGCTCTGGCGGCCCATCCCCGGTGAGTTCGATGATTACATCGCTTCGCCAAAGGAAAGCATGTATCAGTCGCTGCATACCTCGGTGCGCGCCCTCGATACGCGCCCGCTCGAAGTGCAAATCCGCACGAAAGAGATGCATCTCGTGGCGGAGTACGGCATCGCCGCGCACTGGCGGTACAAGGAGAACGGCAAGCGCGATGTCGGGCTGGAAGCGAAAGTCGCGTGGCTCCGGCAACTGATGGACTGGCGCGATGAGGTGGTAGACGCGCAGGCGTTCGTGGAAACGCTGAAAACGGACGTCTTTCAGGAGATGCTTTACGTCTTCACGCCCGCCGGTGACATCATCGAACTGCCGAGCGGCAGCACGCCCGTGGACTTTGCCTACCGCATTCACTCCGATGTCGGCAACACTTGCGTGGGCGCGATGGTCAACGACCGTCTCGTGCCGCTCGATTACCGGCTGAAGAACGGCGAGATGGTCAAGATCATGACCTCGCGCACCAAAGTCGGGCCGAGCCGGGACTGGTTGCTCGCGTCCTCCGGCTACGTGCATACGGCGCAGGCGCGCGAGAAAATTCGCCAGTGGTTCCGCCGTCAGCAACGCGACCAGAACATCGCGCAGGGGCGCGAGTTGCTGGAAAAAGAGTTGAAGCGGCTCGGCGTGGAGGCGAAGCACGAGGAGATCGCCCGACAGTTCCCGCGTTACAACCGGGTGGACGACTTTCTCGCCGCCATCGGCTATGGCGGCGTGACGACGCAGCAGATCGCCCAGCATCTCGCGGCCCTGCACCCGGTCGAGCCGGCGGTTCCCCTGCCCCCACCCGAAGCCGCGCCGCGCTCCGCCCCCGCGCCGTCGTCGGCAATCGAGGTGATGGGCGTCGGCGACCTGCTCACGAACCTCGGCAACTGCTGCAAGCCCGTGCCGGGGGACGCGATCATCGGCTACGTCACACGCGGCAAGGGGATCACCGTTCACCGGCAGGACTGCACGAACGTGCTCAAAGAGCCGGAGCGCGAGCGGCTCGTGCCGGTGGCGTGGGGCAAGACCGACATGCGCAGCTACCCCGTGAGCGTGCGCATGGAAGCGTGGGACCGCGTCGGCCTGATGCGCGATGTCTCCAGCGTCGCGGCGGATGAAAAGGTCAACCTGCTTTCGGTGCATACACTCACGCACCCCGACCGTACCGTGACGATGCGGCTGACGGTGGAAGTGCCGAGTGTGGAACGCCTTTCGCGCCTGCTGCAACGCTTCGAGCAGATCCGCGACATCTACGAGGTGCGCCGTGACACGCCCCATGCGACCCAGAGCGCGGCACGGGCGGCGGATTAGCGCGGGGAATCTTCCTCACCCCCAGCCCCTTCCCTCGAAGGGAAGGGGAGTGAGACGTGGCAAGATAACGATCTTCCCCCATCGCCCCGGCATTGCAATCGCACCCTCTCCTTCCCTTCGCCCGACCGGGTACCCGCTTGCGGGTAAGGGGCAAGGCACGGGGGTGAGGAAAACCGGGCCAACGATATTGCAATCCGCGCTCGCGCCGCTATTCGTCGCACTCTGCGTCCGTGACGGGGGCGAACGCCGCCGTGTAAAACTCCCGGCAGGCGCGGAGGATGCGGTCGCTCAACTCCCGATCATCCACCGCCCGCGCGAGGAGCACGGCTCCGACCATGCCGGAGGCGAGGATCAGTTCGTGATCCGCCCGCGTCTGCGTGTCCCCATCGGGAAGCAGCGGCGCCAGCCGGTCGAAGTAGCGTTTGATTGCGGCGGTGAAGGCGTGGCGTACCGTGTCCGGTTCGCGCCGGACTTCGCCCGCGAGCGCGGGGAGGACACAGCCGCCCGCCGCATCGTCCCGGTGTTCGGCGCTGAGGTAGCGATCAATGACGGCGTGCAGCCCCTGGCCAGGTGGTGCGTCCTCCGCGCGCTGCAACAGGTTGTCCACCGTCTCGTTGAGGCCGCGCGTGTACGCCTCCGCGACGAGCGCGTCTTTGCTGTCGAAATGGGCATAAAACGTCCCATGCGTGAGGCCGACCCCCGCCATGAGCATGGGGATGCTCGTACCCGCCACACCCTGGGCGCGGAACGCGCGCGACGCCGTCTCAATCACGCGCTGGCGCGTCCGCGCCTTTTCTGCCTTCGTTGTGCGTGCCATCTGCCCCTCCTGACGTTGCTTGTATGATGGGTATCATACTCCTCATCAGTCCGGCGCGCGAGACGGTGCCCGCATACACCCTGATATACCCCCTACAAAAGGCCGCTATGGAAGCGACGCGGCACGCGCCACCGAATCCCCCGACAAGGCGCGGCAACGCGTTCCCTTCGCCGCTTTGCCGTTCGCAACCTCAGCAGATGTACGTACAGCCCGGGTTGCACCAGATTTTCATGACCGCATTACATGACATAACTCTTGCTTTTTATGACAAGCTCGCGTACACTTTCCCCAAGGGAAACCGAATACCTGTATGTTCCTCAGGAGGGATAACCGTCTTAGTAAAAAACGAATCATACGTAAATCCGGCAGGATGCGGAAAGCGACGGAACCGGCATCTATCGGTGCCCCGTATACGCACCGCGATTTGCCGGTATCGCAGGTGTATGCGTAATCCGCACCGCCGCAGCGTACAGAGACCGCGCAACGACGGGCATGGTGGACGAAGTGAATAGGACGCGAAGATGCAACGCCTGCAACCTGGTCACCTCGGCGTTGGGGAGCAAATGGTGAAACCGGCAGCGCAACAGTGCCGGTTTTTTCTTGTCTGGCACACGGGGGAGGATGCCGCAGGGCGCGGCATCGTGTGAGAAGGGTGGAGGTACGCACGTATGTTTGAGAAGGTATCCCTTCTGGGTCGGTTGCGGACGCGCAGGCCTCTGTGGCGTCATGCCACGACGCGGCGGGCACAGCCACCGTCGCGCGCGGCCCGTCGGAAAGCTCCGGCATCGCTCGCGCAGCAAATTGGCTTCTGGATGATGGTCGGCAGCCTGCTCTCGATGGTCGCCAGTTTCTCGTCATTGCCAGTAGCCGCACAACCCCCCGCCGCGACCGTGGCCGCCAAACCGGCAGCGGCAGCGGCAGTGGCGACTACCGCGCCAACTGCAACCCCTGCGGCGGCGGCCGCGCTCCATCCGACGGCAACAGCCGCAGCCGTAGCCGCAACCCCTGCGGCGGCCCCCGCGCTCCATCCGTATGCGAAGCCACGGGTGCCCACCCTGAATGTGTTCTGCACGGTGAACAGCGCCACCAACCGAACGGTCGGGTTCTCAACCACGGACCTCGGCGTCGGTACACCCACTGATACCATCACCGTGTATGACTTGATGGGAGGTACCACAACCCTCACGCGACAAGAATTCATGGATTCGTTCACGGGAGCATACAGCCGGATTGACGTGAGTGTGCTGTACCCCAATGGCACGAACCCTACCGGCACTGCCTTCTGCACGATCCCCACGCCGGTGGCCACAGCGACAAACACGCCGGTGCCTACGGCGACGAACACGCCAGGACCAACCTCGACCAATACTCCGGTGCCCACGGCAACGAATACGCCAGGACCAACCGCAACCAATACTCCGGCGCCGACGGCAACGAATACGCCCGTACCGACGGCAACGAACACACCCGTACCGACGGCAACGAACACACCCGTACCGACCGCGACCAGTACACCGGTGCCTACAGCGACCAGTACTCCGATACCAACCGCGACGAATACGCCATCACCAACGGCAACGAACACACCCGTACCAACCGCGACCAATACCCCGGTGCCTACGGCAACCAGGACTCCGATACCAACCGCGACGAATACGCCATCGCCCACGGCAACGAATACGCCATCCCCAACGGCAACGAATACGCCATCGCCCACGGCAACGAACACGTCCGTACCGACAAGTACGCCCAGGCCGACGAGTACGCCCAGGCCGACAAACACACCCGCACCACCCTTTATCGGGTTCAACGGCGGGGACAATGGTGGGATACAGCCACCGTCGTTCACCTCGCCGTCCATCTTCCAGCCTCCGGCGATCCCGCCCGCGCCCGTGTCGCAGCCCGTACAACCACCTGCCGCACCACCACAGCCTGTTGCACCACCGCAACCCGTCGCACCACCGCAGCCCGTACAACCACCCGCTGCGCCACCGCAACCTGCCGCACCACCGCCGCCCATTTCGCAGAGCGGACCCCTCGTCGCGCAACAGCCTGCTGCACCGCCGAAGCCCATGCAACCACCCGCCGCACCACCGCAACCCGTTTCGCAGAGCGGACCCCTCGTCGGACGCGCGCCCACCGCGCCGCCGCAACCGGTTTCGCAGACCGCACCGCTCGTCGGGCGGCCACCGACCGCGCCGCCCGTGGTTCAGGCCGCACCCTTCGATGGGCAGATCGCCGCGCAGGTCATCCTGCCACACACCGGCGATGACCCGGTGCTGCGTGACGCGACCCTCGCGTACGTGGGCATGGCAGTGTCGCTGTTGTTGCTCATCGGGGGGAGCGCGTTTCTCTGGTACGGATGGCGCGCGCGACGGCGACGAACGCTAACGCCCCGCTAGAACACCCACGCACGCATGCGCCGCATCCCCTAAAGAGTGCGGCGCGTGCGTGTACAGGGGGAGAAGGCGGCGAAATGTTACGGCTCGATCACGATGATCGTGAAGTAATGGAGGCCATCATCGCCGGTCGCACTGCCGACACCACCGATGCGGTACTGCGGATCGAACAGGATCGCGTGATGCTCCGGGCTGGCGATCAGGCCGCGCGCGGCTTCACTTGCGGCATCGGCGAAGTTGTTGCGCTGGATGGTTTCACCCTCAAGCTGCCCCGCGAGGCCGTACGCCGGCATCATGTCGAGAAACGTCGTGCCCGCCGACCCCACGTGACCGAAGAGATGGTGGCGTGCCATGTCCGTGCTGCGGTCGCGTGCGAGGGCAACGGTGGGGGCATCCACCGTGAGGGCCGGGAGGCCGGCGCTGGCCCGCGCGTCCGCGATTCCCTGCCAGAGTGCCACTTCCTCGGCGGAGAGCGTGACGGATGTGCAACTCATGCAGGGCGCCGCACCGACGTGCACGGTGACGAAAGGGAGACTGATGCAGCAAAGGAGCGCGGTGAGCCATGCGCGTACCAGGAAGTGTTTCATGCAAAAACCCCCATCGTGTGGGGGTTGCCACCGCTCCGGCGCGTGCGCCGTACGGATACCGCTCAGTCAGGAGCGGTGCTGGCAACCCGGCGGTCTCCCCGCCGATTGCGCCGGGATGGGGAGATCCGTAGCTTTGCGTCCCCGCCTCGCGGCGGGTTTGCCCTCGTTGTTAGTCACACTATAGTACAGGAAATCCGTTTTGTCAAATACGAATCAAGAACCATGACTTCACCATACGTTATTCGCCGGTAGAAGCAACGTGATAAAGGAGTGGCCTCGATGCATCTCAGGTTTTTCGCATGACCCCAAAGACCGCGACGCACGGCTTGCCATACCCACACATACGGCGGAACGGCGTGCGGGCACATACGCCGGGGCCGGACGGGCGGCTTATGCCATGTTCGGTTGGTGCGTTGCGAAGCGCCCAGATGCACCCCACCCCCTTAGCTGCGCACGGGAGAGGGGAGGGGAAACAGTGCAAGACCGAGAATTTGCCCATACGCCCCGGCGTTGCAGTGGCACGCTCCCCTCTCCCGCCGCCGCAGGCCAGGGGGAGGGGTCGGGGGAGGGGTTCTTTGATCTCACACCGGCCCCGCGCAACGGGGTTTGGGATCGCCCTGATCGCCCTCAGCTTCTGTGTGGCCTTTGCGACCACGGGAGTACCGTACCTGATGCAGCGGCATCAGGAGGCGGAAAATCAGGCGTTTCTCACGGGCCTCGCGCGCTTTGGCCCGACCCCGACGCCGCTCGCCGCGCCCGCGCCGGTCGTTCCGGCCACCGCACACATCACCGATGACCCGGACGGCTCGAACGGCCCGGATGTCCCGGTTGCCGTGCGCAACGGGGTGCGGGGCGTGTCGCCTGAGACGACGGCGGTGGCGCTTGCCACGCAACCGGTGCGCGCGTCGGCAACAGTGGCGCCGTCCGCCGCGCACCGCGCGCCCGCACCGCTTTCACCGCTTTCACCCATGACGCCCCTCGCGCCGGGACGGGCCGCCGCGCCCCACGCCCCGCGCCCCGCGCCCACGTACCTGACGATTCCCTCCCTCGGTGTGGATACGGACGTGATGATGGTCAATGCGTCGCCCACAGTTGTGGACGGGCAGGCGGTCGCCATCTGGAACGTGCCCGGCGATGCCGTGGGGCACCACGCCAA
>JAABUQ010003672.1_pt1 | contig 27578 bp, 30 predicted proteins | sample 5560001 | NCBI WGS metagenome assembly JAABUQ01 (sample SAMN10711888, study PRJNA513371) | rock metagenome | isolation source: Antarctica rocks | place: Antarctica: Victoria Land, Finger Mt nord | collected 2015-12-18 | reverse complement strand
ATAGGGAAAAAGAAGGACCTCATTTCGGATAGTTTCTTGTCGAGCATTTTTCTCTTCTACTGATTCTACGAATCAGGGTTGGAAAAATCAGCAGCACGAAAAGTGTGGATGAACCATACATTCAGACTATGAAAAAGACCTTTGTAAGATACAATAAGAAACATGAGAAAACAATATACCGCGAGTTTTAAAGCGCAAGTAGTGCAAGAGCTTCTCAAAGAAGACAAAACTATCGCCCAGATCGCTGCTGAGTACGAAGTTCATCCAACTCAGCTCAATCAATGGAAAAACATTGCCATGAAAGGATTAGCGAGTCTGTTTGAGGAGAAAGACTCAACCGCCGAACTCAAAGCAAGCTACGAAGATCAGCTCAATACCTTGTATGGAGAAATAGGACGTCTCAGCACGCAATTGGCGTGGATCAAAAAAAAATCTGGCTTGCAACCTGAGTCGAGATGAGCGGTTCCACCTGGTCGAACATGGGGTGCGAGAAGTACCAGTGACAGCTCAAGTGGATATCTTGAGTCTCAATCGGTCAGGACTCTACTATCAAGCGCAACCGCCGTCATCGGAGGAAATCAGGCTCAAGCATCGGATTGATGAACTGTACACGAAGTATCCCTTTTATGGCTCACGGCGCATCACTGCTCAGTTAGAGCAGGAAGGTGTGCTAGTCAATCGCAAAGCAGTGCAACGGCACATGCGGCAAATGGGCATTGAAGGGATTAGTCCAGGTCCGAATTTGAGTAAACGTGCTCATCAAGCGAGTGTCTATCCGTACTTGCTGCGTCATATAACCAGCCAATACCCCAACCATATCTGGGGGATAGATATCACGTACATTCGCTTACGAGCCGGTTGGATGTACTTGGTAGCAGTGCTGGACTGGTTTTCTCGCTACGTGGTGAGTTGGGAAGTGGAGCAGAACTTGGAATTGCCCTTTGTCTTAACCACTGTGGAACAAGCACTGAGTAGAGCGACTCCTTGCATTTGGAACAGCGATCAAGGGAGTCATTTTACCAGTCCGCAGTATCGTGATCTGTTGCTCGCCGCCAATGTGCAGATCAGTATGGATGGAAAAGGACGGGCATTAGACAATATCTTTACGGAGCGACTGTGGCGGAGTGTGAAATACGAAGAGGTGTATTTGCATGAGTATGGAACACCGAAGGAGGCCCGTCAGTCCTTGCGAGAGTACTTCATCTTTTATAATCACACCCGTGTTCATCAAGCACTTGACTACCAAACGCCTGCAACCATCTATTTTCGTCCAGTAGACCGCCTTCCTCCTAGGAGAGAACAAACCTAGCCAAGTGATAGCTTGCAAATACGTGCAGTTTCCATTGCAAAATACCTCTCTCTTGGAGAGACTCTTCGCTGCTTCCTGAGCCAATGGATGCTTTCAGATCTTCCATTTTTATTGCACCATATGCTACACATATTTGCAAAGCATCACTTGGCCAGGTCTGGAGAGAAGACGGATAACCAATGAAAAGGAGGGTGAGGCGCATTGCCCACATTCCTCCATTTGTAGCTCAGAAAAAAGGAGTATTTGTATCTTCACAAGACCTACTTCTTTGACTTGACGAAGGGGTCCACTATACCTAACGCACCTTGTCCTATGTGTCATCGGTCTTCTTCACGCATTTACAGTAGGTATACACGAATTTTGAAAGATTTACCCGCCAGTGGTTTGCAGGTTCACCTGTCGCTTCACATTCGGCGTTTTTTCTGTGACAATACGACCTGTTCGCGCAAGACGTTTGCAGAGTTACCCTCTGAGCTTGCCGTTCCCTACGCTCGCAAGACCGTTCGTCTGACGGAAACTCTGAGCCACTTGGGGTTTGCACTGGGAGGCGAACAAGGGGCACGCATCGCTTCGGTTCTCAACATGGCCTGTAGCCCAGACACCTTTCTCAGGCTGATTCGCAAGACCATTCTGGCTCCTCATCCAACTCCTACTCATGTAGTAATAGACGATTGGGCGTTTCGCCGTAATGTTTCTTACGGGACCATCCTCGTTGACTTAAACGATCATCAGGTAGTTGATCTGTTACCCGACCGTAAAGCATCAACAGTAGAAACATGGCTTCTTGCTCATCCAGGCGTCCAACTCATCAGCCGAGATCGAGCGGGAGAATATGCGACGGGAGCAAAAAAGGGTGCTCCTGATGCAGTGCAAGTAGCTGATCGCTTTCACATCCAAAAGAACCTTGCTGAAGCGGTGGAACGCGTTTTTCATCGACATCAGAAAGCCTTGCAGCAAATTGTCGTCTCGTTCTCCTCTTCCTCCTCAGTCCCCTTGTTTGCACCCATTCCTCGCCCTGAGCGTCAAAAGAGCCGAGAGCGAACGCGCACGAAGCGGATGCAACGGTATGAAGCGGTACATGCGTTGTATCTGCAAGGAGTGACCCTCTCAGAAATTGCTCGTTGTTTCCATATGGGCCGCATGACCGTGCAAAAGTTTGCCTATGCTGACGCCTATCCTGAAACAGCCACCTTTCGAACACGGGCACGCATGCTTCATCCCTACGAAGCCTACCTACAAGAACGGTGGCAACAGGGATGCTGCAATGCTTCACAACTGCATCGAGAAATCATCGAGAGGGGCTATGAGGGAAAGCGCAAGCAAGTGGCGCGATTTGTCGCGTATCTGCGCCAACAACTCAAAGAAAGGAACGCTCTCGCCAAAGCGCGCCTGCAAGGATTGACCCCTCGTCAAACCGTGAGTCTGCTTATGTGCCGTCCAGAGAACCTGACCGAAGAGCAACAGCGTGCTCTTACCGAGATGCGCCACTTGCACCCAGAGATCGAACGGGTTATGGAGGTGGTTGACAGCTTTGTAACCATGCTTCGCACGTTGCAAGGACAGCACCTTGAGGAATGGATGGAGAAAGCACTACAAAGTGGTATTCGGGAGATTCACAATTTTGTCGAGAAACTTCGTCAGGATCAAGTTGCTGTGCAAGCAGGCTTAACGATGCAATGGAATAACGATTACGTTGCATAATGCACCTCGTTACTCAGATCACTATCATTTCAACTCGGTCGGTAGTTGTTGATCCTCCTCTTGAGGAGGAAAGAGACACGATCCACGATCATTGTAGCACACTCCCGCTATGCGTCCCTGACGATACCAACGCCAAATCGTTTGAGCAGTGACGCCGCGGCGATGCGCCAACTCGTCGGCAGTCAACAAGCCCTGGGCTCTCAAGCGCGCATGGCGATCAAGAAGACCATGATGTCGACGAAGCTGGGAGACATGCATGCTCTGAAAGAGCAATCCGTCAAAGGTTCGGTAGCCTTGTTGATTTAATTGCTCAGCGACCTGGGCATCGGTATGCTCATCCAGCAAACGATCAATGGCTTCCAAGGTCGCTGGCGCAGTCAAACGCGACTGGGCGAAAGGTGGGGGTAATGGCACGTTGAGGGTCTGTGTTGCTCCCCCCTTGAAGCGAATGTGCGCGACGATCTGCTCAGCTTTGTGGACCGTCACATCTTCAATCAGAAGGCGAACCGCTCGTTTGCGTTGGCGCACAGTGGTTTTGGGATCATGCCAGAACTGGCGAAAGCGTTCTGGAACCTCCTCGATCTGCGCACGCTCTTGTGCGCTCACCTGGTGCTGATCACTTCGGTTGTACTGCTCTTCGATGGCGCGGGCCTCTTCCAACTCACGCAGTTTGGTATTCCACTCCGCTTCTAACACGGTCGCGACCAAGCGGTTGTCAGGGTCCACTTTCAGGTAGCGGCGTTGCGCCAGATCGGCTTCATATTAGGCACGTTCTACTTGTAGATGACGCAAGTGCTGCGCTTCTGCCGCTCGGTTCACGATCTCATCTTGCACTGCTATCGTCATCGCTAACGCTTCTGGAGTCACCCGCTCTACCAGAAGCACTCCGATCGCTCGATCCAGGCCAGACCCAGGAATGCGTTGACAGGGGTGCTCTCCCTGTTGAATACTTTTGTGCTGACAGAGATAATCGGGCACAATGCGCTGACCTCCCCGCTGATAGTAGCGCACGGTCATCCGTTCTCCACATTTGCCACAGATGATGAGCCCCTGTAAGAGCGCAGGCCCTTCGCGTGGTGGAGAAAACCGCTCAGGAGCATAGGCTTGACTATTCAATGCAAGTTGCGCCTCGTTTCTCTCGTAGTCCTCGAAGGCTAATGTACCCCACATGCGCATTCTTCACAAGAGCGAACCATTCTGAACGAGGCACATCGGCAATATGAACCTTTCCATCAGCAGTCTTCGTCGAGCGCGTACGTCCAAAAACATAGGCCCCTGCATAGGCTGGGTGGTGCAGAACCCGCAACACATCATGGTGCTCGATCTCTCCCCACACAATTTCTCCTTGATGCGGCCCGCATCGAACTCGCCTGGGAAAGTGTAGGTGTTCCTGGTGAAAGTGGCGAACGGTCGTACAAGCCGATCCGGTGTGCTCAAAGCGGTGAAAGACCTCCCGAATGGCGGCTTGCACCTGCACATTGGGGTCCAGAACCACGGTGTCGCTTTCGGTGTAACACAATCCCATGGGCAAGACGAGTTTGAGGGCTCCACGTCGTGCTTTGTTGAGGATACCCCCTTGCAGACGGGCTCGTAGCACAAACAGCTCAGCCTCTGACATGGTGCCTTTCAAACCGAGCAACAGACGATCATTGAACGTCGAGGGATCATAGAGTCCCTCTTCATCCAAAATCAAGGTGTGGGTAAGCGCACAAATTTCCAGGAGATGGTGCCAATCGCTCGAGTTGCGGGCGAGCCGAGAGACTTCCAGCCCCAAGACCAGCCCGACTTGCCCGAGTCCTACTTCGGCAACGAGCCGCTGGAAGCCCAGGCGGTCGGCAGTGGAAGCTCCCGAGTGGCCCAGATCTTGATCAATCACCACAATGCGCTCGTCCGCCCATCCGAGTGCCAGAGCTCGCTCACGCAACGCATATTGGCGGGAGGTACTTTCCGTGTTCTCTAACACTTGCTGCAGAGTACTTTGACGCACATACAAACAGGCCAGACGGGTAAGATGATGAGCTGTCACATGCTGAATCATATCAGTGATCCTCCTGACGGTGAGTCTGCTTCTCCTTGAGAAATTGCGTGAGCTGTTGCACGTCACTAAAACGTAGCATAGCTTTGCCAGCAGCAACCACCACAAAAGGATCAGGAAGGGCGAGATTCGTCCAGGCCAGTGGTAGGGAGCGGACCTGTTGTGTCTGAGGATCAGCAAAGAACACGCGCTCTTCTCCCCAGGCAAAGCGCTGTGACAGCAGAAGAAAGGTTTGGCCGCTGAGGGGATGAAAGGGATGCGTGATGGTAAAGCAATGCTCACCATTCGTGTCATCAGGTGTAGTTGACAGTTCGTTCAAATGGAGTTGTGGAGGGGCATGTGAATCGGCTCAAATGTATCAAACGGATGATGTATGATATCGTTGGCGAATGCTTAGCTAGTGGCCAGTAAAGCAGCAAAACGCGACGGACGGGTTTTGGCACGAGGCGTTTCGGTTAACCAGGCAACGGCTCGTATGAGATTGAGCACTGTGGCGGTCAGCACGTGTTGGAGGTGCGTCCGAGCTAAACCAATATAACGTGATCGACGCATCTCACTGCGGCGCACAGCCTGGGATAAGGTCCCCTCAATGCCCGCCCGCTTCGCATACTGCTTCCGAAATGCTGGCGTCTGTTGGCGTTGACGAGCCGCATATAGTGCCAGGCATTGCGCTTGGGGCAGCAATTTCATGGTTCGTGAACCTTTCTTCTTCTGGGTGCAGGTGCTGCGCACTGGACCGCACTTGCAGTCGGCCCAGCCGAAGGTAATAGCAATCACGTCATGGCCCAGATGATCCACCCGCTCCTTCCAGGAGGCACTGCGCTTGCGCTTCCGAACAGGTGACGCACTTGGCTTCCCAATCAATCTCAAAGCACTCCGCCGCAAATCCTTGTCCCTGTTTCGCCTGCCAGTTGGTGTCAACTCTGACGGGGCCAAGGACATCCACCTGATGCACGAGAGCCGCCGTCACAAGGATCCCTGCATCGACATAGCCAGCATCCACCAGATGCTCAGCTGGGAGCAGGTCGCGCTCAGCCAAGTGAAGTAGGCGGCTGGCGCGTTGCCTTTCGGCACGTTTCCCTCCGCCCCTTCCCGAACCGTGCTTGCACCTTTCAGCGCACACGGCTCTCCAGTTCTGACACCTTCTTCCTCAAATAAGACTTGGACTTACGCATCACACGGCCTTGTCGCTTCTCGGTTTTCGGTGCCTTCCCCTGTTTCCCTTCCCCGTGTCTCAAGCATTACCCTGAGCGTTTGAGTACTACGAAAACTCCGTTACCTTGAGGGTCTCCCCTTGTAGGCAATCCCGCATTTGCACATGTTAAACGTTCAGCGTGTTTAGATGCCCATTTCGTTTCCTTCAATCAGTTCATTACTGATCGTCCACCAGAGAGAGTATTGCGTATCCGCTCACAAAAGATACGTATTCTAGTGGCGTCGTCTCAGGGATGCTACGACGGGTCAACTCTTAGGCCACTGGAAACTTGGGTTCAGCCAATACAGGTTTCATCTTGCACGCAGGACTTGCGGCGCATCACATTACACCCCTTCACGTTTAGCCGCTTTTCCACCATGCTGCTTTCCCCTTTGCCTTTCGACGCTAGGTAGGGTGGATGTCCTTGAGGCTCTTACTCTCAGCCTCATCTCCTTCAAGGAGAAATTTAACATGCACCGAAACGGCGCACGTGAGCGTGGATGGGCTCGAGCAGTTCGGTATCGGGAACCGTTGCATCTGTTGTCGCCACATGGGTGATGAGGTTGGGGAGGTCTTCCTCACAGGTTTCCGTGAGATGAACCTTGTACCCCGTCCACGTCGTTGTCCGCTTGATCCCGTAGCGCGCTTGCACATCGTGGGGTGATTGAATCAGCAAGGCGGCTGGAGGCAAGTCATCGTTGCTGCGCCACTGGACCGGACCAGCGGGAGCATAGAACTGTTGGATCCAGACCCGGCGCAGGATCGCTAGAGCAGGAACCTCCCGCAGCCAGGCTGGAGTTGCAGTATCTGCGAGGGCTGGAAGTCAAGGAGAATCCGTCGGTGCCAATCGTCTCGGCGAGTGCCTGGCGATCAGCTTTACTCGCAGGCAACCGATACTCCTGGATGCGGTGCTCATAACGCTCCTTCCACTCTGGGCGGACCTGCTGAAGCAACCAGGCAGGAGCCACGACTGCCAGAGCTTCGAGCGCGTGGCGCATCGTCTCTCCCACGCATTCCAAGCGGTTGAGGATGCGAATGGCGGCCAGGATATGTCAAGGCCGGTGTACTCGCGAGCCGGTTTGGAACTGGCCGCCCTAGTTAAACGAACTCCAAAGAACAAAATCTACGAGTGCCGACAAACAAACGCCGACCAAACTGCGCCGGGATCAGGGATCCCAACGCCGACGAGCAAACGCGGCTTACCGAACGCCGATGGGCAACTCACCAGTGGCACTAAGAGCCGCTTCAGGTGGCGCTGAGAGGCGCGTCTGGCGCTCTTTCATGCGGTAGCTGCGGCCATTGATGGCAATCACCTCAGCATGATGAAGCAGCCTGTCGAGAAGGGCTGTGGCGAGCACTTCGTCCCCCAGCAGCGCGCCCCATTGGGCAAAACTGGTGTTGGAGGTCAGAATGATCGACCCATGCTCATAACGCGCCGTGACCAACTCAAAGAAGTGACGAGCTTGCTCTAGTGACAGTTTGGTGTAGCCCACCTCGTCGATGACCAGCAAACTGGGCACAATGTAGCGGCGCAAGCGCTGGCGCAGTAGCCCCGGATGAGAAGCACTTTCTAGAGCTTGTGCCAGCTCTGCCAAGGTCGTAAAGAGCACCGAATGGCCGGCGATCAGCGCTCGATCCGCCAACGCCAGGCTCAAGTGTGTCTTCCCAGTTCCAGGAGGTCCGAGAAAGATGACATTGGTGCAGGTCCGCACAAACGAGAGGTCGGCCAGCTCGCGCAACCGGCGCTCGGAGAGCGAGGGTTGGAACGAGAAATCGAACCCGTCCAGCGTCTTTTTGGCAGGAATGAGCGCACTCTTGAGCCGGCGGGCCATCGCCTTCTGTTCGCGGCCATCTAGCTCCGCAGCCAAGGCGCGCTCCAGGAACGTCTCATAGGTCCACTGCTCGGCCCTCGCGCGTTCGAGTACCTGTGGCAGCTCTGCTTCCAGATAGGCCAGCTTCAGGTGGTGGTAAACTCCTTTCTTCATGCCAGCGTCTCCTGCAACATCTCCAGGCCGCAATACACGTCGTATTCCGAAAGCGCCCGGCTGGCTACGTCTGGCACCGCTTTCTGGTGGCCCAGAGGCGCAGGAGAACGGCGCGTTTCCGAGACCGAAGCCACACCTGCCCACTGTTCAGGATGGGTCACGCTTTCTTGGGAACGAGGCCGCTTCTCAATCGAGAACACCTGAGCGCCTGCGGACCAGACCGTGAGCACCCCCTTGCGCTCGCGGACCTGAACATGTTTGCCCGCCAGTTCCAGTTTGCCAGGCAGGCCATAGAGCACGCCATCGTAGGAGACATAGCCATCCCAGGTCACTTTCCGCTCTTCGGTAGCAAAGCGTTCCCAAGCGTAGTCCTGGGGCAAGGGCAGCAACTTCTCCTCCGCCAGCCGCTCAAGCGGGCGCACGTGGGTAGTACGATGCACCCGGCTGTTGATACGCTCGCACCATCCATGCGCCTGGCGATTGAGATCGTCCAGATCAGTAAAGCTCACTCCTGCCCAGAAGCTCTTCTTCACATGGCTGATGGTGCGCTCCACCTTCCCTTTGGTCTGGGGAGTGTACGGCTTGCAAACACGCGCCGCCACTCCAATGGAAACCATGAAATCGGCAAAACGTGGATTCCAGCGCGGCTTGTTCTCCTCCATTTCTAGCAGCACGCTCTTCATCCGATCGGTGAGGGCCACTTTCGTCAGTCCGCCAAAGTACTCACATGCCTCCATGAAGCAGCGAATGAGCGTCGGGGTATCGCAACGTTTCACAAAGGTCATGAAACGCATGCGGGAATAGCCAAGAATCGCCGTAAATCCATAGAATTTATGCGTCACGCCGGCGTGCTCGTACACGAATTCTCCCCAGTCGAATTGCATTTGCTCGCCCGGCTTGGTTTCATAGCGCTGGACCGGCGCGTGGCCCGCTACCGCCGGTCGCAGGGGATGAACATATTCTTTCAGGATGCTGATCCCTCCCGTGTAGCCCAGCTTTTGCACTCGCTCGAAGATGACCTCGCAATTGGTACAATGGTCTTCTGTTACCCATTTCTTGATCTGCTCTTTGAACGGATCAAGCTTCGAGGGCCGCGGTAGACGCGGTTTCGGGATCACCGCCTCCGGGTGCTTCAAATATTTGCGTACCGTCGTACGCGAGATGTCCAACTCCTGAGCTATTTCCTGCACAGACTTCCCCTGTGCGTTGAGATCGTGTATCGTATTCACTGTCTGACTCCTAAGCATGGCTGTTCTCCTGAGGATGTAGTTTGGATATTCCTCAGCTTACAGCCTTCTTGGGGGTCGGTCAATTCTATCCCGGCTCGAGTATACACCGTCTTTAATACCCGCTGTTTCCACCAGTGTAGCAGAGAACTTGTGTCATACAAGTTCTCTGCTATCAATTAGTATATGAGTGCGGGTGAACCTGACAGAGTGGGCCACCATAGTTCGTCGAGTGCTTGTTTTTTCCATTGAGCAATTTGACTGAGATGAACTTCATATTCTATCGCAATCTCATTGGTAGTTTTCTGCCCTTTAATGGCTTCTAAGGCAAAAGTTGCCTTGATCTCAGCACTGTATCGTTTTCTTAGCATTGCCATCGTTTCCTACTCAAATGGGTCTCGCTCGATAAAAATCCATCTTCTCATTCTGGCATTTGTGACCTTGCCCCGATTGGATCTACAGAAACGGGTCAACCTCAGTTGTGTCTTGATTGGTGCCTGGAGACTTCTCCTTGCACTTGGGATATTTTGAGCTTTTTCGTTTCACAACAACAACGTATTTTTGAAGGAAAAGCCCGCTAATGAATAGAACCGTTTGCCATATATACAAACACCTGATATAATTATGAGAAATGAATTGTTAAAATACAAGAAGAGATTTAGTGATTATGAAGCACTTGTATTTGATTCGCCATGCACGAGCTGAGGGACGTAAGCCGGGAATTATTGGCCTGTATCCTCCCAATGCAGGTTTATCACCTTTAGGAGTGATGCAAGCAAAATCTCTCCGAGATCGCTTGGTCGAAACAAATGAAATGGAAGTTGATTTTTTGGTATCTAGTCCCCTTAGGCGTGCTATAGAAACTGCTGAGATAATTGCACCAGCGTTAAAACGACCAATACTGATTGATGATGGTATACAGGAGTTGAATCTAGGAGAGTGTGAAGGGCTAACCTGGGAAGAGGCTAGAAAGCGTTTTAACTATAATGAGTTAGAACACAAACCTTTTCATAGTATAGCTCCTAGCGCTGAAAGTCAAGTTCTATTCGCTATTCGTGTCTGTGAAGCTGTAGATAGGCTTTGCCGACAATATGATGGCAAGGTTGTAGTTATGGTTTGTCACAGTGGGGTAATAGATATGACGTTTCGGTACTTTTTAGGATTATCAATTACACAAAAGCAATTGCCGATTAACTTTGGGGCTCTTGCCAATACTTCCATTACTCATTTAAGTAAAGGGACAAAGGGATGGTCACTTTTACAATTTAATGATCACCTACATTTGCAAGGGAAAAAGACGAAAAAGCTGTGTGAGAATGAACTGATAACAGATTGTTAACACCATGTGTAAGTTTTTTCTTGAGAGTGATTTTGTGGGTTTATGATAGATAATCATGCTAAATTAAACCATTTTGAGCGCGGTCTCAAAAAACTTACACATTGAGTTAGTTAACGGTATATCTACAAGTATATGGTAGAGTGTATGCCAGCTACAATATCAAGAAAGGTATTATTATGTCTCAGCTTACGGCTTATACAAATCTTCAGCAACGTTTTTGTACCATAGCTGCTTATGACGAACGTATTGTTGGATTATTACGAGGAGGATCGGGCAGTGCAGGACAATCAAACGAGTGGTCTGACATCGATGTGTTCTTCTTTCTACAAGATTCAGAAACCGAAATATTTCAATATACGTGGGAGAATTGGGCACGCCAAGCTGGACAATTGTTATTAATATACCGTCCTTATAGACAAGCAGCTAGTGCTTGGAATATATTTCATGCATCTCCTGTGCCTATACGAGTTGATGCGCGTTTTATTGCTGAGTCAGAAATGGATAGCATCCTTGAATGGTCTAATCATCCACGTACTATTGAAGATATATTATGGCTCGATAAAACGGGTGGAAGACTACGTGGATATGTGGAACAACTCGTGCAACAAGTATACTTACTAACATCTCCTCATACATTAGAAATTTTTGAACAGTATACAGGAAAATTATGGTATTTTCTGCATACGGCCTACTGTAAGTTGATGCAAGGACAGGAATGGTATGCACGAGTGAGCTTTCACCGGGTTGTGCTTGATAGTCTTATGGCATTACTCAAACTCGAAGAGGGAAGCATTGAAGATTGGAGGCAGACCTCGTTTCCGGAAAAATATATTGAACATGTCCTTTCGCCAAAACGGCTTGAACAACTTCGGGCATGTATTCCTGCACAAAGTGCTGAGCAACTCAAACATGCAATGATCTTTACTGCTAAGCTCGCTCTGGAGGTTTGTGATAACCTTGCTGTACAGCATCAATGGAATTGGCATCGTAAAGCGGCAGAGGAGATTCTTCATATGCTTCTAATGGGTCATACAAGCTGATAATAAAGCGTGTGGAATGGGTGATCTCTCGGACGGAGAATTGTCGGTTGTACGCATTGAAGAAGACAGCATAGTAAAATACCTTTCGAGGAAGATATTGAGTAAAGCAGAAAATCGTCAACAACAGATTAGGTGTCGTGTTGCTGGAATCATTCTCCAGCAGGACCACATTCTTTTGCAAGGAGATAGGCAAGGTGGATATTGGACAATTCCTGGTGGTGGGATCGAATATCTCGAATCTTCTTCAGATGCACTAAAGCGAGAAATGAAAGAGGAACTAGGTGCTGACATTTATATAGAGCGACTATTGTGGGTCACCGAAGAGTTTTTTATGGCTGGAAATAAGGCTCGTCATCAACTTGCATACTACTACCTCACTACGCTACTTACAGCTACTCATTTGTATGAATTGAAACGTATCGCCCCAGTAGTAGATGGAGGAGTTGAAGTTATCTTTCAATGGTTCAATTTGGATGAACTTACAAATATTACTCTTTATCCAGAGTTCTTATCAAAAGCTTTGAAAGTACTACCTCAAACACTAGAACACCTTATCCTTATTGATGATAAAACGCTTCTTTCTTTTAATTTATATGGCAAATAAATTATATACATAATTAATAGTGCTAAAAAGATTATAAAACATATATCAATTAATATAATCATTAATGATTTGAGTTTTTATTATTTCATTTGAGCTTACTGATTACTCTATATAGTTGTATAGAGTGATTTAAAGTGATGTTATTTTGGTGAATAGATAATGAGCAATGTAAGAAGAAGTGATTTCAGCAGATGCTCAGTTTGATATGCTGAGATAGTTTTATTCTAGTTCAGAAAGGTACATAAAAATGAAAGAACTTAGTGAGAATGGAAGAATAGAAAAAAAGATATTTTGCACAGTTATCGAACCAAGTAAAAATTGGATTCATTCGGCTGCTCTACTAATACATTCACTCCGCCTCAACGGCAATGCTTATGCTCAGTGTCCATTTGTCTTATTAATATCTGGTATATCCTCTGAGATGAAGCTTTTATATGAAGATAAGAACTATAAACTATTTGTTTTTGGAATAAAACGTAACATTAAAAATCCTTTCTTAAATAAAATATCAGCATTTAATATATGTAACTTGTTTCCGTGTGAACATATCATTTTTCTGGACCACGATACATTAATTTTGAACTTGCATAATCTTCAAAAATTTATGAATTATAAAGTTTATGCCCGGCGAAACCGTAAGAGTAACTTAGTTCATTCTCTGGGAAAGAACTATCATACGTTTCTAGTATCTCCTGACTTGTCATCGTGGAAGTACATACCCTACCTCAATAGTGGAGTTCTTATAGTTCCCGAATCTCATTGCAGTGCTCTTACTCGCTATTGGAGAGTTTGGGGAGAGTATCTAAATGATGCTTATCAAGGCCATGCTTTAGCTGAACAGATAGGGTTAAGCATGGGATTAACCGAAGGAAAAATTCCTTACGGTTTTTTACCCATTAGTTATAACCAAACGAACTCACATATGTTACGTCAAAATCCTTCAATTATACATTACAGCTCTTTCGACAGTCTTAATAAAACAGTAAAAAGAAGAATTTTACATAGCCTCGATGATTTTAGAACTTTTCTTAACGATACAGACAGTAGTTTTTGGGCTCGTTACAAGATAGCTATAAAGGAGGTAGCTGATGGGAAAGACATCGATACACTTTCAAACGAATTGTATACAACTGTAAATAATTTTAATTTAGATTTGGAAGGTGCTTTGAAAAGGCTGGTTTTCCCTGAATAAATTATTTTAGTGTTTTTAAGTGTTAATTTACATAATATTAAACCTTATCTAAGGATGAATAATTTGACTAATACTACTCTGTTAGTTTCGTGATACGATAGGAAGATGAAGACACTCGCCTTACCAAAGGGATCACCCAATCCCCTGCCAGAATTGGCGGCGTACTTGGAGCCATTTACATCCTTGTTTCGACGGAACACCAGCCATCGTTCGCTGGAACAATTGCGACATCTCTTGACGGATGCTACCTGGGACCCATTGGTGCTGGATGAACAACGCGTGCGCCTCTTAGTAGAGCGCAGTCCTGCCAATGGCGTCCTGGTGCTCGACGATACTCGCTTGCCCCAACAAGAAAAAGCCTTAGTGGGGGTGCAGCATCAATACACTGGAACGTTAGGGAAGCAAGGTAATTGCCAAATTGTGGTCAGTGCTCAGTATGTCGTCGATGATCCCAGTACGAGTCGCCCATTGCATTGGCCGATCAGTGCTCGCCTCTATCTGCCTGAGGTCTGGGCAGAGGATGGCCCACGCTGCCAGGTGGGTGTGCCCCAAGCAATCACCTTTGCCTCCAAACCGGAATTGGCGAGGCCCCTAGTAGACCGCGCTCGCGTCTGGAGAGTGCCTTTCGCGACCATCGTGACCGATGCGGACTATGGCGTTCCCAGTTTTTTGCAAGCTCTGGACACGCGAGAATTGTCCTATGTCTGTGCGGTCGCCTGTGATTTTGGAGTGCGCTTGCTCTCTGAAATGCAGCAAGCCGAAGTTCAACAAGCAGAGTATGCAAACCAAACTCCACGAAAGCGAGGTCAACCCAAGAAACCACGTCCTGCCCCACGTCATGATGCTCAGAAGATCACCGAGGCTCAAGTAGAAGGAGAGTGGCAGACGGTCGAGTGGCGTGAAGGGAGCCGAGGTATGTTACGCAAGCAGTTCGTCGCTATCCGTGTTCATGCAGGAACTGGCTGTGCTCGCCACAGTGAAAGTCATGGGCGCAGTTGGACAGGACCAGAAGGCTTGCTGCTTGGGGAGCGTCCACTCCCAGAAGAGGAAGGCGATCTTAAGTGGTTTTTCAGCAACTTGCCTGCCGAGACAAGGGAGTCTCGCTTGGTGGAACTGGCCCATCTGCGCTGGCCTATCGAGCAGTTCTACGAGGATGCCAAAGGGGAATATGGTCTCGATCACATTCAAGATCGCAGTTGGAATGGCTTCCATCGACATCTGGCTGTGGTGATGCTCGCTTACACGTTCCTTCTGCTTCAATCGTTGGAGCAAGAGGTTCAAACCAATCCTGCTTCAGGGGCGGCTTTTCCTCCCTACTCGACAGCTCAGCCTTCCAGCTTGCCATCGGCAGATACTCGTTCTGCTGTTTCAGGACGTGGTGTTATGGCTGATTGAAACCGAACAAGTCAAGGCTTTTAGCCCTCGACGAAACTAACAGAGTAGTATTAGATAAACAATTCTATTTGTTTTCTTGTGCCTTATCCAAGTAAGTTTTTCTGTCAATTTAGCTAGTGTAGGTGAGGTAAAAAGACAAATTATGCTACGTTTCCTAATTTGGAACCTAAAAGGATATCGTCTTCTAACTGTAACTGCAATCATAATGGCAATTGTGCAGGTAGGTTTCGATCTCTTAGGAGCTTTCCCTTTTAAGTTTATTATCGACAAACTTCAAAAGAACACAAATCCACCTTCATTTCTGGATAGTATCATCAGTTTCTTTGATAGTTTTAATGCATCGCAACATTTAACAAAAGGCGAGCATACTTTTTTGGGTGTAGTTATTTTTTCAGTGCTGTTACAGATTGTCTTTGGTTCATTTAGCGCAATTCTAAATTATTTTCAGGTACTTTCAACTACTTTTGTGGCAAGAAATATGACTGCGAGACTACGCGAACAGCTTTTTGAGCATTTAGAGCATTTAACTTTAAATTGGCATAATGAGCAGAAGAAAGGTGATCTCGTTCAGCGAATTACTAATGATATAGCTTACATTGAGAGACTTGTTACAGATGGTATAGTCTTTTTGTTTGTTAGTGCTCTAACACTCATTGGTATTATCATCATAATGCTTGCTCTCAACTGGCAATTTACCTTACTTGCTCTTGTTATCATACCTCCACTTGCCATAATCGTGTTTTTTTACACTACCACTATTAAGGTTGCTGCAAGAAAGGAGATGCAAACTGCTAGTGCTGTAGCGAACGTCGTAACGGAGGATATTGAAGCAATTGCTGTACTCAAGTCCTTCACTCTTGAGGAGCATGAAGTAGTCAGATTTGGACACTATATTCAAATGAATCGTCAAGCAGGGTTACGCACAAGCAGTTTACAAGCTCAATATATTCCGATTGTTTCTACTTTAGTGTCAGTTTGGACAGCTATCATTATTGGCGTAGGAGCGTTTGTTGCGGGAGGTCATAACTTCAATATCTTGTTCCTTACTGTACCGAGAGATAGTCTTAGTATTGGTGACTTGACGGTTTTTCTCGTATATCTTAAGCTGTTGTACCAGCCGATGCGTGATCTTGCAAGATTGACAAATATTTTTACTAATGCATCAGTTGCAGTTGAACGTACACAGGAAGTATTGGATCAAGCTCCAGAAGTGTTTGAGAATACAGAGTCTTACTTTGGCCCTGCTAAATTAAAAGGTGATATTAGCTTTGAAAAGGTCGTCTTTGGCTATTCTAAGCATCATCCTATTCTCAAAGGTATCAATCTACATGTCCCAGCAGGCAAAATAGTTGCAATTGTCGGACTTTCTGGTTGTGGAAAAACGACCTTAGTCAACTTGATACCACGCTTCTACGAAATTCAAAGGGGCATCATTAAAATTGATGGTATCGATAACCGTGTATATCCGCTTGAAGTCTTACGTAAGAATGTTAGCCTAGTTCTGCAGGAAAATATGCTTTTTGAAGGAACTATCCGCGAAAATATTGAGTTAGGGAAACCAGATGCCTCAATGGAGGAGATTGTTGATGCCGCAAAGAAAGCTCATATTCATGAGATGATTATTGACATGCCCAATGGGTATGATACTCAGATAAGCGAACAAGGAAAGAACTTTTCTGGTGGTCAACGTCAACGTTTCACTATTGCACGTGCGCTTCTGCGTGATGCACCTATTTTGATCTTAGATGAGCCTTCTGCTGCTTTGGATGTTGAGGCAGAGGCGGAAATTATGCGTTCTTTAGATGAATTAGTTATTGGACGCACAGTACTAATGATTTCTCATCGTCTTAGTACACTCGGCAAAGTTGATGAAATTATTGTACTCAAGGATGGTCATATTGTTGAGCAAGGTACTTTTACTGAATTGAAATACCTAGGAGGTGTATTTTCAGGTCTACTTGAGAAACAGAATCGCTATAATCCCGATAGTGTTGATCATAAATCAGTTACGCGACTCGGATTTATATCATTTCTTTTGCAGAAAGCAAGATGGTTGAGTAAATTACGCCCGATTAGAATGAAGCAAAAAAGATAGACTTATATACTGAGGTGATGTACTAACAAACCCAGACTGGAGTAAACCAAAGCGATCGGTTCATGCACACTTTCGATGATGACGGAGAACATGTAGCCGAAGAAGATCAAAATTGGCTCGTCCATATATATTAGTATACCACATTTGCATTATCGAAAGTGTGCATGAACCGATCGCTTTGGTTTACTCCAGTCTTTGCTCTTCCTCTCAAGTTCCCCGTCGTTACCAACAATACTATGCTACGTAGCTCTGTGCGAAGGTGTGGCGCAGGTGGTGTGCGCTCATCTCTTCGGGAACGAGGTCTCCTGCAACCTTCTCTCTGGTTTATTTCCCCATGTTCACATAGCGATAGAGGGTTGCCCGTGAGATATGGAGGTCTTGACAAATATCCTTGATCTCATGGGTCTTATCAGCATACAATTTTTGTGCCAGTGCGACCTTGCTCGATGCTTCAACCGTTTTGGGTCGTCCCCCTTTTCTCCCTCGCGCACGGGCAGATTCTAATCCTGCATGTGTGCGTTCTCGAATGAGGTCTCGTTCAAACTCAGCTAAGGCTCCCATAATATGAAAGATCAATTTTCCTCCTGGCGTGGTCGTATCGATGCTCTCAGTCAGCGAAATGAAACCAACGTTGCGATCTTGTAACTTGGTGACGGTTTCAATGAGGTGTTTCAACGAACGGCCCAGGCGGTCTAACTTCCACACCACCAGGACATCTCCGTGTCGTAAAAATGCCAGTGCTGCACTCAGCTCTTTGCGTTCAAAATTGGTTCCCGTTATTTTGTCGGTGAAGAGTTTCGTGCACCCTTTCTCGCGTAAGGTGTCCACCTGGAGTTCTACATTTTGCTCGTTGCGTGAAACACGGGCGTACCCAATGAGTGCCATCCGTGATGATCTCCTTTTCCTGGTCTTTTCTCGACCATTGTATCGTCTAACGGTCCTCTCGTCAAGAAATGAGGCATTGAATAATGAGATAGGTTATTAAGACACGTTGGCCCGGTTCTACCTTGTCTCGTTAGTGTACTGAACAATTGTCTTGTAAAACGAGCGTTTTGTGAGACACAATAATTAACATTTTATTTGTTATAATCTCATCAGTATGAAAGAGTTGAAGTTGGGGTTCCCATAGTACTTGGACAATAACCAACGTTAAACGTGTAAAGCCGCTTGCAGTGCAGAGACAGGGGTCCATGATAAGCACGTCCTATACCATTGATACTGGCTATGAGGAACAGTGTTTAGGTCTCTGAACCCCTGATATTGCGCTTTTTCAGCGTGAAAAATACAGTAAAGTGACCACTCATACGACGAATCACTGCTATACGTTGTAAATTGTCTGACTGCTACGGAAACCCCTACCTGGATGGATGAATAAATGAGTGAGTGAGAGAAATTGTGGGGATCATGCTGTGAAAAGGCGAGTTTATATCGACCAAGTGCATGTATGTATCCATTTGGGCATACTTCTACCATGATGGAATTGCAACAACTCTTGAAGGGCAGCCACTTTTTTATTACAACCTCGCAAACAGCAAGAGGCTTTTGGAGAACCAACGGGTATAGAGCCCTATTACCCAAAAAGCTTCTTGCTACACGGACAAGGCCCCTCGTGTTCTCTTTCATAGTTGAGGATGAGTCGGTTTTTCGTTACCTTTTTTTGAGCTGGTAGCCACGAATGAGACTGTCAAAAACACCTGCTAGCAGGGTCATCACTCCTCCCGTTCCCGCTCCCCACACCAGATGGGCCACAATCATGAGCGCATTCCGCTGGATCGGCTGCTTGGTGGCTGCTTCTGACATTCCTATGGCTGGGAGCCATCCAAGATAGACTGTAAGCCAAACCACAAGACCAAAAACGATCCCTTTCAGGACGGAGGGGAGAGGGACGATCCTCGTCAGCGGACCGTAAATGGCTCCCATCGCTACTCCAAAGCCAAGATGGGAGACAAAGGAAGCCACCAAGAGTTGTGGTTTATCCATATGTTTCCTCAACCCTATCCGCTTGGCAAATTTATCGGTAAATCTTTCGGGTGGTAACGCGTATTGTTGCCATTGAGGCAGGAGGTATTGCACGGCGAGCATGAAGAGGGTCATAGGCACCGTGGCTATCAATCCAGCAAGTGAGCCTTCTACGAAGGGCAGACCATAGTGCTGGACAAGGGTGTTCTCAACGAGCTGTTCCCGTTCCATTTCTTGTTCCTTTCTGAAAAGACCTTCCTTCTGAGGTATCTCTTCCTTGTACACGTAGTGAACGTGCGTAAAGTAGCACTGAAGGTGTAGGGAAAAGAGAGTTCTTCGCCGTCAGTTCTCAATGATGAATGCTGTTTACTCGTTTATTGCAGCGTTATGGGAGTACTTGACTCTTTGAAGGCTCGTTGAAAGAAAAAGCCTCTCTTTGCACCTTCATTTCACTAAAAATAGAAACGATATATGTAGTATGACATTGTGGTATACTCTAGATGGTCCTCCGTGTTGATACACAGAATGTTTCTGCCACTGTCCCTTCGGGGGGAAATCAAAGTATTCCTTTGAGAAGTGAAGTCCTCATGCCCGCTCATGTTTTGACCATTGACGATGACCAAGCGATTTTAGACTTGTATAAGCCGTTTGATCTGGATGAATTCCTTCATCTCGTGAAAAAAATGGTCACGCCCCAGCTATATGAGTGAGAGGAAGAGAGCAAGTGGAGAACGTGATGTACGTGTAAGAAACACAGCGGCACTTGTGAATGGTTGTCGCTTTTTTATGCCTGGATGAATATGGATGCGTGGACCGCAAGATGCTTGTTCGAACATTTGGTTAAGAAGACAAACGGAGCAACAAGCATCTTATATAAATATACGCAAAATGAATTGAGAACTGATACACAATTCTCTCATGATGAAAGAGAGTAGAACCAACAAAAGAAGAGGTCAGCGTTCTCCGCGCTGGCCTCTCCCGATTGTTCAATCTTTGGTGACTGCTTTCCGTTTCGGTTTATCCTTCGTGGTCAATACTTCATGCAAGGGTTTGAGAATGACATCAGTCTTTATAGCTAATTGGCAATATCGTTGCTCGGTCCTTTTCAATATCTAATCCGTATGATAGCAATATTTGGGAAAGACACATGCACATTGTACTAAACCACATTTTAGCTTGTTTGGTGTAGTAGGACAAGCCATATAGGATGAAACGGTACTGTTACTTAAAAATTTAACGCCTAGTGCAAACTCACGAAAGATGATCGACAATGTGGTATGATAGAGGGCATGAAAACCCCTCTGTTCATCCGACCCTCGACCGAAAACGAACGCAGCCAGATCCAAGCAGGCTTACGTTCCAAAGACGCCTTTGTCTTGCGACGATCCCAGGTCCTGTTGGCGTCCGATCATGACGAACGGGCGACGGCTATAGCCAAGCAATTAGGGTGCCATCGGCAAACCGTACTCAACATCATCCATGGCTTCAATGCGGCAGGACTCGCCGTTTTAGAGGAAGGCTCTTCGCGTCCCCATCGACTGCGTACTACCTTTCCAGACGAAACGTTAGAGGCACTCCGAGATCTGCTGCATCGCAGCCCCCGCGACTTTGGCCTCGATACCAGTGTGTGGACGTTATCCCTGTCCGCCCAGATCAGTTTCCAACAGGGGCTGACTCCCCGCCTCGTTTCTGGGGAAAGTGTTCGTCGCGCCCTCAAGAGATTGGGAAAGAGCTGGAAACGTGCCAAACATTGGATTACCAGCCCCGATCCCCACTATCTGTTAAAAAAAACGCACGCGATCGGCTGATGGCTTGGGCGAGCACGCAGCCAAGCTGGGCCATCGGCTTTTTGGATGAGGTGTGGTGGAGCCGCTTCGCTCTGCCCTCTCTCAATGTCTGGCAAAGTAAAGACAAACCTGTTCACTTGGTGGAACAGGTCTGGCAAAAGAATGATCCTGATCCAAAAGCCTTTGCCTGCTATGGAGTGCTTTGGCAACACGGTCCGGTCACTTCTCCTGTGCGCCATCCGATGTCGCTGCGTTTTGTGGATGGGCGTCCGGTCAGCGCCATCACCACCCAATTTCTGGAGTGGATCTGCACTCGACTGCAAGAGCAAGGCAAGCGAAGCTGGCTCTTGATTTGGGATAATGCCTCCTGGCATTACAGCAAGCAGGTGAGGACCTGGATCAGAGAGCATAACCAGAAGGTCAAGCAAGAGAGTAAAGGGGTGCGCATTCTGCCCTTTTTTCTACCGACGAAAAGTCCGTGGCTCAACCCAATCGAGCCCAAGTGGGTACACGCGAAGAAGGCTGTTGTGGAACCCGATGGGTTGCTCTCGGCTCAGCAGTTGGCCGAACGCATTTGTGCTCACTTTGGCTGCTCCTATGAACCTCCTCTTTGACAACCTCAACTGACCTGCCTGCAGTTGCATAGCCAGCGCGTTGATCAGACATCTCGTAAGACAACGCGCGTGGCGCGAGTAGGGTGGTTCGCAGCTACAGTTGCAGGCTTTTTATATCCTCTGCGACAAAAGACAAATCATTGTTGAATTGATGGCCGCCTTCGTCTCGTTCCCATATCGTTGCCTCCGGGAGGATTTGAGCGTAGAGCGCAAGATGGTCAAACGGCACGGTTGCATCGTCACGGCAGTGGTACAGGAATATCTGTCTGCCCTTTGAAAGCTTTGTGGCTCCACCTTCTGGCAGCATCAGTTCCTCATAGCCAGAGTAGCACCAGCCATTCCCACCCCAAAATGGGCATGCGAGAAGAAATATGCCAGCAATCGATTTCTCTGCCCCCCTTTCGCTCATCCACTTTATGAGTATCGAGGCACCGACCGAATGGCCGACGAGAACAATCGGCTCCTGCATCGTAGCCAGCTCTTTTTCGAGGTGATGCTTCCACTCTTCATAGGATGCATCTTCTTCGTGCGGCAGAGCCGGGTAATGAACCTCGTATTGCGGGCCAAGTGCATGCGAGAGGCTTGTGGCAAGCTGTTGGTCCACTTCGTAAGCGCCAGCTCCAGCGCCTTGAATCAAGAAGATGTGCTTCGTCATGATAGACCATCCTTTCTGTTTCTCTTGCAAACCATCTCTTTTCTCTCATGTGATGAGGAAATTTCCTCGTTGGTAACATGACTGAACAACAGCTTAGGAGGGCAAAGCAATCCGCTGTCCAGGACACGTTCTCGATGAGATCACTTGCACATTGCAAGCAGACCTCCTCACTTCTTCTCAAATACCCTGGCAAAATCGGAAACACGTACCCAAACGAGAGGAGACAGGTGGAATGCTATGAGCGAGCGAACAAGCCCTCCCGAAGTAACGACGAGAGCGCGAAACCAACATACCAGGAAGAGCGGAAGCCGGTGAAGATATCCGGCTCACCGGCAACGATACCCCAGGAGATCTTTCTCACGATCAGCACGTCCTTCCGCTGGGCGAATCACTCTGATGCCCGATAGTGACGTGAGAGCAACCTTCACTCTCCCTCTCTTTCCATTGTCAAAGAGGTTGCGTGATTATGCACTAGTGCGCAAAAGATTTCCTCTACAGCGTTGGAAGGGGGTTTTTGCATAACCCCCCGAAACGGTGCACTCGGCTTCAACCAGGCATCTCCTTCATCCACATCGATATGATGGGGTGATGCGCTAAGGCTTCGACGATTTCCTCCATATTGATGAACTCTGACGCTTTTGTAAACTCATACCGACCATAGAAATTAATATGTTGCCAGGCCACCGGGGAAATATGGGCGATGTGCGCCATGTCTTGGGTGGCCTCTTGGCGTGCCCACAACTGCGACAAGATGGTCATATTGTAGTAGATGATGCAGTTGGTGACCAATCGGCTACACTCATGCCACAGATGTCGTTTGAATCAATTCTCGGTTCTGGCACACTTTAGGTGAAACATACTCGTTCCCTAGTATGTGACGATGGAGCATCTAAAAGAAGTCCTTTCAGAAGTTCCTACAAGGCATGGAGAACACGCTGACGCAGGAGAGGGACCTTCGCCCGACCGTACATCATTCGTTTGATCAGTTTGAGCTTGTTCACCTTTCCTTCGACGAGGCCATTGTTCTGGGAAAGAGTGAGTCCTGCGACTACAGCCGCTTTGTCACGCTCAACACCAAAGACAAAGCTTTGTAATTCGCGGATCTGACTAGCTTTGACTGATGAGAGCCAGTCATCCAGTTTCTCGCCTGAGCGCATATGAAGCATTTTTCGGAATTCCTGCACCAACTGGTACGTCGTCCTGGCTGTGTCACTCGCCTGACAAATAGCCGTGAGAGTGACCTGCTCTTTTTCATCGAGTTTGGCTGGATCACGCACAAACAACCAGACGGCATCTTTGGCGGAGAAATCTTGCAGAGGAATGTGGGGGCACTCCGCTTTTTGAATGATGCGCACGTTCCTCCGAAGTGGCACCAAGAATTGATAGACCTGTCGTTGAGTTCCTGTGTATCCCTGTTCTTTCATCTCTCTGTAGAGCTGCAAGCCGTTCGTACAGCCTTGCTCCCATCTTGAGAGAACATAGTGAGCGTAGGGATCGAACTTACTTGGTCGTTTTCGCCGTCGTCCTGCTTCGGGACCCCCTTTTTTCTGCCAGTTCTGAAGCGTTCTAGCAGTGAGACCGAGACGCCTAGCAATCTCTGTATTCCCCATTCCCCACTCCCGAAGAGCCGCAACTTGTTCATACCTGTCCTGTCGTTGTGCATGTCGAGTGAGACGTTCTCTTTCCGTGCAGAGAGTGGGAGCGGGTTTCCAATTCTCAACAGAAACAAACTCGGTAGGAAGACTTACTAGCTCCACCGCCTGCTTTTCTTCTTCTGATAAGGCATGAAAAGCACCCGTGCGGATCTCCGCACGACAGAGAGCCAACGTTCGTTCGACCGCTTCGGTCAGATTTTTGAACAGATGGAAGCGGTCTGCGACTTGTGTGGCTTGAGGAGCGGCTTTTCTGGCTGCTGCAGCATAGTCTCCTCCTCGATCTCGACTCACTAACTCAATCTGCGGGTGGGCGACCATCCAGGTGGCTGAAGTGTCTACAGTTCGGTCGGGAAGCACATCGAGGACGTGATGCGTTTGCATATCCACGACAATTGTCCCGAACTTGCGTCCTCGACGAAACGAAAAATCATCAATGCCCACCTGCACTATCTGTCCGACTGGCTTGGTTGGCAGCATCATGATACGTCGGAGAATCGTCATCCTGCTGGTCTGTATGCCTAAACGGTCTGTGACACGGACACCGAGTCTCCCACCTGTGGCGAGACCAAGAATCTGGACGATCTGATACAGACGCTGCGTCACACGTGCCTTGGGTTCAACAAAGGGCAGGAGACGCTCCGCAAAGATTTTCCGAGCACAACTAGGCACATCACAAAAGTATTTGCGGACCTGCACCTGCAAACGCACGCGCTGTCCTGCGCATGGCAGGTCTGCGAGTTGGCGAGTGTAGCGGCTATGCACTCGTACGGCGTGGGTCCCACACAGTGGGCAGCAAGGGGAGATATGCTTTGAAACTGCCGTGATGGTGAGTATCTCATCTATCTTCTCAAGAGCTGTCACTTCCAATCCATCTGGCAAGGCCAGTGCTGGCTTCACTTCCATCTTCTTCCCATCATCTTTCTACAAAAGTCTTTCTCTTTGTAGTACGATCTCTCAATGCAAGAGTAGCAAGTGGGCTTCACCTAAAGTGTGCCAGAACCAAGTTATTCGACCATCAACAATGACTTCCAGTGATATATGGCATCATTGAGCACATGAGAGGCAGGATCAGGAAGTGCGCCTGCTCTCTTTGTCGTTGACAAAGAGGGGGTACGCATCGCCATCACAAGGCGAGGGACGAGGTGTTTGTGTGTCCAGAGCATTCGTCGTCATTGTGGATGAGGGGCATGAGGAACGTTGCATGCGAAAGAGCTCTGTTTCACTCGTTTTCAACGTCTGAGACGTTTCTCTCCATTCACAGTATTTTCACACCTTTCCTCCCCATTTTTATGTGTTCTTTACATGTTATTGAGTAGACTAGTGTACGGTACGTTCTGCGAGAATATCTCTCTCATCATGGTTCCAGAAGTCTGTGTTCCTCCTTGATATGGAGAACCACTACGTAGAAAGATTGTGTGTATGATGTTTGATAAGGTAGCAGCAGCACCTGTGTGTCCATCGGAGTCTCCTGTTTCTCCACCGCTGGTGTCGTCCCGCATGACAACGCTCAGAGACGCTGAGGTGTATCTGACCCTACTTCAACAGGAAAGCCCCTCTCAGACGGAGGAGCAGCATCGGCTTCCCCTCGTCCGAGAGGAGATACAGCGAACAGGAACCTACTGGCAAACGTCTGACGAAGTGGCGTCGGGTGCGAAGGTGGCCTGGCGCAATTCCACGCGCTGTATCGGCAGGCTCCATTGGCAGTCGCTCATCGTTCGTGATAGGCGTCACCTCGCAACGGCGGAAGACCTGTTTCATGCACTGGTCGAGCACCTGCGCGTGGCAACGCGTGGCGGGAAGATCCAGCCGACGATCACGGTCTTCGCCCCACAGGCGCCTGAGCAGGAAGGCATCCGTCTGTGGAATGCTCAACTCATCCGCTATGCTGGCTATCAGCACTCGGATGGCACCATTGTCGGTGATCCGCAGCAGGTCGCATTCACCAAGGCTGTTCGTCGTATGGGCTGGACGGGTGGAACGCAAGGGCCATTTGACGTGCTTCCACTTGTCATCCACATGCCGGGCCAACTCCCACAGCTCTTCGATCTCCCGAGTGATGTTGTGCTGGAGGTTCCACTGCGTCACCCTGATTTTTCGTGGTTCGCGGAGTTGGGAGTGCGCTGGCATGCCGTGCCAGTGATCTCTAACATGCGCCTCGAGATTGGCGGCATTTCGTATCCGGCGGCTCCCTTTAACGGCTGGTACATGGGAACCGAGATTGGGCGGAACCTGGGTGATGAAGACCGCTATCATCTGCTCCCGACCATTGCACAGAAGATGGGATTGAACATGAAGAAGAATCGCTCCTTGTGGCGAGACCAGGCACTGGTCGAACTGAATAAAGCCGTGCTCTTTTCCTATGACGAGCAGGGTGTGACGATGGTTGATCATCACACGGCGTCCCGCCAATTCGTCTGTCATCAAGAACGGGAAGAACGAGCGGGCAGAGAAACCTCTGGCGATTGGGGGTGGCTGGTACCACCTCTCTCCGGGTCGCTCAGCCCGATTTTTCACCGTTCCTATCACAATGACGCCCTCACGCCCAATTTCTGGTATCAAGACCCTCCCTGGAAGGAGTGGAGTAAAATTCAATAAACACGTCAAGATGTGGGTGTTTTGTCGCAAGAGAGGATGATGTTCCTATGCATGGATTAATTTTTGTCACCTGGGAAAAATATCTGTCTGAACGCTTTGGCCCTTCGCTGCTGCAACGGTATCGCGACTCGAGAGGGGAAACGCCAGCGACGACTCCCCTGGCGAGCCGGGTGTACGACGATGCGACGCTGCTGGCAGGAGTGGAGGAAGCACATCGCCTCACGGGACTTCCTGTCGACACGCTCCTGCGAGAGTACGGGCGGTATTTCATCTTGAATGGTTTAACGAGGCATCTGTGTAGCTATCTGCTGGCTCAGGTCCATAGTGGTCGTGATCTCCTCCTGTGCATGCGGCACGCGCACGCGCAGATGCGGTTGACCCCAGATGCACTGACGCCCCCAGTGTTTCAGTATGAGGTCCTGCCAGGAGAGGAGAAGGGTGCGTTGCGGCTCCTGTATGACAGTACGCGCCAGCTGTGCCCGTTGCTTATGGGAGCAATAGAAGGGGCAGCCCAGCGCTACGATGAAACGGTCTCTATTGTTGAGCAGACCTGTATGAGACAAGGTGCCTTCGCCTGTACGTTCGTCATCCACTTTGCCTCCCTCACGGCGACGCCCACGCCTCTTCAGGAGACCGTGCAGCAGAAAGCCCTCCGCGAGCGTCAACAGCAGCTCGCTGATCTGGTCCTGCACGCTCTTCCTACGGATGGGGGACTGACCTGGGTGCAACTGCTCGAACGCTTGCGTTCTCTGTACGTCGCCTCAGACCTGCTCAGGCCGAGGACGCTCCTGGAGGCCATTCAGCATCTGCAACATGCCGGGCTGGTCTCCAGTTCATCTCATCTTCCAGGGGATACCTTGGAGGGACGCCGATACTGGCGTGCGCCTGTCCTGGTGACGAGTGAGCGAGTGTTTCCGGGGTGAGAAGGAGAAGACGCGCGTCACATCACGAGTTCCCGTCGCACGGGGACACGAACCAACGGGTCGCGCTCCAGCGTCTCGATGTGGACAGCAAGGTCATGTCGGGGTTGGGGAAGCTCCCACCTCTAAAAGCGGAGAGCTACGTAAGCTAGGGGTCACTAGATTGGCAGGGGCAGAACATACTCTAAAGCGACAGAATTGGCTTAATGTAACTGTTTTTACTGCAAAAAAATAGAAAAACGGAACCTTGAAAGCTCTTCAGGTCAGCGGAACCTTT
>JAABUQ010003671.1_pt1 | contig 27579 bp, 23 predicted proteins | sample 5560001 | NCBI WGS metagenome assembly JAABUQ01 (sample SAMN10711888, study PRJNA513371) | rock metagenome | isolation source: Antarctica rocks | place: Antarctica: Victoria Land, Finger Mt nord | collected 2015-12-18 | reverse complement strand
AACGAAGCCAAATCCAAAGTAACCACACGTTTATTAAACAACACACGGGAAACTTTACGCTGTACAATCCGCAAGGCTAAACCTTCTGCGATGGCAGATTTACCAACGCCCGGTTCACCGATTAAAATCGGGTTGTTCTTTTTTCTACGTGATAAAATCTGTGATACACGCTCAATTTCTTTTTCCCTGCCTACAATCGGATCCAGTTTTCCGTCTTCGGCTGCTTTGGTTAAATCACGGCCGAAATTATCTAATACCGGTGTTTTTGATTTGATGTCTGACACTTTTTTAGGTTGACTAAAGGATTCTTCATCACGGAAATCATCATCTCCTCCGGTTGATGACCCGGGCAGTTCATCGGTAACATCATGCTTACCTGATTCTACTTCAGCTTTAAACAATTCATAGTTTACATTGAACTGCGCTAAAATCTGGGAAGCGATATTGTCTTCATCCCTTAAAATAGACAGCAAGAGATGCTCTGTCCCGATCAAATCACTTTTAAATATTTTGGCTTCTAAGTAGGTGATTTTCAATACTTTTTCTGCCTGTTTGGTTAATGGGATACTGCCGATGTTTACCGTTGTGCCGGTAGTCCCTTTAACAGCATCTTCTACAGAACGCCTTAACCGCGTTGTATCAACACGTAATCCTTTTAATAATTTTATCGCAACGCCATCACCGTCGCGAATTAACCCTAACAACAAATGCTCTGTTCCGATATAATCATGCCCGAGACGCAAGGCCTCCTCTCTGCTATAGGAAATAACATCTTTTACACGGGGCGAAAATTTAGCTTCCATAATATATTTTTAAAATAAAGGAAAACACTAATCTATAAATAAGTTTATTAAATACGAACAGAGAAGGGTTTCAGGTATAAATTTATCAACAATTACGCCATTAAGCAACAATCATTACAACAATAATCTAATGTATCCATTTTTACTGCTTTCTGACTATTTTAGCCTGATAAAAATACTAAAGCAGAAATAATGGCAGACGAGAAAATTATATTTTCTATGGCGGGTGTAAATAAAATTTATCCGCCGCAAAAACAGGTTTTAAAGAACATTTACCTAAGCTTCTTTTATGGGGCAAAAATTGGGGTGATCGGTTTAAACGGCTCCGGAAAATCTTCTGTGTTGAAAATCATCGCCGGGTTGGATAAAGCTTACCAGGGAGATGTGGTTTTTTCGCCCGGATATTCAGTTGGTTATCTCGCACAAGAGCCCGAATTAGATGCCACAAAAACAGTAAAAGAGGTTGTGGAAGAAGGCGTTGCAGCAACTATTGCTATTCTAAAAGAATACGAAGACATCAATGAAAAATTCGGTTTGCCCGAAGTGTATGAAGATGCGGATGAGATGGACAAACTGCTGGCGCGCCAAGGGGAACTACAGGATAAAATTGATGCCGTAAATGCCTGGGAATTAGATGCGCAGTTAGAGCGGGCCATGGATGCTTTGCGCTGCCCGGAACCGGAAACAAAGATTGCCACATTGTCAGGCGGGGAACGTCGCCGGGTTGCTTTGTGCAGATTATTGTTGCAGGAACCGGATGTTTTGTTGCTGGACGAGCCTACAAACCATTTGGATGCCGAATCAATTGACTGGTTGGAACAGCACTTAAAACAGTACAAAGGAACAGTGATTGCCGTAACGCATGACCGTTATTTCCTAGATAATGTGGCCGGTTGGATTTTAGAACTGGATCGTGGGGAAGGCATTCCGTGGAAAGGGAACTATTCTTCCTGGCTGGAGCAAAAATCAAAACGTCTTTTGCAGGAAGAAAAAACGGAAAGCAAACGCCAGAAAACGTTGGAGCGCGAACTGGAATGGGTTCGGATGGGGCCAAAAGGCCGTCATGCCAAAGGCAAAGCGCGGCTTTCTAATTATGATAAATTAGCTTCCGAAGAAACCAAAGAACGCGAAGAAAGACTGGAACTGTTTATTCCGCCAGGTCCGCGTTTAGGCAACGTGGTGATCGAAGCCAATAACGTAACCAAAGCTTTTGGCGATAAAGTTTTATTTGATAACTTGAGTTTTTCACTTCCGCCAGCCGGAATTGTTGGCATCATCGGCCCAAATGGTGCAGGGAAAACTACTTTGTTCCGATTGATTACCGGCCAGGATGAAGCTGATGCCGGGACTTTTCGCGTAGGCGAAACCGTAGCTTTAGGTTACGTTGATCAAATGCACGATGACCTTGATCCGGGTAAATCGGTTTGGGAAAACATTACGGGTGGACAGGAAACGATTTTGCTCGGTAATCGTCCGGTTAATTCCCGTGCTTACGTTTCAAAATTTAATTTCAACGGAGGCGATCAGCAGAAAAAAGTTGGCGTACTTTCCGGCGGCGAACGCAACCGGGTGCATTTGGCCGTCAACTTAAAAAAAGGTTCCAACGTTTTATTGCTGGATGAGCCAACCAATGATATCGACGTAAATACTTTGCGCGCGCTGGAAGAAGCGTTGGAAAATTTTGGCGGATGCGCCGTCATTATTTCCCACGACCGTTGGTTTTTAGATCGGGTTTGTACGCATATCCTGGCTTTTGAAGGAAACTCACAGGTTTACTTTTTTGAAGGCAATTATTCTGACTACGAAGAAAACCGGAAAAAACGTTTGGGCGATGTAGCTCCGAAACGGATTCGGTATAAAAAATTGGTTGGGTAATTTTGATGCTTCTTTTATCGGGTTAAACTTGATATACAATAAATAAAAAATATATGATACAAACAGTGGTGACTCCACAAAAAGCGGATTTTGATATGTCCGTATCCTTGCCGGGCGCATATGTAGGCAAGGAAGTGCATGTACTTTTTTATATTGATGAAGAAGTAAAAAAACCCACAGCTTCCATTTTGCCCAAAAAAAACCTTCTGATTTTTTCGGAACACTTAGTATGGAAGAAGGCGAAAAAATGCAAACATATATCAATCAAAGCCGGAACGAATGGGAAAGAAATTCTTGATTGATACTGATACGCTTATTGATGCACAAACAAAAAAAAAATCCAAAAAAGGGACTGGAGTTTTTAGCTGATGTAACACCAAAACGGATTCGGTATAAGAAATTGGTTGGGTAAGGTAGTGCTTCTTTTATTGGTTAAAAAGTTTAAATAATTCTCATGCAATGTAAACTATGTCTTCAAGAGAAGCCACTAATTAAGAAATCGCACATAATACCTGACTTTATGTACAAAGGGCTTTTTGACAGCAAACATAAAATTGCTCAAAAGGATTTCGTAAATAATAGAGAATCTTTTCCTCCTACTGGAATTTATGATAGATATATTTTGTGTGCAAATTGTGATAACAACGTATTAGGAGGTTATGAAACTTATGCAGCAAAGGAATTATTTAAACCTTCAATGCATGAGTTTATTCATAACATAAAGGAAATATTTAATCATCACAATAGAAATATAGATTTAAAGATTTCCAAACTGCATTATCAAAGTGCAAAGCTCTTTTTACTTTCAATTCTTTGGAGAGCCAGTATTTCAAAACACCCATTTTTTAAGTTTGTAGATCTTGATATTATTAGTTCTGAACAGATTAGGAAAATGCTTCTTACTGGATTTGCATGTCAAAGCGACTTATTCGAAATAATAATTCAAATATTTTTACCTGATGGGACAAGGCCATATTTTTCAGTTGGAGCACCAAGAATGATTCCGTTTGAGGAAAATCAATCGTATTACACATTTATAATAAATTCATTTTTATTTTTTTTCAATGTATCAAATGATAGTAATAAAAATGCAATTTTTGAAAATGGTTACATTAACGAGAATGGAGATTTTACACTTTTTATTTTAACTGACAATATTGCCCGTGATATTTTTGATGGATTAATGGGACGTAATATAAATTATAAAGGTCCTTTTATGCAATAATCCAAATACTTCTTTTATTATATAAAAAGTTAAGAGAAAATCCTGAGCTTTCTCCTGTTAACAACACACCTTTTGTTAACAATTTAATTACTTTAAAATCATTGCTTTATGATTTTTTAAATCCTAAATTCGTTAAACCTCATTCAGGGTTGCATAGCTAAAACTAAAACGATTATGACCTGGAGAAAATTTAGCGGCGAGATCATCGAACTGCCTATCCTGCAAGAAGTAGAAAGAACCATCGAACGCGAAATCGAACTGGGCAATAAACTAAAAGTTTGCATCGGCACAGATTCGCAAGTAAAAGGTGCAGTTACTGATTTTGCTACGGTAATTGTTTTTCTGCGGGAGCAGCGCGGCGGTTTCATGTACATCCACCAAGAACGCACTTCTCAAAAAATGGGCATCAAAGAAAGGATGCTAAAAGAAGTACAAAAATCCATTGATATTGCTTACCAACTTTGCGATCTACTGGATTTATATGATGTGGATTTGGAAGTTCATGCGGATATCAATACGAACCCGATGTTTAAATCTAACCAGGCTTTGCACGAAGCAATGGGTTATATTTTAAGTATGGGTTTTGTTTTTAAAGCGAAGCCAGAAGCTTTTGCCAGTTCTTACTGCGCCAATAAGATGGTGCAGTAAATATGGTGCAAACTTTATTCACCCTGTTTTTATGCTTCTTTTAAGGCATAAAAGTCCACAAACCTCCTTTGGTTTTTTAAAAGCCTATTTAAATTTCATTACAGACATTTTGGCTAAAGCCAACACCTGGACTTATGCAACCCACGGCCTGAAGGCCGTGGCAATTTGGCCACCTTGTTTTATAATATTTTTTGTATTTGCCGATAACAATTTGATTTAGTAAAATTCAATTGTTGTTAAGCTGCAATTGCCACGGCCTTCAGGCCGTGGACAAAGGACAACAAATAACAGGCTTTAGCCCAAAACCCCGATGCACAGGACATTAAAGGTTTTTATGGCATAAAAGAAGTATAAAAAACAGGCTGGACAAAATTTAAACAGGCTCTAAGATAGAAAACAGAGACACTAATTTTTCTATGCTAAAAGAAGCATGGTTGTTTTTTTGGATACAAATCCGAACGGACTTTAAAAACAGCATAAACACTTTGCAGGTTTTGTAGTTGAACAAGAGTGAAAACATACCACTTAGAATTTGGGCAAAACTTACCAATTCCTTTGGCTGATGCCTGGGATTTCTTTTCATCTCCTTTGAATTTAGCGCGCATTACGCCGAAAGAGATGAACTTTAAGGTAACTTCCAATTATACTAAGGACACCAAAATGTATCCCGGTATGCTGATCACTTATCATGTTTCTCCCGTTTTTGGTATTAAAATGAATTGGATGACGGAAATTACGCATGTAAAAGAACATGAATATTTCGTGGACAACCAGGTTTTCGGACCTTATGCTTTGTGGCATCACCAACATCATTTTACAGAAATCCCAGGCGGCGTAAAAATGCACGATATTTTGGATTACGCTGTTCCTTATTCTGTTTTTGGGCGGATAGCAAACACAGTTTTAGTAAACAGGGAAGTTAAAAAGATTTTTACTTATCGCACAAAAGCCATTGATGATCTTTTTGGGAAGTATAGGGAACCAAAGCAGGAAAGCATATAGTTAATAATTCATGGCTGACAACTGAAACCTAATAGCTAAACTAACGCTGAACCCTGAACGATTCCCCTGCTTTGGATCGCATGATCAATGTAATATTGTATTTCTGATTTGCGGAGATTCCAGTTTGGTGCAATCAATAAATCCCAATCTGATAATCCAAATAATCTTTGAATCACAATGTCCGGGCGGACGAGCGGCAATAATTCACACAAAAAATCCGTATAATCTTCCAAACTAAATAAAGGAAAAGGCTCACGTCTGTATTTTACGCCCATGATAGAACCTTCTACAACATGCAGATGATGAAACTTAACAAATGTGATTTGGGGGAAACGGTTGATCTCTTCGGCGTATTTCAGCATCATTTCTTTAGTTTCCCAAGGGAAACCAAAAATGGTGTGTACACAAATATCAAGCTTGGAATTTTTAACTAAATCCAACGCTTTAATTAATTCTTCATGTGAACAACCACGGTTGATTTGACTGAGCGTATCGTTATAAATAGATTCCATGCCCATTTCCAAATCCACATCAAAACGATCTGTATAACTTTCTAATAAAGCTACTTTTTCAGCGTCAATACAATCAGGTCGCGTACCAACCGACAAACCAACGATATTTTCCGGATCAATGCTAAGGGCTTCATCGTACATCATTTTTAAATAATGTACAGATGCATAAGTGTTGGTGTTGGGTTGAAAATAGATAATGAACTTATCGGCACGGTTTCCGGTACGGGCGCGTTCCATTCCTTTGATCACTTGTTCTCGTAAAGAAGGCGTAGAACGGGAAACCGAAGGCGTAAAAGAATCAACATTGCAATACGTACATCCGCCGAAACCTTTGCTGCCATCGCGGTTCGGGCAGGTAAAACCTCCATCTACAATCACTTTAAAAACCCGCTGTCCGTTGTATTTTTTGCGGAGCCAGGCACCGTAATTATTGTAAGTTCTTAAACCCGAATTAAATGCAAGTTCTGCCGTACTCATGATCGGGCAAAGATACCGATTTAAACATCGGATTTTATGTCATAAAAAAGCCCCTTAAAAGAGGCTTCTAAATTTATCAGCTAATCCAACTGAACTTATATTCCAGTCCGGGGTTATTCATCCTTTCTGCAACCTTCAGCAATCGGTCTGGTAATTTTACCAGGTAATCACGTGCCCTTTCTCCGGCTTCGTTTAGGTCTTTTCTACTTTCTACCTGCCAGTCAACAAGTAATTGTTTCATAATATCTACATAATCTACCGCTGTATAGATGCCTAAACGCTGAGCCGCATCGGTAAAATGGCCATAAGTCTGTCCCATCATCAAGCCCATTTCCCGTAGAAAATGTGCAGGCATAACAATTTTTTTTCGCATCATATCTTCAAAAGCGATCATGGCTTCGTTCGCATCTACTTCAAATATTTTACCTATAAAGTCAATATAAGCTTTTGCATGACGTGCCTCATCAGAAGCAATAACACCGCACATTTTAGAAAGCAAAGTATCACCGTGCTTTTTGGCCTGGCTGGCCACACGGCGGTGGGAAACATTGGTGGCCAATTCCTGAAAAGAAGTATAAATAAAGTTGCGGTAAGGATCATGGCCAGTGCCAATATCAAAACCATCTGCAATTAAATATTGGGTCGATACTTCCATCATCCGCATATTTACACGGCCAGAAAGGTATAAATATTTGTTCAGCAAATCTCCATGGCGGTTTTCTTCTGCTGTCCAATGACGTGTCCATTTCATCCAGCCGCCTTCTTCGCCATGAGAAACCCCTTCGACCATCATTAACCAGGATTCATAAGTCGGCAGTGCTTCTTCTGTAATCGTATCACCAACTAAAACAGCTATTAAATCATAAGATAAACCTTCGGCACTTTGCTGTAAGTCTTTGATCTCGGTAAAAAATGTACCTCTTGATGAATCTGGAAGAAAATCAGCTGGTTGCCAAATCTGATCTATAGGTTTCAGGTATTCATCCATTTTCTCCAGCATATATTTCTCAATATGCCGCATTACCTCTCTTCTTTTTTCTTCAAAAAATCTCATTTTGCTGCTTTAAAATTCAAATTTAGGCATTAATCAGTATGTTTCCGTCATTGGCAGATACTAATAATCCCGCAAACTTATCTAAACTATATTTAAATCTTAATGTTTTCCAATGAAATATTATTCTGGTCTAACCAAGCCTTGATGATATTCCTGCTGTAACTGCAGCAGGCAGGCAGCACAAAGGCAAGCATCGTAACAGGTGCCAATATATTCCATTTCGTTTAAAGTCAATTGCACTTCGCTGCACTGACACTTGGTAAAAGAATTTGCTTTGCATTCTATCCGAACACTACAACGTTCACATCCAATAATTTCGTGCTTGCTCATCGTTTTCCTTTCTGCAAAAACCATGTTAATTTAGGGGAATATTATTTTATGCCGATAAAAGAAGTATCAATATGACTTATCGTAAACAACAAACGTTTCCCGGTGAGAGAAACGCTTGTTGTTTATGATGATTTTATAGCGGTAAAAGAAGCATCTGTTTTTCAACCCATCACGTTAATTGATTATGCAGAACACGTTACACAACCTTCATCCATGGAGCAATTTGGCCCGGCAGGGATTTCTTCTGCAACCTCACTAATGTGTTCCGGGATCACAGCTTCCATATTTTTGCCGCCCTGGTTTTCCACCGTAAACTTAACTGCCTGGGATGCTGCTTGTGTTCTTAAATAGTACATGCCGGTCTTCAAACCTTTTTTCCAGGCATAAAAATGCATAGAAGTTAATTTGGAAGCGTTTGGCTGATTGACAAACAGGTTTAAGGATTGCGACTGGCAAATGTAAGCGCCGCGATCGGCAGCCATATCAATGATATTTCTCATTTTGATCTCCCAAACCGTTTTATACAACTCTTTGATGTCAGCCGGAATTTCAGGAATATCCTGGATAGAACCATTTGCAGTGATGATCTTGTCTTTCATGCTACCGTTCCACAATCCTAAAGCAACCAAGTCATGCAGCAGGAATTTATTTACAACTACAAACTCCCCGCTCAAAACACGGCGGGTGTAAATATTGGAAGTATAAGGTTCAAAACATTCGTTGTTGCCGAGGATTTGCGAAGTAGAAGCAGTCGGCATCGGTGCAACCAATAATGAATTGCGTACACCATGTTTTACAACTTCTGTACGCAGTTCGTCCCAGTTCCAGCGGCCGCTGTCCGGTTTTACGTTCCACAGATCAAATTGGAACTTTCCTTTAGATAATGGCGAACCTTTAAAAGTTTCGTAAGCGCCTTCTTTAATAGCCAGGTCTTTTGAAGCCGACATGGCCGCATAATAAATCGTTTCAAAAATCTCTATGTTGAGTTTTTTGGCTTCTTCACTTTCAAATGGCAAACGCAGTTTGATAAACGCATCGGCCAAACCTTGTACGCCCAAACCAACCGGACGATGGCGCATATTGGAATTCTGTGCTTCTTTTACCGGGTAATAATTTTGGTCTATGACCCTGTTTAGGTTGATCGTTACCTGATAAGTTACTTCATATAATTTTTCGTGGTCAAACTGACCGTTGATCACATAACGGGGCAGGGCCAGGGAAGCCAGGTTACAAACCGCAACTTCATCGGCAGCCGAATATTCTATAATTTCGGTGCATAAGTTGGAACTTTTGATCGTTCCTAAGTTTTGCTGGTTGGATTTGCTGTTGGCGGCATCTTTATATAACAAATACGGTGTGCCGGTTTCTACCTGAGCATCTAAAATCGCAAACCACAATTCTTGTGCTTTGATGGTTTTGCGGGCACGTCCTTCACGTTCGTAACGCTCGTACAAAGCTTCAAATTCTGCTCCGTGGCATTCATGCAATCCTGGCGCTTCATGCGGACAGAACAAGCTCCAATTGCCGTCGGCCTCAACCCTTTTCATAAACAAATCGCAAACCCAAAGCGCATAAAACAAGTCGCGGGCACGCATTTCTTCTTTACCATGGTTTTTGCGGAGATCTAAGAAATCGAAAATATCTGCATGCCATGGCTCCAAATAAATAGCAAAAGCACCTTTACGTTTACCGCCGCCCTGATCTACATAACGGGCCGTATCATTAAAAACCTTCAGCATCGGGATGATGCCATTACTGGTTCCGTTGGTTCCGCTAATGTAAGAACCTGTTGCACGCACATTGTGGATGCTCAAGCCAATCCCACCAGCACTTTGAGAAATTTTAGCACTTTGTTTCAGTGTATCATAAATCCCTTCAATGCTATCGTCTTGCATGGTCAACAAAAAGCAGGAAGACATTTGCGCTTTTGGCGTTCCGGCATTAAACAAAGTTGGGGTACCGTGTGTAAACCAACGCTCACTCATTAAATGATAGGTTTTAATGGCACTTTCCACATCCTGTTTGTGAATACCAACGGCTACGCGCATATACAAATGCTGCGGACGTTCGACAATCTGACCTTCGATCTTTAACAAATATGATTTCTCCAACGTTTTAAACCCGAAGTAATCAAAACCAAAATCACGGTCGTAAATAATGGTGCTGTCCAGGAGTTCTGCGTTTTGCTCGATCACTGCCCAAACATCATCTGCAATTAACGAAGCATTCCTACCTGTTTTCCGATCTACATATTCATGTAGTTTCTTCATCGTGCCGGAAAAAGATTTCTGCGTGTTTTTATGCAGATTGGAAACCGCAATGCGGGAAGCCAGCAACGCATAATCAGGATGCTTCGTGGTTAACGATGCAGCGGTTTCTGCCGCCAGGTTATCCAGTTCGGAGGTAGTTACGCCATCGTACAAACCTTCGATCACTTTTTTGGCCACATCAATCGGATCAACCAAGGCCGGGTTTAAACCGTAGCACAGTTTTTCAACCCTTGCCGTTATCTTGTCAAATTTTACGGATTCTGTTTTTCCGTCCCTTTTTATTACAAACATATTTTTGAGTATTGAATTTAGCTTTCAGCAATCAGCTTTCAGCTTAAATATCACGTTAAATAATCTTCATTAAAAAACTATGCAAAAGCTGATTGCCGACTGCTGATAGCTCACAGCTTTCCTTAAAAATCTTCATCCATCGAAAAAGCCTGGCTTTTGGCTTCTACGTTCAGCACGCCGCTTTTTTGGTAATCGCCTACCCGTTTTTCAAAGAAGTTTGTTTTTCCCTGGAGAGAGATCATCTCCATAAAATCAAACGGATTGGTGGCATAGTACAATTTATCATAACCTAATTCTACCAGCCAGCGATCAGCCACAAACTCAATATATTGTGCCATCATATCAGCGTTCATGCCAATTAACCGAACTGGAAGCGCATCCGTTACAAATTCTTTTTCAATCACAACTGCATCGGCAATGATTTCGGTCACTTCTTCTTTGGAAAGTTTGTTGGACAACATGCTGTACAACAAGCAGGCAAACTCGCAGTGCAAGCCTTCATCACGAGAAATCAACTCGTTGCTAAAAGTTAAGCCAGGCATCAAGCCACGTTTTTTTAACCAGAAAATAGAGCAGAAACTACCGGAAAAGAAAATACCTTCTACCGCGGCAAAAGCAACCAAACGCTGTGCAAAATTGCCATTGTTGATCCATTTTAGCGCCCATTCCGCTTTTCGTTTTACACAAGGAACGGTATCAATGGCGTGGAACAAACGGTCTTTTTCTGTCGGGTTTTTGATGTATGAATCAATAAGCAGCGCATATGTTTCGGAGTGGATATTTTCCATCATGATTTGGAAGCCGTAAAAACAGCGTGCTTCCGGAACCTGCACTTCGCTCATGAAATTAACGGCAAGGTTTTCGTTCACGATACCATCACTGGCGGCAAAAAATGCCAGCACGTGGGAAACGAAATGGCGCTCGCCATCGCTTAAGCTGTCCCAGTGTTTCTGGTCGTCAGACAAATCAATTTCTTCGGCCGTCCAAAAGCTGGCCTCGTGCTTTTTGTACATTTCCCAAATGGCGGGATAGTTGATCGGCAGAATAACAAAACGGTCTTTGTTTTCCCGCAGCAATACTTCATCTTCCTGGTTTGCAATCATTTTTAAAATTTTTTGTTTATGAAATATGATTCGCCAAAAAAAGCCCTCCTGTTAGAAAGGCTTCTTTTATTGGTATAACTTTATGTGATTTTTAATGTAGAGAGACAATTATATAACATGCCCCCGGTTTACGCTATTTCGTTTTCCTTTGATACAAATATAGACCTTGAAAAAGCCGCAATGAAGATGAAGTTTTAAACAATGTTAAAGTTATCCACAATACCCAAACGAATAAATTTTTATCGTATAAAAGAAGCATTTTTCTTTAAACGGATGCTGCTGCCGGGATAAATTTCATAGAAATAGAGTTTACACAATGGCGTGTATTTTTAGCTGTAAACCTTTCCCCGGTAAAAACATGCCCCAAGTGGGCGCCGCAAGTATTGCAAACAATTTCTACCCTTCTGCCGTCACGGTCTGCAACGCGTTTTACCGCCCCGGGTATTTCATCATCAAAACTTGGCCAGCCGCAGTGCGATTCAAACTTCGTGTCAGAAGTGTAAAGCGGTGTGTTGCAGCGGCGGCAAACGTAGGTTCCGGCATCTTTTAAATTTGTGTATTCGCCGGTAAAAGGCATTTCGGTCCCTTTATGCAGGATCACGTATTCTTCTTCGGGCGTTAATTTATTGTATTCCATTCTACTTGTTGTTTTGTTGATAAGTTAACGCTGATTTTTTGTTTTGAGTTTGAGGTCGGACCGGTGTTGACTTTTACCTGATAAAAGAAGCATGGTAAGAAGCCGGGAAGTCAGAAAAGACCGGAAGTCCAAAAGACCAGAAGTTAGATAGTAAAAACATTCGTGTCTATTTCAATCCTTTAACTCATGCAGCTTTCTCAGGCATTTGCCGGTATATCTTTCCGTCAAGTTCGCAACCACCTTTAGCATGTTTTGGATGTTCTGATAAAATTGTTGGGTCTTCTGGATTTGTATTGAACTTAGGTTTTCCCCATTGTTTGAAAAAGAACGCTACACCTTTTTTCTCACATTCTATTCTAACAAAGTCAATCCATTCCTTTTTAACCGGCCGTGCTTTATGGCCAGATTCTCCACCGACAATTACCCAATTGATCTTTTTTAAATCCAACGTTTTAACAGGTGCAATTAAAGGTTCTATGGAAAGAAACTTAGTTACAGCATTTGTATTAGACAAATCATTTATCCGAAACGTGTAATCTTCGCTTTCAACTGATACACCCATCCAGATATTATTTGTCCAATTTAGTTCGGTTGATAATTCAAGTAATCTTTCAGATCTTTTAGTAAGAACTTGATAAATATGTTGCGGTGTTTTGTTCATCACGGCAAACACAGCTTTAATAAATTCAACAGGTACATCAGGATGAAAAAGATCGCTCATGGAGTTTACAAAAACCACTTTTGATTTTTTCCATGTAAAAGGAATATTCAAAGCACTTGTATGCGTACGAATATTAAAACCATCTTTGTATTTTTCAATACCCATTGCTTTTAAACGTTTGGACATTACTTCGGCATAACAAAACTTGCAACCAGGACTGATTTTATTACATCCTGTTACCGGGTTCCAAGTTAATTCCGTCCATTCTATGTTTGAAGCACTCATTTTAAAGCCATTTGCCTTTATCACATCTTATGCACATTTTCAAGCAATAGCTTAAATGATTCATTAAATAAATTTATAAAATATGGACTTATTGCAGCTAATATTTTATCTATGCCTTTATTTGATAAATTTTCAATCATTATACCTTTAAATATCTGGCCCCATTTCTCTTTACCAAGCGGATATAATCCTTTTAAAGATTCTATTTCTATTTTTAAGGATTCTATTTCATCATATATGACATTATCTCCAGCTTTAAGCTCATCCAACTTATAATTAATCTGGTTAAGGATATTATTATTATTTCTTATTTCATCAGTTGTAAAAGATTCTGGATTTGTCTGGATTCCATACTCATCTAATTTGCCGTAAAGAAAATATAACAACTCTTGAGAATCCAGTTCCACCGGACAATCTAAGTTTTTACAACTAACTTTATGTTTAATAACTGATTCAATAACTTCATTTATTAAATAGCCTACAAACTGAATCCTATCCTGATCATTATTAAGTACTAACAAATGATTATAAATACTGTTAGTGTCTCCTTCAATTTGAATATATGTTATGTCAATTTCAGAATCAAAGAAAGCTTTTACTTTTCTCGCAACAACTTCTGAAAACTTAAAATTAGGTAATGGTATGCTTGTATATTGTTCTTCCATGATATTATACTTTAATGCTGCCTTAAAATTTATTTCAACCTCATCAGTTATAGATTTTTCTATCTGTAAATCAATAAATCGACAAACCCCTGCTTTCCACAAGTCAAATATACTAATTTATTTAGTAAATCAATTTATTCCACTAATTTTTCCATCTCACCAATCAGCCTTACCGTTTCCACACTTACCGTGCATACTCTTTTTAGCAGGTTTATTACTTGTTCTTTGTAATCGGCGAAACGGTAAGTGCATCATTCAAAATACTTAAACTCTAAAACCAACAACCGATAAATCTCCGCTTTTACCTGTTTGGTTAATTTTATTACTTCAATAAACAAGTCAAGCAAATCTGCCAAACCTTCCTGTTCCGCATATTTTCTGATTTGGATTAAACCGCTGTACGGTGTCAGGAAATCCTGATAATCAAAATATTTAAAATATGGTTCGTTGTGCAGCCCTACGTTTTCCAAATACTGGCCTTTACAATAATGCAAATTCCAATAGCGGTAAAGCTCTTTTATTTTTTCGACCAGTAAAAATGCGGCATCAGGTTCTGTTACAATTTTTGCATCCAAAACTGTAGTCCAAAAGCTGTTTTTGTTGGTTGGACAAAGCGGATTGTCCACAAAAACTTCCGGTGCTTCTTTTATCGGGTTATTTGCTTCAAACCTGGTAACCACACAACGGTTTTCGGCCAGCACAAATGCAAAACATAAAGAATACCAGTAGCTTTCTAAATTTGGGTTAATTTGTGGCGGCCAAATATCATACTGGTTTGCCCAAACAGGATATGCACCATTCAATGCTTTTGTAATTGCAAACCAGGTGAAAGTTGCTTTTGCTGAAGGTAGATCATAAGCACAATACGCATATTTATCTTGTGGACCATTTTGGATTTTTGTTAAGTTAGTATCTATAAAAGTTGGACGAGCTTGAATCCATACTCGATCCGGTTCCTTACTCATTCTACTTAAAGTATCTTGTTTCACTCTACAAGGAGTACAATCATCCATAAAACCTACAAATTCTCCACTTGGAAAACCACATCTCCGATTTAATTCAAAATGTCTAACACTGTTTTTTAATGGAAAACCGCTTACAATTTTATTCTTTTCGAAGTCCTTTTTTGAAGTGCTAAAATCGTATCTGGTTTGTTTTATTTGATTTTCACCTTTCTTTAGAAAAGGGAGAATGCTTCTTATATCACCTTTCTTATTATTCAGCTTTACTTCCGATACTGTTTTTAGCACCTTAAATAATTCTTTTTCTACTTTATCATCTTCATCGTTCCAATTGATGTTGAGGTCTGGTCGGCTCAAATGCGTTAAGTCGCTTACTTTTACTTCGTTTTCATTTCCTGCTTCGTTCGGTTCATAAGCCCAAATGGTAAAAGCCAAAGGCCATTTGCCGTCCAGCTTAAACCATTCGTTACTGGTTACAATAAAACCGTTGTGATATTTAAAATGCTTGTCCCAAACCTTTCGGAAAGCAACATAAGTTGGGCGCGGGATCAACCAGGAAGTTGGCGTAAAAACCATTACAACAGGTTTAATATTTGCATTTTGAGAATGTTGCGCTTCTGCCATGTTAATGATCTGGCCTAAAAAAGCGAGGTAACGTTCTTTACCTGCATCTTCTCCGGTTAATTGCAATATGGAAGGGTCAATTTCGTAATGCGATTCTGTTTGCTCGCGCAATGCCTGTTTTTCGTCAGTATTTTTATACGGAGGATTTAAAAGAAAAGCAATTGGCTTATCGAGCGCGACATTTGTCAGTTTTAATTCTTTTGTTAATTCTGCTAAATAATCTGCCGCCGGATGATCGATAAAATTTAAACCTTTGTTTGCGGAAGTTTTAGGAATGATGGTAAAACCGGTTTCGACATGAAAAGGGTCAGCTTTCATCCGCCGTTCTATCGTTCGCAGCAAATCTGGCTGCAATTCGGAAACGATTTTGTGCTTTAACTTGCCCCGCCAACTGCTTACCAAGTTGCCCGAACCAGCAGCAGGATCAAACACAATATAATCTTCGTTGATATTTCCAGGGAAATGGTGTTTGGCAAACCAAAGCGCAAACTTGCTGAGGTTACTATCCGTAAAAAAAATGCCGTGCTGCTTTACGTATTCAGGATCGATAGCAGCCATTACTTCATCAAAACGGCTGAAATAGTAATCAACCGTTAAGCCGCTTCCTTCATTGGTAAACACATATTGTGTGGCGACAAACTTTTTAAAATCGTTAACGTTTTTTGAAGCTACTTTAACCGTTTCGCTCATTCGGTTACCTTTAAAACCAATTACATGCAAGTTGCCATTTTCTGTTTCTGCAATAGTCGAAGTAATGTCCCAATAAGGCACAATGGCATAAAAAGCATGAACGGCATCAATCGGATGTTCAAAAAAACGCTTCATCCTATCAATAGCGTCAATAAAATTATGTGTATTGATTTGTATCCTGTCGGAATCCAGGTTGTTTAAAATCTTTAATATTTCAAAAGATTCTACAGTCAGGTTTCGTGCACCGGCAAAAATATCGCCTTCCAGTTCTTTAGGCTCCAACCAATAAAAAGCAGCGTTTTTTATTTCTAATTTATTGGCAGCGTTTGTTTTCCGGGCATTTTCTTTTCCAACTACATTTGGTGCTGCTTGCACGTTTGCGGTATGCGCTAAAATGGTAGCATATTCCGGTAGTTTGTTTAATTTCCAAATGCCAACGTATTTGTGGGCAACAACAATTATGGTGCTGTAGGTTAAACCGAATTTACGCTGATAATGCAATGACTGGTAAAAACCTTCGAGCCATTGCGGAAAAATGGATTTAGATTCTATGATGAGCGAGCCTTCTACATAAATATCCGCACCTTTTGCATCTCCTTCAATTTTAAACTTGTCTTTAAAAAGCTTTTGAAAAAGCGGATATAAATTATGCTGACGGGATTTTTCGCTGCTCTCACTTTTTAGGTATTCTTTAAATTTATCAAGTTCGCTGCTGATATTCTGTTTTGCCATAAAAATTCGTAGGCACAAGGTAGCAATACAGTTGGAGAAAGCTTGTGCGAAGCACTAATATTTCATGCTTCTTTTATCAGGTAAAAACTTGTAAGTGTTTGGAAGAAGATTCCTCCTACCGTCGGAATGACAAAAACGCCCGTCTACTTCCCCACCACATCCAAGTGATATTCCTGGATCAAAGCCGGGTTTTCAGGTGTCAAAGTAAAAGCTACTTTTAAATTGGCTTTTTCGCCTTCCATCATAAAATAGCCGCGCAACTGGTTTTCAGGCACAAATTCCCCAACCGAAATGATCTTTCCTGCTTTGGCGAATGCTTCTGTGGCTTCTGCTTTTAATTTTTCGGGGAAATAATCCAACCAGAAGTTTTGGGCGAAGATGTTACTGCTTTTGGCATTGTCCCAATCGGGCAGCAGTTTAACCAATTCGTTTTTGCGCTGGTTTAAAATGGCAGAAGGCGGCAAAGACCGCGGCTTGATCCCCGAAAGGGCAAGCAAAGTATCTAAAGCCTGTTTGTTGGCGGCACCGGCATTGGCATAAGTGAGGTTAGCAAACGAAACAACACCGATGCCATATTCCGGCAAAATGTTCCAGTTGCTGCCGAATCCGGGCAAACCGCCGGTGTGGCCGATGTAAACGCGATTGTCGCAATCTTTCATCCAGCGCAGGCCGTAAGCATAAGCCGTAACATTGGGACAAGGCCGTCCGTTCGTCAACTTTGCGTTTGCATTCAAAGCGGAAATATCCCAGGGAAACTGCATTTCGCGGATGGAGCTTCTTTTAACCGGTAAAACTTCGGCATTATCACGCGCGGGCCAGACCGAAAGGTGCAGTGCAACATATTTACTAAAGTCCTCCATGGAAGTGATCATTCCGCCCATGGCACCGTAAGAACCATCGTGCAGCATCGGCTGTTCCACCCATTTATTGTCCAGCCAGCGGTAGCCATGCGCCAGTTGTTCTTTGGGCACTTTGGCATATTCCCAGTAAGTATGATCCATGCCCAAAGGCTTTAAAATATTTTCGCTGATGTATTGTTCGTACGTTTTGCCCGAAACTTTTTTAATGATATAACCCAAAGTAGCAAAGCCCAGGTTGCTGTACTCGTAACCTGATCCGGGATTGGTTGAAAAGGAAACGCCTTTTTTATACAGGTCAATCAATTCCTGATCCGTATCCGCCAATTGCCGGTCGCCCCAGGGATTGTCTTCGGGATAACCGGCAGAATGTGTCAGCAAATTCCGGATGGTAAGGGGCGAAGCATCTTTGGTGAGGTAATGTAAGTTCTTCATTTCCGGGATGTACAAATAAGCCGGATCGTCCAATTTCAACTTGCCTTCATCACGCAATTTCAATATGGCCATCGCGGTAAAGCTTTTGGTCATGGATGCGATACGAAAAGCAGATTTTGCAGTAGCCGGAGTTTTAGCGGCGAGATCAGTATAACCAATATTGCCAGTATGCACCAACTTTCCATCTACCACAATCCCGTAAACCAAAGCCGGAAAATGGTTTTTCTCCGCATAATCCTGGTAAACCTGATCAATGACCGGGAAAGCGGCTTCGATCTTTTTTACCCGATTTGGGTCGGTAAAAACAGCAAGCTGATAGGTTTGGCCAAACGTGAGGAAACAATAGGCTGAGAGCAACGCTGTGAAAGTAAGTTTGTAGATCATGATGAATTGGATTCAGATCACAAGCTACAAAAAAGAAGTGAATGGTTTTGGTTTTTTTGTTTGAGAATTGGATGCTTCTTTTACCGGTATAAAATTTAGGTGGATAAAAGAAGTATTTGGCTTTTTTGTCATGCAGAACTCGTTTCGGTATCCCGTCGTAAAGGTTGCTGCCTAGCAAGAAGAATCTTGAAATAGATAATTTTTGATCGGGTCTTCGCCCTCTATTCGTTCTTTTTCCTTGATGAAAAAGAACCAAAAAATCAAGAACGGCTGATCGCTCGTCCGCGCACCCGTTCGGCCCAACGCACCTGGGCGATGACCTTGCAATCGACTCTTGCAATTAGATAAAACGTGTTAGAATTGAATTTGAAAAAGATCGTCCGTATTTCTCTCGATGACAAAGCGCATATCCTGCACCACCAGAACGACGAATAAAACGGTAACCACCCGGGCGCGCAGGGCTGCATTTCGACCGGAGGCGATCCGGCATGCTTGATTTTTGGTTCTTTTGATCAAGCAAAAGAACGCACAAAGAAAAACAATGCGGTACGCCTTAAAGTACAAAAAATTTTAATCGGGCTTTGGCCCTTTGCTTTTTCTTTTTCCTTGATGAAAAAGAAACAAAAAATCAAGAACGGCTGATCGCTCGTCCGCGCACCCGTTCAGCCCCACGCACCTGGGCGCATACCTTAATTGCGGCTCTTACCATTTGATAAAAGCATGTTTAATAATTGAAATAGGTAATACGCATTTTCCTCGATAGCATTGCACCTGTTTGGCAACGCCAAAAAGGTAAGAAACCAGAAAGATGAATACCAGAAAGGTAACCGCCCAGGAGCGCAGGGCCGAATGCCGCCCGGAGGCGATCCGGCATTCTTGATTTTTTGGTTCTTTTTTATCAAGAAAAAAGAACGGACAAAAAAATAGGATCATAGATCCCAAACTCCATGGTCGGGATTTAAAAATCCCGACCAACAAAAGCTCTAAGGAAAGTCAGCGTCTAACAAGAGGGATCCCGAAACAAGTTTGGGATGACTAAGCGACTAAAAACAAAAAATCCTGGCCGTAAAGCCAGGATTTTAAAATATATCATCAAAGGTAAACCTTTATCCCTTCACCTTTCCACCTTTAACCTTTCTTCGCCAGTTCCTCCGCCATAGCAGCACCAATTTCCGCAGGTGATTCCACTACCCGGATACCGCATTCCCGCATGATCTTCATTTTTGCTGCAGCTGTATCGTCAACCCCGCCAACAATCGCCCCGGCATGGCCCATGCGCCTACCGGCAGGCGCTGTTTGTCCGGCAATGAAACCTACCACAGGTTTAGTACCGTTTGCTTTGATCCAACGGGCGGCTTCTGCTTCCATGCCGCCGCCAATTTCACCGATCATGATGATGCCATGCGTTTCCGGGTCGTTCATCAATAATTCTACCGCTTCTTTGGTTGGTGTCCCGATGATCGGATCACCGCCAATGCCAATCGCTGTGGTAATTCCCAGTCCGGATTTCACCACCTGATCTACCGCTTCGTAAGTTAAGGTCCCGGATTTGGAAACCACGCCTACATTTCCTTTTTTAAAGATAAAACCCGGCATGATCCCGATTTTGGTTTCATCTGCCGTAATAATTCCCGGACAATTCGGACCGATCAAACGGCAATCACGGTCAGAAATATATTCTTTTACCTGGATCATATCCTTCGTCGGTATACCTTCCGTAATGCAAACAATCACTTTAATCCCGGCTTCGGCAGCTTCCATAATCGCATCCGCAGCAAAAGCAGGCGGCACAAAAATGATCGAAACATCAGCACCCGTTTGGTCAACTGCATCTTTTACCGTGTTAAAAACCGGTCGGTCCAAGTGCGACTGTCCGCCTTTGCCCGGCGTTACGCCGCCCACCAATTGGGTTCCGTATTCAATCATTTGAGAAGCATGATAAGTACCTTCATTACCGGTAAAACCCTGGACAATAACTTTAGAACCTTTATTTACGAGAACGCTCATGGTTGTTTTCTTTATTAAAGGCAAAGCTAATTTTTTTTGGCAAAAGGAAATAATCGTATTGATCTTTTATCATGCTTCTTTTACCGGCATAAAATTGCCTCACCCCAACCCTCTCCAAAGGAGAGGGAGTAAGCGCCATGGTTTTCAAGTCCTCTTCTTTGGAGAGGATTTAGGTGAGGCTTTTTCTTTTTGGGCGTTCCCGGCCGCTGAAGGGCGGGCCGGTCGGGCTTTCCGTTCCAAGTCCTCGCTCTACGCTGTGGGCTTTCCACTACTATCCCTAACGCGGCAAAGCGGCTAAATAGCAACCGGAAATCTACCTAAAAAAACACCGGCAAAAGAAGCATCACTGAATCGCTTTCAAATATTTCGTTTCATCAAATTCCTTTTCACTTTTAGCTATCACAACTGTGGCAATGCCGTTGCCGATCATGTTGGTGATTGCTCTGGCTTCCGACATAAAACGATCAACCCCGAGTAAAATCGCAATGCCTTCCACCGGAATAATTTTAATAGCTGCCAACGTAGAACTCAGCACAATAAAACCGCTTCCGGTAACGCCTGCCGCACCTTTGGAAGTAACCATCAAAATCCCGATAATCGTAAGTTGCTGCACCAGCGAAAGATCAATATGAAAAACCTGTGCCAAAAAAATGACACTCATAGAAAGATAAATCGTGGTGCCATCCAAATTAAAAGAATAACCTGTGGGAATCACCAGACCGACAACCGGCTTGGCGCAACCAAATTGTTCCATCTTCTGCATCATGCTTGGCAGCACCGATTCCGAAGAAGACGTTCCTAAAACGATCAAAATTTCCTGCCGGATAAATTTCAAATATTGCCACAAACTGAATTTATAAATTCGGCAAATCACATTCAAAACCACAAAAATAAACAGGATCATGGTGAGGTAAACGCAAATCATCAGTTTGGCCATCGGCAGCAAAGCACTGATGCCGTAAGTGCCAACGGTAAAAGCCATGCCGCCAAAAGCGCCAAGCGGTGCCAGTTTCATCACTACTTTCATGATGTTGAAGAATACTTTGGAGAGCTTGTCCAACCCGCGTAAAATAGAACTGCCTCCGCTACCTATTTTATTTAAACCGTACCCAAAAAGGATGGCAAAAAACAGTATCTGCAAAATATCGCCTTGGGCAAAAGCTTCAGTAATATTATGCGGAATAATATGTGTGATAAATTCGCCCCACTTCATCTCTGCCGCTTCTTTTTGATAAACCGCAATTTTGCTGACATCTACAGCAGTTGTTGATTCAAAACCATTTCCGGGTTTAATTACGTTAGCAACAATTAACCCAATTAATAATGCAAACGTGGTGATCAACTCAAAATACAGTAGCGCTTTTCCACCAACGCGTCCAACTTTTTTCATATCGCCCATATTGGCAATGCCAAGCACAATGGTTAAAAATATGATCGGCGCAATCAACATATTAATTAGGTTGATAAAAGAAGCACTGATCAGTTTGGCGGTAGCGGCAAAGCCGGGAAACAAAAACCCGGTTAAGGCACCGGCGATGATGGCAACAATAACCTGGAAAGTAAGGTTGGAGAAAAGTTTATTCATAAAGTATCCGCCAAAAGCGTGGTTAAGATACTATCTTTTGCTGATTTTATTGCCGGTAACTTGTCTTTGCCTGTCGCATTTAAAGCGATTTATGGTTTCACTTCTCAATAAAAAGTGCTTGGTACTTCTTCCCTGCACGCGTTTACGCCATCGTTTAAAACTTTGCGGTTTCAGTTCGCGTCGCATCAGTTCAATGGTTTCCTGTTCTTTTAGGTTGAATTGGAAGTCAATGGCTTCAAAAGGCGTACGGTCTTCCCAGGCCATTTCGATAATGCGGTCGGTATCTATTTGATTGAATTGTTTGGTGGTTTGCATGATGAATGAACTAAAATCACCTCATTCTGGTTTTTGTTGAAAATAGAATTTGAGTGGATAAAAACAGTATGCGATTATCCTCCTGTAAATAATTTATCAAACAATTCATTAGTTGTGATAAATCTGTTCCAGCCTTTTTGTCCTAATCCTTTAATCAACACTTTGTCCCCAGTCCATAGTTTGGCTTTGAGATGTTCTGCTAAAGCAACAAACTCCGTATCGTCAATATCAATAGTTTCAGTTAAAACCTTTACTGTTTGATATATCTCGCCAGGAATCAATTGTGCATTGATAAATTTAATTTGTCGAATAGTAATTGATATTAGTTGTGACAATTCCACATCAGATAACGAAGTCAGCTTTTTGAGCTTATTTCGATGTTTTTCAATCTCGGTTAAAAGTTGATCAGTTGTGTAAAAAGTTAGTTTTGATTGTGGCTGAAGAAGTATTGATGCGATACGACTATTAGCATTTAAAATTGCACTAAATACAATGTTCGTATCTATAACGATCTTCACAAGCCTAACTTCGATTTGGTTTCAGCCCAGCGTCCTTTTTTAACTTCCTTCACTAAATCATCAACTTCTTCTTGGCTTACTTTAAACTTTTTTGTAAGCTCTTTATAAGTCAATAAATCTGCAATCGCTTGTAAATCATCAATATCTATATCCGCTGGTAATCGAAATATAACTTCGTCTTTTGTCCTTTCAATCTGCATAACGTTCTTAATTTTATTTATAAAGATACCTTTTACTCAACCAACCTTTGCAATCCCAGTCGAATTAAACTGCAAATCATACAACCTTTTATAAAACCCATTCAGTTTGAGCAATTCCTGGTGCGAACCCATTTCCTTGATCTCACCATGATCCAACACAATAATTTTATTGGCGTTTTGAATGGTGGATAAACGGTGCGCAATCACGATGGAAGTCCGGCCTTTCATCAGTTTAAAAATAGCTTCCTGTATCAGTTCTTCTGTTTCGGTATCGATGGAAGCGGTTGCTTCATCCAAAACCAAAATCTTTGGATCGTAAACCAAAGCGCGGATAAAAGAGATCAATTGCGCTTGTCCGGCAGAAAGTGTAGAACCGCGCTCCATCACTTCATAATCGTAACCGCCCGGCAAGCGCATAATAAATTCGTGCGCGCCTACTTCTTTTGCGGCCTGAATTATTTTTTCACGACTAATTACAGGATTATTCAAACTGATGTTATTGGCGATGGTATCCGAAAACAAAAATACATCCTGAATTACAGTTGCAATTTGCGAACGCAGAAACCCAAGTTCATAATCCTGAATGTTGATTCCATCAACCTTAACTGTTCCTTTGCTGATCTCATAAAAACGGTTTAAAATATTAATGGTTGATGATTTGCCGGCTCCGGTTGCGCCAACTAAAGCCAAAGTTTCGCCAGGGTTTACGCTAAAGGATACATCTTTTAGCACATAATTTTCTTCATTATAAGCAAACCAAATGTGGTTAAAATCAATTGCTCCATTGATGTTTGCTGGTGCCAATTTTCCATTGTTAACCGTAGTTTCATCGGTATCTAAAACCTTAAAAATACGATCGGCACCAACCATGCCCATTTGCAAAGTATTGAACTTATCGGCCAGCTCACGTATCGGTCTGAAAACCATATTAATATACAGGATAAAAGCAGTAATGGTTCCTGGGGAAACATGCAGCGGGTCCGCTAAAATTCGTTTAGAACCGTACCAAACCAGCAAACCAAGCGACATGGCAGAAATAATTTCTACAACCGGAAAAAAGATGGAATAATACCAGTTGGAGCGGATGTTGGCATCGCGGTATTTCTCGTTTACGGCAACAAATTTCCGCATCTCCTGGTCTTCACGTGCGAAATAATGGATTACGCTCATCCCGGAAATATGCTCCTGCAAAAAAGTATTTAAGTGGGAAACCTGTGTGCGCACTTCCTGAAAAGAAGTTTTGATCGATTCCTTAAACCAATAAGTGGCCAGCATTAGCAGCGGCATCGGGATTAAAGTTACCAGCGTTAACCGCCAGTCGGTGTAAAGCATAATGCCGATGAGCGCGATGAGTTGCAGCATATCGCCGATGATGGAGATCAAACCTTCCGAAAAAATATCGGCAATGGTTTCCAGATCAGAAACGGCGCGTGTAATCAACACACCGATCGGCGTATGGTCGAAATATTTTAAGCGCAATTTAGTGATGTGGTTGAAAACGTTCGTCCGCAAATCCAGGATCACCGATTGCCCTAAAGCATTGGTCAGATACGTTTGAAAATATTGGACGGCCGATTGTACCACAAGCAGCAGCAGCATCAATACCGACATTTTTAAAAGGCCATTAAAATCAGCATTTAAAATATACCGGTCTATGGTAATTTGAATTAAAAACGGTCTGATTGGCGATAAACCAGCCATTAAAATTGTTAAAAAAGCGGCCCACATAAATTGCCGGCGGTAAGGTTTTACATATTGCATTACCCGGCCTAATAGTTTTATATCAAGTGCTTTTCCGGTTACGCCTGCCATTTTGAGTTGTGAGTTGTGAGTTGTGAGTTGTGAGTTGTGAGTTGTGAGTTGTGAGTTGTGAGTTGTGAGTTGTGAGTTGTGAGTTGTGAGTTGTGAGTTGTGAGTTGTGAGTAAGTTAAATTTATACTTTGTTAGATTGTTTTAGGTTGAGGAAATATAAGGATAATGCACCTTAGTTAAATATAAACCGCAAGCCGGAACAGAAACGCCGGCATTACTCCGGTTTTTGCTTTCGATGATTGCCCTTACCACTTCCGGTTCCATTTCTTTTTTGCCTACGGCGATCAACGTGCCAACAATAGCCCGTACCATGTTCCGCAGAAATCGATCAGCCGAAATATGAAAGATCAATCCATCTTCTTTCTCCATCCAAAATGCTTCTTTTATCGCACAAAAATTGGTCTTCACCTGCGTATTGCTTTTGCTGAAACAAGTGAAATCCTGGTATGCTTTGATGATGTTTGCTGCCTGGTTCATCAATTCCACATCCGGAAAATCGCGCAGTTTCCAGCTATAATTTTGTTTAAAAGGATCTTTACCGAAATGGACATGATATTCGTAAGCGCGCAGCGTGGCATCAAAACGGGCATGCGCATCCGCAGCAACCGGAATGATCCTTTTAACAGCGATATCTTTGGGCAGCAAGGCGTTTAGGGAAGCTGTCAGCTTATAGCTTTCAGCCGTCAGCGGATAACCAGTTGCCGATTGCTGGTCGCTGAAAGCTGATTGCTGAGGGCTAAGGGCTAACGGCTCCACATCAAAATGCACAAACAAAGTTTTCGCATGTACGCCCGTGTCCGTCCTTCCGCATCCTACCGTTTCAACCTGTTGCCGCAGTAAAACCTGTAAAGCTTTATTGAATACTTCCTGCACACTCAACGCATTCTGCTGAATTTGCCAGCCGTGATATTTTGTGCCGTCAAAAGCAAGTTCTGCAAAGTACCGTTGTTTTGCTTCCACTCCTGCAAAGGTAGCAAAAGTGGAAAAGCAACATCTGCAAAAAAATATTTTACAAACTATCTTATCTTTGCGATGCTTCTTTTACCCTATAAAAAATGATACAAAGAATACAAAGTGTTTATTTACTGGCCGCCAGTTTGGTGCTGTTTGCCCTGTTCCTTTTCCCCATGGTCAATAATTTAATCCTGAACGGACATGCCGACAGCATTACGGTGTCCGGAGTTTATGAAGTGATCAATGGCGTGCGGACAAAAACTTCCTCCTTAGTCCTACTGAGCGTGGTTACCATTGTTGCAGCCTTGCTTCCTTTAGCGGGTATTTTCTTGTATAAGGACCGCAAAAAGCAGGTTAGTTATTGCTACATCGTGATCGTTTTATTAATTGGTTTCAGCTTTTACTCCGCAGAAACCGTTAAAACCATTGTTGGAAACATAAACCTACAACCCGAAAACTATGGCATAGGTATTATTTTACCTTCTTTGGCTATTGTGCTGATGTTTTTAGGGATTAGAAATATTAACCGGGATGAGAAGCTGGTACGGTCGGCGGACAGGTTGCGGTAAAATACCTGAAATTTTTAAATTTATTTTTTGCTGAGATTGTAAGACACACTTACAAACCAACCTGTACGGAACTTTCTTTCCACCAAATCCTCCTCTTTTAAAGCCTTTAAATTGGTGTAGTTTTTAAAGTTTTTTGCGGTATAAGTGTAATCGGTTTGATAGGTGTTTTTCAAATAATTCACATTTACTGCTGCCAGCCCGCCGCTGATAATGATCCTTTTAAGCATACTGTTCCTAAACATCAAACTGCCCCCGGCATAAAAACTTGTTTGTTCTAAACCAGCCGGATTGGTAGAAATTCCGAAAGTTAGGGCTGACAATACAGAACTGTAATAATCGCGGCCATAAACATGGACAAATGCTGCTACAGATGGAAAAAACTTGTTGTAGTTATTGTTTTGTCTGATAACCAAAGAAGAAGTGTCGGGTTGCTGCAAACTATAAGAAAGGTCTTTTGCACCAGCCAATCCAAAAGCAACACCTGTACTGAAATCTATTTTTAAACCACCGGATTGATAAATGCGGATTGGTGAAATAGTTTTTAAAGTTTAACCATCCGTGTTGTTGATGGTTAAAGTAAGGTCAAGATAATCAGATTCATCCTCAACCAATTTCGGTTCGGATACAATTTCAAAACTTTCATTTTGGATCGTTTAGTACAATTGGATGCCTTTGTCAATTTTCCCCTGGTACTCATTCTTTGTGTTGTCATCCAGTAGTTTATGATAAACAGTTGTGATATAAGCAAACACTTCTTTGTAAGGGTTATCGCTGATTGAATCTTTAACGATACTAACTGTGATACTGCCGTCCTTTTTGTTTGTAGCAGATTTTAAACTGTTGTTAGTCTTTTTCTTGGATTGATTGTCATATTCAGTTTTCAATTCGCCGTAATCAGTAATTAAAGATTTATAAGTGCTTGAACTGAGATTTGATAAAACTTTTTCTACATCATTAGTAATGTTCAATCCGATAAAATTGATGGTGCTGTTTTTAATGTCAGTTTCTGGGGGAAAATCCCTCGCCTTTAGGCGAAGACTTTAGTTTAATATCTTTGGGATGTGCAAAACTATCGGAAGACCTCTCATACGACGTAC
>JAABUQ010003670.1_pt1 | contig 27582 bp, 20 predicted proteins | sample 5560001 | NCBI WGS metagenome assembly JAABUQ01 (sample SAMN10711888, study PRJNA513371) | rock metagenome | isolation source: Antarctica rocks | place: Antarctica: Victoria Land, Finger Mt nord | collected 2015-12-18 | reverse complement strand
TTCCCACGTGTTCCTCACCCGTCCGCCACTCCCTGTACTTGCGCACAGAGCGTTCGACTTGCATGTGTTAGGCACGCCGCCAGCGTTTATCCTGAGCCAGGATCAAACTCGCCATCCAATTTGTATATATGCAAATCTCTCAAGAGATTTACTATTTTGTGGATTGACAAGCTTATCAAAGTTTTGACTGGCTATGTTCTTTCTTGTTTCCTTACCACTCTTCAGTTGTTCAAGTTCGTTTGCCGGCGCTTCATTCGCGCCTTCAACCGTTCTATCCGGTGCAAGAGAGATAATATCATTGACCTGCTTTTCTGTCAATAGTTTTTTGGAAAAATTCTGATTCTCCTAAAATTCATTTTTCCTGACAAGGCTTAGAAACTCTGGCCCTACCTCGTTAATATGAGGATTATTCGCGTTTCTCTTTCTTTCTGTGTTCATCGAGAGAGACGACTTTTGGCTTTTCAGGCTCCTCGCTTTGTATGTTTTGCTCCAGATAATAGCTACAGGTGAGTGCGAGCCCAACGCCAAATGGAATGAGTCCGGGTAAGAGCCAGGGACCCAGATGAAAGGGCGTGGCAGTAAAACTACTCGGCAGGACGAAGCCTAAAGGATAGAGTCCAATCGTGAGTGAGAGTCCTATCATCATAGTGATCAGACCGGCACGCAGTATACCACGGCTACGTCGTTGCCGGCGTCCGTCGTTTGGATTGATGCCCTTTGTGATTAAGGCCATCCGCTCACGATGCTGAATGTAGCGTAGAAGGACGATAAAGCCAAAGAAGATTGCGAGTGCAATCAGCCAGCCGATGAGCAGTGCTAGTACGTTATAGGACATTTTCTGTAACCTCTTTATTGGTCTAAGCGTTCTATGATAAGATACGAAGAACCGAAACGATGTTTCATAAACTCTTGAAACATTTCTGCGTCATTCATCCTCTAAACCAATATGATGAGAGAGTATCTGTTGCAGCCACCATCCAGTATTAGCATGTCTATGTCAAATGTTCCCTCGACGGAAGCTGAGTTAGACGACACGGCGCTTGTTGCCGCCAGCAAGAGTGGGGACCAGGACGCCTTTGCCATTCTGGTACAGCGTCATCAACGTCGCGTCTTCAATCTGGTCTTTCGCACTCTTCAACATTATGAAGAGGCGAACGAAGTGACGCAAGATGCCTTCTTTTCTGCATGGCAGGGTCTGCCTTCTTTCCGTGGGGATGCCCGTTTTTCTACCTGGTTATATCGAATCGCTTATAACTGCGCTTTAAAACAGTTAGAGCAACGAAAGCGCGATAATGCTCTTCAAGCTGCAATACAGTCTGAGCCTCTCGATATTGATGATCAGATTGATGCAGAGCTAGAGGCGCACGATCGCCAGGCTATTGTGCGGGAACATCTTTTGACATTGCCTGCAAAATACCGTGTCGTACTTATATTACGTCATCTACAGGAAATGAGCTACGAGGAAATGGCCGAAATTTTGACTATGCCTATCGGTACTATTAAAACGCATTTATTTCGTGCGCGCAATTTACTCAAGCAGCGCCTTGAAGCCCTTGAGCACGATTGGAAGACGAGAGGTTAGTCATGAAATGTTCTAAAGCCACCCGTATGCTACAACTCTACGTAGATCAGCAGCTTTCGCTGACGCAGATTCGCATGCTGGAGACGCATATCTACGATTGTCAGGTCTGCCGCGAAGAACTCTCCTTTTTAGAAGAGGTGCATCGTTCTCTCAATACTATGCAGCTTGTTGCCGAACCGGCTGATTTAGAGATGCACATTATGCGTCGTGTCGCGTCAAGCCCACGCCAGTCTATCCAACAGACACGTGAGCAGCAACCATTTATGCTCTTTCGACCCTCTATCTTCGAAATTTTAGCTGCCATAGTGCTGGCTACCGTTGCAATGTTAGGAATTGCACTGGAGCAACCCGCTATCCGCGCTATTGTATTGCCAACGATGGACGGTCACAGTTTTCTCTCAATCTTTTTGAGCGCTCTATGGAGTTCGCTAGGTTCGGCAAATAGTGGGACGCTGATGCTTGGTCTGTGGATAGGAGGAACGCTGCTGGGTGTGTGGATCACACTGATGGTTGCTGGCTCTGATATACGCAACGCCTGGTTTAGAGCAGTGGTAGATCGCCTACCGGTCTAGTAGTAGACAAGACGATTGCACAGAGAGGTCTTGCTTTACTTTTAACTATTTGTAATACAAAAAGGGGGATGGCGTTTCCTGGTATAGCTTGAAGGCATACTATCTCTAACGCCACAACGTTTGATGACAACTATCAGGAAGCGCCGCATAAATGATATCGCCCTGGGTTTCTTTCTCCTCTGCCATCCCCTTCCCGTCCTATTTCATATCATCGCGGTTACAGTATTCGCGTTATTAGCCGCCTGGCCTCATCCGATCTGGAGTGTTATCGCCCTGGTAATTTCAGCACATGCCGCGATGCAACTCGCGATTGCCGTACTGAACGATTACTTTGATCGCCGCTTAGACATACTGAGCAAGCGCAACAAGCCAATCGCGCGTGGCCTCGTCCTGCCTCGCGAAGCCTTGATCTTCGGCATCTGTCTGATCATTCTCATGTTTGTGCTCCTACTTTCCCTGCATCCACTCGCGCTCCTCTTCTCCGTGCTTTATCTCGCCTGTGGGCTGGGCTACAACCTGGGTCTCAAATCCACTCCTTTCAGCGGTGTCGTCTTTGCAATAGCCATCCCGCTGATCCCGGTCTACGCCTTTGTTGGCGTCGGCCGCATTATCTCAGTCGTCTTCTGGTTCATTCCTGTCGCCGCCCTGCTCGGCATAGCCCTCAACCTGGCAAACTCGCTCTCTGATATAGAAGACGATGCGGCGAATAACGCACGCACGTTGGCAGTGATGCTGGGCGTGAGGAGTACTCTTGTCGCCTGCCCCATCCTTATCTCCCTGGCACTTCTGCTGGCAAGCCTCCTTGCTGTCACTCACCTTGTCGCTGTGCAACCCACCGTCCTTTTTTCAGTGTTTCTTGTAGTCTTTCTGCTCATAATATTCTTGCTTCTTCTGGGGCGTTCGGCGCAAACGGAGCAAAGACGCAAATATTATTTCTTTTTAGTAGTTGCGACATGTCTCGTACTCGCGGGTGGCTGGTTGCTGAGTATCTTTGTGTGATGTTACTACTTATGGGTTGGAGCCGTGCACTACATATAAGGGTCCATCCTCTATTGCTTATTCGTCAAATATAAAGAATATCTGATCACCTGGAATATACTTACTGAAAGGTTCACGATCAATGCCGCTACGCCTCACTCTGCTGGAAGGTCTCCTGGCCCGTCTCAATCTTCTGCCAACACCACTCTTTGATATGCCACTCGCGCAAGGGATCGGCAAAGTCCTGGTTACCGCCTGCGAGCTGGGCCTCTTCGATGCCATACCCAGGGCAGGAATCTCTCTGGAAGATCTGGCAGAACGCTTGGAGTGTAATCCACAGGGCCTGCGTCTATTACTGCAACTGTTAGTCTCCTCAAGCTATCTGCGCTATCGTAACGATCGTTACTACAACACTCGTATGGCCCGGCGCTGGCTCACCTCGAACTCACGGGTGAGCATCGCCCCCTACATCGTCCACAGCCCCGACATCGTCGCCATCTGGGATCACCTACCAGAAGTCGTCCGCACCAACCAGCAAGCCATGCGCATGCCCTACGAAGAAGACGCCTCGAATCCAGAGACACATACTCTGTTGATGCGCCACTATGCAGGCCTGGCCTCTCTGGCAACTGCCCTGGGTGGCGACGTTATCAGCCACATCCACCTGCGTGCTGGCGCTACGCGTCTATTAGATGTCGGAGGCTCACACGCCGCCTACAGCGCGCTCCTCTGCCGCAAATACCCCCGCCTGCACGCCACCATCCTCGACATTCAACCTGGAATCGAAGCCGGCCAGCGCACAGCCAAACACCAACACCTGGAGCAACGTATGGACTTCGTCTGCGGCGACATCGTAAAGGACGACTTCGCTGACCAGTTCCCCGAACCCTTCGACGTAGCCTTCTACTTTCATATAGCTCACCTCTTACAACCCGAACTCAATCAAACCATCCTATCCAAAGTCGTGCGTACACTCAAACCAGGCGGCATGCTCGTCTTCGTAGACCAGGTAACCGACCAGACTCACAACTCCCAGCTCACATCGCTCATGGTCCAATTTATGGCCTTGACGATGGCTACGGTGGGGGGAACCTGCTATCCGTTTCCGGTGGTGAAGGGTTGGCTGGAGGCAGCGGGCATGGGGCAGGTACGTAGTCATCGGTTGCTGACACCGGGGGCGAGCATGATTACGGCTGTAAAAAATTCTCATATCCTTATCTAATAGATTAGATAGAAGAAGTAAAGATAGTGATGCTCTTCTTTCAGATCGAAAACGCTCCTGATAGATGAGACTACCACAGGGTGAGCCAGAAGGATTTTCATGAGGCTCTAAGAACAGAAGGGAGGAGACGCGTGCCCATTGAGGGAAACACGGTGGTCAATCGGCCAATTGAGGCCATGTTTGATTGTGTGGCCAGTGAGAAGTTCATGCAGCAAATGATTTCACCTTCCTGGATACAGAAAAACGTTCTGACCCCAACTCCAGAGTTACGCCAGATATCGGAAGGAGCGATGGGAGTAGGCACGAAATTCCTGCTGCATGGTGGAGCCAGCGGTCCATCTGGAGAAATACTCGTCGAGATCGTTGCCTATCAACGACCAACGACCTTTACATTCGAAGTGACCAGGGGATTGAATGTCACCACCATCAAGTGGAGCTTCCAGTCTGCTTCAGCTGGTACCAGAGTAACGCTCAAGGTGAGAACGAGGCGAGAAACGGGATTAGGAAGAGTTCTGAGCCCAATGCTATTGCTCCTTGCTCCACGTGGAAGAGGAGATGAGCAGAGGTTGAGGCAATATCTGGAAGAGCGGTGTGAGCCCTAAGTGAGATGGTATTGTGCACCCCTTACCTGCATGAAAGCGTGCTGCGGAAGGAGCCGTCGCAGGGCAACGGACAAGGTTCACCCAGCAGGCTTCAACGAAGTGCCACTCGTTGGGGCTGGAAGCCTGGTGACAAAAGTTCGGCTACTGCCAACTATGAGGAACCTGTGTTTGAAGCATTGAGACTCACGGCAGGTGAAAGTGGCTGATACACCTGACTAAATTGGGGTTCGATAGCGACTATCTATCGCTCGCGCACGTCTACACGAGAAGATAAATAGAGTGTCTCGAAGGGTTAAGTTTTGTCTTATTTTTGCTCTAAAACTGTCTTAACAAATGGGACCACCATAATCCACTAGAGGTAGATATAAAATGAGGCCAAAAGTATCTTTATTGAGATACCTTCAGCCTTAACTTTAGTCGGGGTGAGAGGATTTGAACCTCCGACCACTACAACCCCATTGTAGTGCGCTACCGGGCTGCGCTACACCCCGCCATCTTTTGGGATGGGACAACAGTGATTCTAACAGAAATAGATCGCATCGTCAATAGTTTTGAGGATACTTTTTGAAATCTTCCCATATTGCAGATATTTATCACGCAATATTTTGTCTCTTCAATTCGTGTGCTAGAAATGGAGCTTTCTCTTCCAGGTAGTTAATATCATATTTACCCATAATATATGGTTCAAGCCAGCTTCGTCGACCCCGGATGCATGTTTCGTCATTAAGCTTTAGTCTTTTGATGGTTTCTATAACGCTCTCAGCCTCAGTCTTCCTTAGATTTTCTCCCAGTTTCACTTGCAGTGACGGAAAATTGATGATAAACCAGCTATCCTGTACTGGTAGATCTATTTCTTTAAAAGAAATACGCTACTGAAGAATGGGTTCAGATCTTTTAACTTTCTAATAGATTGCTCAATCCGCTTTTCGCTAAGAAACACGTTCTTTAGCTCCTTCACAACCTTCTAAGTGCGATATTTGCACGTTTTCAATGTAGGTAGTATCTCTCAAATACTTTTTGTTGACAATACCTCTCGCTAGACTTTCTTTTACGGATCTGTTAGAATGATGATCAAAGCATTGTTATAAGTGTGGAAAAGCGAGGATGGGGAGAGTAAGCGTTCAAGGTATGCGCAGGGAGAAGGGGCCACCGACTGCAAGCCCTTTTGCACGACCATTCGCCGAAGTTCACCCCAGAGCTGGCTGTTGAACTAAGACGCTTGATGAGTAGACAGCCCCGGCCCGTCACCGTTATCGGACAAACCAAGTGGAATTATGCCTTGATCTGATTGTACAGTCTATAAAGATGTATTTCTTATAGTCTGTAGGAGTATCAAAGTCATATTCAATGCGGGTGGTACCACGGAGCTTATTATACCGACTTCGTCCCTGTGACGAGTGTCGGTTTTTTGGTTTTTGGAGGCTAGAAACTATTATGTTAGGACAACTGGAGCAGTTGCTGGGGCAACTCGATGAGCTGCGGGCACGGGCGATCGATGAGCTGACGCCAATCAATGCGTTGGCCGATCTGGAGGCGTGGGATACGCGCTACCTGGGGCGCAATCGCGGCGAGCTGAAAAATCTTTCTTCTGTCATGCCCAAGCTGGCAAAGGATGAGCGCCCCGTCGTTGGACAGAAGATAAATGCGGTGAAGACGGAGCTAGAGCGTGAACTGGCGACAAAGCGTGAGCAGTTGCGCCAGCGTGAACTGATGCTCACTCTAGAGAGCGAGCGCATCGATGTAACCCTGCCTGGACGCGCCCTCCCTGCCGGGACAATGCATCCAATCTCGCGCATCATTCTAGAGGTGACGCAGATCTTCGAGCGTATGGGCTTCGGGATTGTGCAGGGTCCGGAGGTGGAGACTGATTACTATAATTTCCAGGCTCTGAACATCGCCGAGGACCATCCCGCCCGCGATATGCAGGACACCTTCTGGGTCGAGCCAGGCCAGATATTGTTGCGTACTCAAACCTCACCGATGCAGATACGCACGATGAAGCAGAACCAGCCGCCCGTTCGCGTGGTCGTCCCCGGCAAGGTCTATCGGAACGAGGCGATTGACGCGACACACGAGGCGATGTTCCACCAGATCGAGGGCCTGCTGGTCGATGAGTATTGTACGATGGCTGATCTCAAAGGATGCCTGGAGCGCTTCGCCCACGAGATGTTCGGTCGCGACCGCCGCCTGCGCTTCCGTAGTAGCTACTTCCCCTTCACGGAGCCAAGTGCAGAGGTGGATATTAGCTGTGGACTCTGCAGTGGAAAGGGTTGCCGCTCCTGCAAATACAGCGGCTGGCTCGAAATCCTGGGTTCGGGTATGGTTCATCCGAAGGTGTTGCGCGAGGTTGGGTATGATCCAACAAAATATCGTGGTTTTGCCTTCGGTATGGGTGTAGAGCGCATCGCTATGTTGAAGTACGGCGTTGGAGAGATACGTCTCTTCTCCGGCAACGACTTACGCTTCTTGCGCCAGCTTTAACTCCTTTCGGAAACCTAAGTGCGCAGCACTAGCCGCGAGCAAGCGGCGTTGGTTTCCGTATAAGATCTAAGCGTAGAAAACAAGACGAACATTATAGAAGGAGAAGACACGATGAAGGTTCCTTTGAGCTGGCTCAAAGAGTATGTAGAGATATCGATGTCGCCCGAAGAGCTGGCGGATACGTTGACGATGGCTGGCCTTGAGGTCGAAAGTATCGAGCATATTGGCAAGGATTGGGGTGATAAGATCATCTCGGCGCAGATTACACATCTGGAGAAGGTAGAGGGTTCAGACCACCTGAATTATACACATGTAAATACAGGCACCTCCGAACTCAACGTAATCTGTGGCGCGCCCAATATTAAGCAGGGGGATAAAGTGCCGCTGGCCCTGCCCGGCGCGCAGGTCGGTGATCTGACGATTGGAGAGACGCGCAAGTTCGGCTATGTCTCGCAGGGCATGCTCTGTTCGCCGCGCGAACTGGGTATGGGCAACGATCATTCAGGTATCTATATCCTCGATCCCGATGTGGAACTGGGGCGCAATCTAGAGGAGCTGCTGGGCGAGGTCGTGCTCGATTTCGCGATCAAGGCTCATCGCGGCGACCTCTCGTCGGTGATTGGCATCGCACGCGAGGTAGCTGCGTTAACGGGTCAGCCACTGCGTATCCCTCAGCCTGTGTTACATGAGCAGGGTGCGCCTACAACCTCGCTAATAAAGGTGACGAATGAGGCCCCCGACCTGTGCCCGCGTATCACGTTTCGGGTGGTGAGCGATGTGAAGCTGGGTTCATCACCGAGCTGGATGGGACGCCGCCTGCTCGCTGCCGGCATGCGTCCAATTAGCAATATTGTGGATATTACCAATTATGTCATGCTAGAGTTCGGCCAGCCCCTGCACGCTTATGACCACGCGCTTGTGCCTGAGCAGCATATTATTGTGCGGCGTGCTTCCGAGGGCGAGACGATCACGACGCTCGATGATGTGAAGCGAACGCTTACTCCCGATATGCTGTTGATCACTGATCCAACCGGGCCAACGGGCATCGCTGGTGTAATGGGTGGCGTGAAGAGCGAAGTGAATGAGAAGACGACGACGATTCTGTTAGAGGCGGCTAATTTCAATGCTGGAAATGTTCGTCGTACTTCAACAGCACTGGGGTTGCGTACGGATGCTTCGGGCCGCTTTGAGAAGGGGCTAGATCCAGAGCTGGCGCTGGCCGGGTCGAATCGGGCCTGTCAGTTAATGGTTGAGCTGGCGGGCGGTGTGGTGAATCCCGGTGTGGCAGATAATTACCCGCGACCAGTGCAGCCGCGTACGCTGGAGTTCTCGACGGACGAGGTGGAGTGGTTGACATCGATGCGAGTGACGCAGGACGAGGTGGTCAACGCTCTACGCGCGCTGGATTTCACTGTGATACCTGATGAGCAGCGCAAGAAGGTCTCGGTGACTATTCCTACGTATCGCTCAGATATAGAAGAGGGGGCTGACCTGGTTGAGGAGGTGGTGCGCCTGATCGGGTATGATCGCATCCCCAGTACGATTCCGACTGGTCCGTTGCCGGAGCTGATTCTGGACGATTGGTTCGAGCGCGAGCAGGAGATTCGGGAGCAGTTAGTTGGAGCAGGCTTGAACGAGATTGTGACATACACGTTGACCAGTCGCGTGCGTATGGCGAATGTGCTGGCCTATCCAAACAAGGATTCGGCTCAGGCATTACTGCAGGCTCCTGGTCGTCCTGACGCTCAGGCTGAAGCAGATCTGGTTGCGACAAATGCTTCGACTGCTACCGTTCCATTTGACCCTGCAACTATTCATGCTGTAACTCTGGCCAATCCACTAAGCTCTGATCTGGAGGTGATGCGGCTGACACTGATGAGCAATCTATTAGAGACGCTGCAATCGAATAGCCGGCGTAACACTGCGGGCCTGCGCTTTTTCGAGATAGGCCGTCGCTATCTGCCCGCGCCGGATACGCTAACATTGCCCGATGAGCGGCGCTCGGTGGGTATTGCTCTCTGTGGACCCGCGAGAGTTTCGTGGACGCCGGACCTTGCCCGTCCAGCCGACTTCTACGATCTGAAAGGGACATTGGAGACGTTGCTGGATAGTCTGAAGATCAGGCGCTATCGCTTTATCCCGACACAACATCCAACGTTTCATCCTGGCCGCTGTGCTCTGCTGGAACTGGCCTCGACCACAGAGGATGGTGAAGAGACGTATAGGTCTGCCGGCGTGCTGGGCGAGGCGCATCCGCTGGTGCAGCAGCGCTACGATCTGCCGCACCGTGCCTATCTCTGTGAGTTGGATCTAGAACAGCTCTATGCGGCTGTGCCAGAATCTATTGCATATCAACCCATCTCGCGCCATCAAGAGCTGACGCGAGACCTTGCGCTGGTGGTGGATCAGAGGATAGAGTCTCAGGCTCTTCAGGATGATATTCTCCGTCACGGTGGCGAGCTTCTGCGCTCGGTAAAGCTCTTTGATGTCTACACAGGCGATCCGATTCCAGTGGGCAAGAAAAACCTGACCTACTCGCTGGTCTATCAAGCTCAGGATCGAACGTTGACCGATGCCGAAGCTACCACACTTCAGGAACATATTATAAAGATGCTTCATGAAGATTTCGGTGCTGTCCTGCGCTAGCACTACCGCGTAGCGACAATCCCTTGCGGTTGTGTGTGTCCACCCTCTTGTGAGACTTGTCCACCACGACAACCGCAAGGGATTGTCGCTACGCGGGACTCATGACCATGACACGGGAGGAACAGGTGCTTCCTACTCCAAGAATTTTCTCCAGGTAATAGAAGAGATACGCGCCCGTTTTTACTCCTCAACAAAAAATACACGTCCTTCTCTTCTATAGTTATATGCCGCTTTAAAGCTAGTACTCTACTGAAGCGATGTGACAAAACATATATTTTTAGCGTTTAATCATTGTGAATATATTTGTAATCGTGCTTTAATATTTATGTGCAATGCGAAGATTTATCCTTCTCATTTGGGAAAGCTTTATTTCTAGAAAACGAGATGGAAGCGACCAGGCGAGGGATGGATAAGGGCGCAGATTGTATTTGTAAGAAGAGCTGAAAAATGAAGCAGTGTTTGCGTTGTAACAAGCCGTGTAGTGCTCCCTCTTCTCTCTGCGAGCAGTGTAGTTCAGAATTATTGGACTCTGCTTCAGAAGATGAGCAGGCTTCGCTGGATCTCTCTGCCCTTGCAACAAATCCCTTGCCGAGTGTGCGTCCTCAGCATGAAGCGCCCAATCCGATAACGCCTATCCCCTCCATATTTGTATCGGGGCCTGCGGAAAAGGTAGTGCAGGAGTTGGTATCAACAGCAAGTGACACGCCTCCCGAAAAGCCAGCGGAGCAGAAGAACATTTATTCGGTTTATAACAATATCGTGGAGCAGTCGTTACATCGTTTGAATGACGCTGCCCGCCGCATCGCCGCCGATCCCGATTCAGCATCTGTACGCTCGCCTCATGCTCCACGCGTCAATCGGCTCACTCCTATCCGCGATATCTCTGCAGATATTCATCGGGATAATACACCTTCCTCTTTACTTTCTTATGACACGCAACCCGGCGAGCAGAGCCTGTTTGCGGGCCAGCTTCCAGATTTCTGGCCGTGGTTGCAGGAGGCGGAGGAAGAACCTGAAAATACTTCCTGGCGCACCGACCCACTATCGGCTCGCCATCTGCCTACCAACGAAGAATCTGCACGTATTGAGGAAGAAGATCTACGCAGGGCAATTGCACAGGGTATTTCGAGTGTTATTACGGCAGTGCGAAAGCGGCCGCAAAAACTGTTACGTATTCTCTTTATATGTACGACTGTCTTCGCTTTGCTCGCTTTAATTATCGATACGATCCTTGTGACTTCTTTGAATAATCGGTCGCCCAAAAATCCCATCTCTGCCCCTCCATCACTTGTCTTATCAAAAACTGTGGTTCACAGTGGAGATAGTGTGGGTATTCGCTTGAAAAACTTTTCTCCAGCATCTTTGGTAGTTGTTTCGCGCGACATTCAGGAGCGCATTCACCTGGCTGGAGGAAATTCTGTGGTGTCGATTGGGCCTGACGGTACGAAGGATGTGACTCTGCTTATTGAAGCAAATTGGGACCCTGGTATTCATACGATTGAGGCTGAAGATATACAAACGCGCTATACTGCCAGCGCGACCTTGCGTATTGATGCAGGCCCGACTCGCCCTGCGAGTTTGCAGATTGATGCGAAGATGATTGATTTTGGTACGTCGATCCAGGGTGCGAATACGATCCAACCTCTGAACCTGAAAAATGGTGGTAGTAGCTCTATTACCTGGTCTGCTAGTAGCGATGCTGCATGGCTGATGCTCTCTCCCACTCATGGCGTCTTTAGCGATCATCAATCTATTCAGGTAGCCGGTTCACGTACACATATGAAACCAGGTGACTACACAGGCAAGATTACCTTCTCTTCTAATGCAGATAAGCCTCAGGGTATTGAAGTGCATATGAATGTGCGCGAGCTCCCGCCCAATCCGGGTGCGGTCCTGAGCGTGACTCCTCCTCTGCTTACCTTTATGGCGGTGGACGGCATGGCTGACCCAGGGAATCAATCTCTCATGATAAACAATCCTGGCTCTCAGCCTCTCTACTGGTCGATCGGCAATAATCAGCAAACAACAGATAATACATCTTATCTGGCCGAATTAAATTCGAGTGTCAACTGGCTAAGTCCGGCTCAAACTTCGGGTACAGTGGTGCCTGGTTCTACAAGCTCGGTTGCCATGCAGGTCCATAGCCGGAATCTATTGCCTGGAACCTATACAAATCAGATTATGTTGAGCTCGGGCAGCGGTCATAGTGCCCTGAATACTCCACAGGTGGTGAGCATATCGCTTACTGTGCAGCCACGCTGCGGGCTCACGTTAAATACAGGCAGTATGTTCTTTACGGCTGTTTCTGGTCAGGATAGTCCGGCTACGCAGACTTTGAGTCTAACGGCGGCAGCCAGTTGCCCTGGAGTGGTGCCCTGGAGTGCCATTGCTTCCGATAGCTGGCTACAGCTAACACCTACTAGCGGTCAGTTAAAAGGAGTGACAACCTCGGTAATGACTGTCAGAGTCAGTACGGCGGGAGTGAAGCCAGGTGTCTATAATGGCAATATTACGATTGCTGTAGGTCAGAACACTCAGTCGGTGGCTGTACAGTTAACCGTCCAGGCTCCGCCCTTGCCTACTGCGCCCATTGTTGGTGTAGCACCTTTGAATCTAAATTTTAGTACAACGCAGAATCAACCAGATCCACCTGGACAGACAGTAACTATCAGTAATACAGGAAAGAGCATGCTGCGCTGGCATACAACGTCGGTACAGCTAGGCTCTTCCTGGCTCGGTGCTTCTCCCGTTGGTGGCAGCATTCCTCCTGATCAAACTGGAACTCTAACGGTGCATGTGAGCGCGAGTGATCTGTCACCAGGATCTTATGCTGGTCAGGTTATTCTGGAAGGGGTAGACCAAAATAATGCTGCTGCTAGCGGAAGCCCACAAACGGTGAGTATTACTTTTGTAGTCCTCCCTCCCTGTACGCTATCTCAGCCTTCCGCCAGCTCGTTGGCGTTCAATACGACGCAAGGGGCAAGTGCTCCATCGCCACTTCAGGAGACGTTCACTGTCTCCGGCAATTGTAGCTGGCCTGTGAATTGGAAGGCATCTGCAACTCCAGCATCACCCGGGGTGACTCTGACGCCATCCTCCGGTACGTTTGCATCCAGCGGTCAGTCAGCTACACTATCAGTGACACCTAATAGCGCTGGTGTAGATCCCGGTACTTATAAAACGTCGGTCTCTATCACTGCCACCGACTCCGCTGGTCTTACTGCTCAGGGAAGCTCACAGACATTTACTGTGGGAATGACGGTCCAGACACCCTGTCAACTTCAAATTGGAGCTAGTAAGCTGAACTTCACGGCGGCGCAAGGTTATCCCTCATCGGGGCAGAGTCTGAGCGTGAGTGAAGGGGGCAACTGCGCCCAGCCAGTCACATGGAACACTGATATTGGCGGAAGTAACTGGCTAGTCCTCTCACCTCCCTCAGGGCAGGGTAGCTCTTTGAGTGTGAATGCCGACGCGACAAAGCTGGCTCCTGGCTCATACACTGCTACTATTACGTTCTCTGCTTCTGGTAGTGGAGGAGTGGCTGTGTCGAATAAGCCCCAGGTCTCTGTTACTCTGACAGTGACTGGCGCAACGGTTAGTGGGACGGTGAACGCTTGTACAGGTTCAACGTGTAACTCAACGTTGCCCGGTGCTTCTGTGTCATTGACTGATAGCTCTGGCAATGTGGCGAGCAATACAACTGCTGATTCCAAAGGGAACTTCTCTTTGCCTAATGTCCTCAACGGCTCTTATACACTGTCTGCAAAGGGAACAGATGCCGCATCTGTCACATATCAGGGCAATACGTCTGTGAAGGTATCGGGAGATCAAACGGGGGTTGTCGTGAATGCGAACGCTCCTGCTCCTACTCCCTCTCCTAAGGCCGTTTCTACTCCTACCTCTTTTTGACCTTTACTTTTATGCATATTTTAGCATATTTCCATCTCATCCACTTTCGCACGCTGCGCGAAAGTGGATGAGATGGAAATATGCTAAAATACATACATAGAAATTTACTGCTGCAAGCGTCTATGAAAGTGGAAGCATTGCTAGAGCATGCTACAGCCATGAGGATCTGCTCTTCTGTGTTCTTCACAGAGGATTAGAGGAAAAAGCGCTGTAGTGAATGTTCTTAGGAAGCGTCTTTAGTAAGTAGTATCAGGAGGTTAGAGGAAGTGTTGTCCTTGTCTTACTTCCTCCGAAGAGTGCTTTGAAAAATACGAAGCGTTGTACTTATTGTCATAAATTGCAGCGAGCTGATGCACAGGTGTGCAGTCTCTGCGGAAGATCCTTTCTCTTCAAGAAGGTGCCGGTGGTGACGAACGAGAGACGTAGAGATATAAGTGGCCCCTCAGTCCCTCCTGCGTCTACTTTTCGTGCTGGCCATTATGCAGGATTTCATCCAGAAGATCAACCATATGAATCAAATATGATCGCGGTTCAGCGTCCAGCTGAAGGAGAGGGAGAGCAAAGAAACTTGGTGCAGCAAGAGCCTGCGCATATTGTGCTTCCTTCTACGGGCGAGGCGATTGCGCTGAAAAAGCAGCGCGAACATGAGGGAGAGAGACAGCCTCATGCTAACAGACCCGCGCGTATGGGCGTACCAGTCCGCTTGCCTATAGGCGGAAGCTTTCCTCCGTCAAGAAAACCAGTTTTCTCGACCCGAGTGATTTCGTTAGGCTTAACCCTGGCTTGTATAGTCTTTCTCCTCGCGGCCAGCCTTATCGCTTTTGTCTTGATCGGTAAACACAAGACTGAGGCGACGGCAATTGTAAAGGCCACGCCCGATATGGTACGTGTTGGGGATCGATTCACGCTCATGGGAAGCGGCTTTACTGTTGGGGATGTGATGACCTTTACTCATGATGGAAGTGCTCCTGTTCTCAATGACGATAGGCAAGCAGTGAATATTCGTATTAATCGAGTGGGTGGGTTTTCTATAGAATTGCCTGTTCTAGATACCTGGTCAGTTGGAAATCATACTATTGATGCGTTTGATACGACTGCAGGCATGAATGCTTCAACGCAGATCACTATTCTGGCCTCATCTTCAGCTCCACCTGTTTTACAACTTGCACAGACTCATCTGCAGTTTCCCGATGCGGCTGCCGGTGTGGTCTCTTCGCAGTATGTCGTACTGAAGAATGGTGGTGGCAGCAAGGTTGTCTGGCATGCGCGAAGTGACCAGCCGTGGCTGACGTTTTTGCCAGCGAACGACGCATTTTCAGGAGCTGAACGCGTCCAGATTACCGTGAATCGTGGTGGGCTTACTGCGAAGGCGTATACTGGGCACATTCTATTCACTCAAGATGGGCAGACCACCCCCTCTGTGCTCACAGTAGAGATGGTTGTAAAGCCTGCTCAAGCTTCGCTGACAATTTCTACGGCGAACCTGGCGTATGTCGCACGGGCACCGCGTAACCCTGCCGATCAATTTATTATGCTGCGCAACGATAGTAAAAATACTCTGGGCTGGGCCAGCTCTATCTCCATTAATGAGAATACGCCCTGGCTTACATTGAGCCCTGTCAATGGACAGGTGCAGCCGGGAGAGCGTGCGGCAGTTGCGGTAGGCATCCAGGTACAAAATTTAGCTCCAGGCCTCTATCAGGGAATAATTAATTTTACAGGTGGGGCAAATGCGCAGGTGCATGTGGGGCTCAGGGTGCTCTCGGCGGCGCAGGTAGCGGCGGGCGAACCGGTTGCTGCAAACCCTGGCGGCTTCTCTCCACCTCCTGCGCTGCCTGCACCTGCTGGCCTCTCGCCAACTGCAGTACCGGTGGCACCAGCGCCAGTGTCCGCACCAGCTATGAGTATCAGTACTACCGCGCTACACTTCTCCACGGCTCAGGGACAGAATCCATCAGGACAGAGCATAACGCTGACAAATCCAGGCAGTGCGACCCTCTCCTGGAACTCGACTATAAGTGGTAGCAGTGTCTTTTCTGTGACACCCTCTAGTGGAAGCCTGGCGGCGGGAGCAAACACTCAGCTTGTGGTAAATGCCAATGCAGCTACTGTCAGCTCTGGTACGCTGACGGCTACAATTACGCTTACCGGCCCGGCATCGTTACCCTCTCAAAAAATTGCGGTCGACATTGCGATCAATGCGATCAAGAGTGCGCAATCGGCTCTAAATGTATCGCCTGGCGCGCTCACCTGTTCAAACGCCAGCTCTGCAGATGCTTCGCAGCAATTTGTCATTGCAAATAATGGCTCAACAACTGTTCATTGGAGTATGCAGCGAGCTTCTACAGGAGCAGACACATCCTGGCTCTCCTTCGATCTCAGCAGTGGAGTGCTTGCTCCGGGAGAAAGTGCTACTATCAACATCCATTGCGATAGTAGTGGCTTGAGTACAGGCACTGTTACCTCTGCACTCGATGTCAGCGATAGTGATGCTGGTAAGGTTATCAAAGCAGTCTCCGTTACCTTTACTGTGAATTAGAATGTATTCGATTCCCTTCGTCTTCGTGTTCTCGCGCCTTCGGCGCTCGTTCTTTCTTTTATTTTTGCTTTTTTGCATATTTTCGGGCTCTGCCCGAAAATATGCAAAAAAGCAAAAATAAAAGAAAATTGTTTCAGGCAGCGAAGCTGCACAAGACCATCTGCTGAGAAGATGGAGACGACGAGGATCAAATACAGCCTTGTGCTTTATTGACGCTCCTCGCCTTCTGTGCTATGCTCTGACAAGCATAAAAGGGCAATGCGATCTATTCTATAGCAGAGTGCATACCCAGGCATAATGTATACATGTATTTGGAGGATAGAACTGTGCCGACTATTAATTATATCCGCGAGAATGTACGGGTGGAGGTACCCGAGGGAGATAGTGTTCGCTATCCGGCGCTGGAGCACGATGTTCCTGTCTACTGTGGCTTGTGGAAGTTTGCAAATTGCCACGGAAATGGCTTCTGTGGTACTGATCGCGTCGCGGTCTCGCCAGCCACGAACACTAACGAACTTTCTTTTCTGGAGAAGTTCTGGTTGCGGGGCGACCTGAAAAAGAATTCCGGCATGCGTCTGGCCTGTCAGGTGCGAGTCTTTGGCGACGTGACTGTCGATACACAGTGTAAGTAGCTGTTCTAAAAAAGCTTTCATTCATTTTGCACATTTTACATTTTTGCACTCTTTTGCGCCGAGCGCAAAAGAGTGCAAAAATGTAAAATGTGCAAAATGAATGAAATGGAGTTTTATTTCACTGCGAAATAGAGCTTCTGGGCGAACTGGTCGTTCCAGAAGATTTCTACCCGGCCAGAGAGTGGCATAGTGAAGCGCATCTGGATATTTCCGCTCTTGATCTCGCCTGGTTTGATCAGCCCCTGGCTGGATATCTCAGTAAAAAACTTATCATTTGTATACCAGCGGGTGCGTACTTTTCCACCTTTGCCATCAGCTGGTGCCTGTACACTGAAGACGAGATAAAAGACTTGCCCTGGTTTAAAGATCTTGGCAGGCTGCCGGGCGAGATTATTTTTATCGATGTTGAGGGTGGTAACTGCTGATGGAATGGCGTTATATGCCGGCCCCAAATCTTTGCCAGTCTGTTCAGGCGGGTCTTGAATATTGGATGAGGAGACGAGAGGCAGGTTCTTTGGAGGTGTGCCCGTCACAAACTGAGTTGCCTTCGCCAGCACACCTTCCGTCTGCGCGTAGTAGCCGACTCCCGCGCATACAACCAGAGCCATGATAATAATGCTGAGGAGACCACTGATGACCCGGTACTTCGGCACAATTGGTCGCGGCTTCGTATACATTGGTGCAACATAGACGGTTGCGGCCGCTTCTTGCTGAGGGATGAGCAGGTGTTGGATGGCGTGGTCGGGTACGAGTTGAAGCGAAATGGTGGATTGACGTTCAGCCGGCTGCAGCGCCATTCCAGCTTCGTATGGAACGGGCAGGAGCGACTGCTGTTCTTGTCCACCCTGTACTTGAGATCCTTGTGCAGTATGCTTGTCACTTCCCTGCTGCCAGCCACCTTGCCACGGAGGCGTGTGCCCAGTAGCAGGCTGTTGCCAGGACGGCATAGGATTATACGGCTCTGCAGGCTGTTGACGGGGTGGTACAGGATTATATGTCTCAGCGGGCTGCTGCCAGGATGGCAAAGGATTATACGCCTCAGCCGGTTGTTGCCACGCGGGTGCGGCCGATCGATATCCCTGTTGCTCCTGCCAGGATGGTAAAGCTGTGTTGGTAGCTGGCGGAACTGGATCATCAAATGCAAGTTGGGGTACCGATTGTGCCCATTGCGCACCAAAAGCAGCCTCGCGAGAACTGCCTGCTCCTCCGTTTACATGATATGACTGACTAAGAAGCGGAGAAGGAGCTCCACAATTTGGACATGGAGCTTCGTTTTCTATGCGTGCCATCTTGCAATAGGTACAGTACATTTTCCTCGCCTGCCTTGTATGTCTTCCTGATAGACGTGCAACCACACGTTATCAGCAATACTTTTTACCTTACTACTAAACCACACTAACACCTCTTGCCCTCTTTGATCAAGTATTGCCCTCCACTTTAGGGTAAAAAGGCTATAGATAGAGTGTCCATCTTCACTTTGCATAAATCTGTGTCACGAGATACTTTCATTTCGCTTCTTCCTTGCATCTCTATCGCCGCAGATGTTACGATTGTTGCATACATATCTTCCGTCCAGGTTGGAGTCTATAGACTGTATAGATAGAGGAGTTTTTCTGGCACTATGGCTGAGACGCAGGAGCAATGGTACAATCGGCAAGCAATTGAGCAATTGGCCCAGCACGTCCCCTTTGAACGAGACCTTGCCTGTAAGTCGGAGTTGATAGAGATGCTGCGCGGCCTGGTCATTCGTCATGGTCGCGCTATGGACCCGCAGCTTTTTGGCTTTGAAGCGCGCAACGAACTGGTTCGTCTGGGGTTGTGGGGCCGGATTGGACAGGGGGAGAAGAGATGACTGGAAAAACGATTGTGATTACTGGTAGTTCCAGCGGCTTCGGGCGTTGCACCACACTGGAACTTGCGAAGCGTGGCTGGCACGTCTTCGCGACTGTGCGTAAAGAGGCCGATCGAGAGAGCCTGCTGGCGGAGGCGGCAGAGCAGAATTGTCAGGAGAATCTAACTCCCCTGCTGTGTGATATTACTCACGAGGATCAGGTGACGGCCCTGGTCCAACAGGTCGAGGATCAGCTGCGTACTCGATCCGGCGCGCAGGAAACGCTCCGGCTTGATGCTCTGGTCAACAATGCGGGCTCGGCGTATGGCGGCCCTGTTGAGCTGATGTCAATGGACGATATACGCTCTCAATTCGATCTCAACGTCTTTGCGCAGATAGCGGTTACCAAAGCATTTCTTCCTCTGCTTAAGGCCGGACATGCGACGATTATCTATGTAAGTAGTATCAGCGGCCGTATCTCCGTTCCTGTGACGGGCGTGTATTCCTCCAGCAAGTTTGCCCTGGAAGGTCTGAGTGATGCTCTGCGTATCGAACTAGCCCCCTTTGGCATTCATGTAGTGCTGATCGAGCCTGCCTCCAGTCCGACCAGTATCTGGAAGACCAGTATAGGGCGTTCTATGGAGAGCCTCTCTGAGCATAAAGAGAGTGGACCATACATGCGTCTTTTGCAGATGGCTGAAAAGTCGGCGAATCAGGCGAGCAAGACCGGCTTCCCAATGCAAAAATTCGCTGATACCGTGGTACGTATTCTCTCTACTCCTCATCCACAAGCACGCTACGGCGTTCCCGCCTGTGCCACCGCTGTTATGATCCTGCGTCGTCTGCTTCCGGACGCTATCTGGGATCGCCTTATTCGTATTGCTATGAAATGGTAATATTTTATAGTAACAGAATAGATCTTCTTACGAGTTATGAAGGGGTGCCATTATGCTAAAAGATACCTTGTTATATCTCGCCCAAAACGAACGCCTGCGCGACTTTGTTATTCAGAATAGAATTACTCGTAGCGCCTCACGCCGCTTTGTTGCGGGTGAAGGGCTCGATGATGCTATTCAGGTGACGCATGAGTTAAACAAGCGGGGCATTCAGGTTGCTCTCGATATGCTAGGGGAGAATGTCGCCGATGAGCACGAGGCGCGTAAATCTACAAGTAACTATATCAATGCGATTAATCTGATTCAGAGAACTGCTCTTGACGCAAATATCTCTGTGAAGCTTACGGCGCTTGGACTGGACATCTCGCGCGAGCTGTGTGAGGAAAACTTGCGTACGATTCTAGAGCATGGCCGTGAACAGAACATTTTTATCTGTATCGATATGGAGGCCTCAGACTATACTGCACAAACGATAGAGATAGCTCGGAAGGCCCAGCAGGACTACGACCAGGTTGGAACTGTGATTCAGTCTTATCTGTATCGCAGCGTTGAGGATATCGAGCAACTGGTAGAACAAGGTGTGCGCATTCGCCTGGTGAAGGGTGCCTACAAAGAGCCACAAAGCGTTGCTTTTCAAGAAAAAAGCGATGTGGACCAGAACTACGTACGCTTGATGCGGATACTGCTGGCGCGCGGCAACTTTCCGGCGATCGCGACGCATGATCCCACTATTATTGATGCCGCCTGTACATATATTCGCGATCGCGGCATTAGTAAAGATGCATTTGAGTTCCAGATGCTCTATGGTGTGCGCCGCGACCTCCAGGAGAAGCTGGTCAAGCAGGGGTATAATATGCGCGTCTATGTGCCTTACGGCTCGCAGTGGTATCCATATCTCATGCGACGCATGGCTGAGCGTCCCGCCAATTTAATGTTTGTGATGACCAATATCTTGCGTTAGGAGAGAAGTATGCCAATTCTACCGTACAAAGGCGTCTGGCCTAGCATCGCGGAGAATGTGTTTATTGCTCCAGGTGCTATGATTATTGGCAATGTTGTGCTACACGAAGGTGTCAACATCTGGTTTAATGCTGTGCTGCGCGCAGATAATGCTCCCATTGTTGTTGGTCGTCGCAGCAATATTCAGGACAATTGTACCCTCCATGTAGATAGCGACGCTCCCGTGACCATCGGTGAAGAGTGCACGATTGGCCATAACGCTATCGTGCATGGAGCAATGCTGGGGGACCGTGTTCTGATAGGCATGAATGCAACAGTGCTATCGTACGCGCAAATTGGCGCACAGACGGTCATAGGAGCCTGCTCGCTGGTAAGTGAACATAAGCTTATTCCTGGCGATGTACTCGCCCTGGGTGTGCCTGCTCGCGTTGTACGTGCCCTTACTCCCGCCGAGCACGAAGGTCTTATTGCCAGTGCAGAACACTACGCCGCTCTGGGTCAAGAGTTCGCAACTGAAATAACCAGTAATGCGCCTCATCACACTTCATCTAAGCGGAATTAATGTCATGCTCTTAGAACGTGCCCGGATCTAGTTATATTACCATCTTTTGTATATGAACCTGCGCAGCTTCGCTGCCTGAAAAGATAATATTATTTATTTTTGCTTTTGCTTCATTTCAGGCGAAGCCTGTAATGAAGCAAAAGCAAAAATAAATAATATTATCTTTTGTCTTCTTTACAAATCTTTTTCATCATTTTTCTTTTTTACACAATCTGTGCTTCGCACAGATTGTGTAAAAAAGAAAAATGATGAAAAAGATTTGTAAAGAAGCACGCCGAAGGCGTGCACAAGGGCGGGTAAAGGAAGAAGCTCGTCACGCCGCCAGCATAACCTCGAAAGTCTCTTTGAGAGCCTGCTGCTTTGGTCGCTGCACCTGAATATCGATCGACCAGAGACCAGACATGTTAAAGGCATCTTTCTTCTCAAACGTCGTGATATAGGCCGGTGTGCCACCATTAATAGTTTCATGCACTTTCCCCATATCCATGAGTCGCATGTTTGTGAAGAGATCAACCTTTGCGTCTGTCACCGGCCTGCCCCTACTGTCGCTGATCGCAACGATGACAGTATGTGCATACCCTGTCAGCCCTGGAAGGACCTGGAGCGTGACAGTGAGGTTACCCATCTGTTTCGTCTGTGCATTTGTTGCACTTGTCGGCTCTGACGACTGAATCGTGTATGGGACATCGGGAAAGTGAATGGGCGGGGCGAAGAATGAGAGCAATGCTGCACATAAGAGTATACCTGTGCTTAATAATGAGAGGACTCTGGCGATAAAGCGCAGATTATATGTTGTGTAGTCTATCTCTTTGTGTCTTTTTCTTCTTCCAGGCAGTTCTGTGTTTACAACAGGGAGCAAAAGCGCCTGATGCGTCAGTTTGGGCCGCAAAACGAGCAGTGCATATAGACTAAGTCCTACAGTGACTGCGATAAGTGCTGCCTGGACGAGAAGAGTACGTCCATAGGGATCACCCAGCCATTGCTGACTATCCGTAATACTCGCTTCGGCTAGAAAGAGCCCGCTGATTAACTGAACCCCCATTCCGATGAGCAGGAGAGGTGCGAGGCGGCGCAGCAAGAAGACAAGCGTCTCTGGATTATATTCGAAATCGGCTCCCATGAGGAACGGAAGAAGGACATAGGCGAGATAGGCGAAGCCACCTAACCAGATCCCTTGAGCAACCAGATAGAGCCAATCGAATAGAATCGCACTGATATGCAGAGGCACCACCTGTACTAAAGAACCAGTCAGCACCTCGGTCATTAGAATCAGTCCTGCCAGGACAAGCCAGATGAGCATATGCGGCTGTGTCGAAACCGACTCTGCCAATGACGTTTCTGGAAGCTGGCGCGTTTTTCGCGGGCTGATAAGATAGTTAGGGAGTAACTGTGCTGATGTCAATGTACCAGGATTGCCAGTTGAGGTCTTTATGTTCTCGCCCTCCTGAGTCTTTTTCTTGCCTCGCTCCGTCCAGTAGAGCAGCCCCATTGCGCAGAGAATGAAAACAAGACGTATGACCCAGAAGATGCCATATTGCGTGTCAGCAATAATACGCCACAGACCCGTCAAAGGGAAGTGATTGGTAGCTTGTGCCTGTGCCAGATTCGTATTACGCAGGATCAGCGAGACAAGCTCGCCGAAGAACAGCGTGAACAGGCAGAGCCATTGCAGTGAAACCGTTCGCTTTTTGGCGAGCGAAAAGAGGTCGCGCCCTTTCGTGAGCACAAATTGCTCAACGACCAGAATACCGATCCAGAAGGTAAGCGCAGCGAGCACAAGCCATTCCCAGACAATCGTCAAGATATTTGTGAAGTCGAGCCGACGAATATCCTCAAGATCATTGCTCGTGGTTGGACCAAGCGTAGCCGTACCTGCTGCTCCTACATTGGAATAGCCGACGTTAAAGCCAATGATGCCATTTGTTGTGTGGCCATCAGCCTTCGCCATAGCCGTCCATATCACCTCGTAGCTCCCCTCAGACTGCTGTTCCGGCGTCTTTACATCCATATCCAGTTCACGAGAGTTCGATGGAGAGACGCTGCCCGGTTTCTCGTTGACTTCGTTCAAATTTCCGTCTTGAATAGAATAGACATGGGCGTTGCTGAGCGAGCTGATGTCGGCATTAAAAAATATACGGATCTCATTGGGTACTTTATTGATGGTAGAGCCGTCTACTGGATCGGAGCCAATGACGAAAGCATGTGCCTGCGCGACAGGTGGCGCTATCAAGGCCAGAGAGCCCGCAAATGCTAGAATGCTTAAGAGCAACGTTATTGGTACGATCAGCAATTGTCTGTGTAACATGAATTTTATTTTTGTATCCTATTCAGTTTCGCGTTTTGCCGCTTGCTCTCTGTTATTTTGCCATCACTACGCTACCGATATGTGACATTGCGAAGTACTTCTTATAGAACGCGAAAATGGGCTGCATCGGTTTGTCGTACATAAGAAAAGTACCAGGAAGCATGAGAATGTCTCTGCGACAAATTGTACCCCAGCTACCAGGATAGTAGCAACCCGCCTTGCAATAATCCCGTAGAGTTGTTGCCCTGTCTTTGCCATTTCTCTCATCCGGCTTCGCATACGTTGTCGGAGCATCCCAATGCCGATTATAATGAGGAATAGGCGAGAGAATATACTTACTACACTTAAAATACGTACTAAAGATATGGCGATTGCGCAAGTGATTGCCTGTCCAAAAATAGTAGACATGAGATGTGTGGAATGAAAAAACGTTATTGGTGGCAATCACTTGCACGTTTCGTGCTGTGGTCGCATGTTATCGGAGTGGTAGGCTTTTACCTGGTGGTCTGGTTGCGTACTCTACCACGTAAAGAAGACCGGCTCCAGGCTCTTCCCCCTCGGAATGAAGTTTTGTCGGCTGCTGATAAAGCCGCAGCGGCCGCGCGGCCGCTAGTCTCGATTATCGTGCCTGCACGCAACGAAGAGCTGAATATCCGCCGTTGCGTGCAGTCTTTGTTGGAGCAGGATTACGACAACTACGAAGTGATCGCGGTTGATGACGGCTCTACCGATGCGACTGAGGCTATTCTGGATGATCTGGTACGTTCTCATCCAAATGGGAAGCGTCTCTGGGTGCTACGTCTGCGTGACCTACCCTCTGATTGGGCGGGCAAGCCGCATGCTATTCACAGCGGCGTACAGGAGGCCCAGGGAAGCTGGCTGCTTTTTACCGACGCTGATACCTGGCATGCTCCCAACGCCCTCCGCTCCGCTCTAACGCAGGCGCTGGATGAGAAGGCCGATCTTTTCACCGTTGATTTGGCACAGGACCTCCCCATGTTTTGGGACCGTGTCTTAATGCCTATGGCTTATCTTGGTATTAGCATGCTCTATCCTCCCCGCGTTGTGAATAATCCGAATAGCTCGCTCGCCGTCGCCAACGGCCAATATATTCTCATTCGTCGCGCAGTCTATGAGCAACTGGGCGGCTACGCCCGTCCCGATCTACGCGGCACTCTGCTTGATGACCGCGATCTAGCGCATGTTGTGAAAAACAATGGCTTCCGCCTGCGCTTTGTAGATGGGCTGGGACTCGTGCATGTGCATATGTACCGGAGCTTCTCTGCCATCTGGCGCGGGTGGCGCAAGAATGCCTATCTGGGCAATAGGGGTGGTCTGCCCTTCGTCCTGCTGGAACTCTTCGGCTTACCCATGATCTCTATCGTCCCGTTCCTATTGCCACTACTGGCAAGGCTTATAAGAACAAAGCAAGGACCCGCAGTCTCTATGCCCGAAGCTCTTGGGGCGACTGCGATAGAGTTGACGCCATTGTTCGCGTATCGGCTCTGGCTCAATCGCTCGTTGAACGTTCCCTGGTACTATGTATTCTCTCATCCTCTGGCGGGGGTGGTCTTCGAGGGTATCCTGGGGCAATCGATGACTTATATCCTCTCCGGCAAAGGAGTGGATTGGAGTGGGCGGCGCTATCAGAGCACAAACGGCGTCACAAAAGTAATTACGCCTGAAGTAACCGGAACACACTAAAAAAATAGATACCTCTTGCATCTCACAGTGGTAGCATTGGGCCTTGTGGCAGAGGCCTGCAAGAGGTACTCTATATCTAGTTATTTACCTTGTTTTTCCTGATTCCTCAATTTTATACGGAGTACACGTACTAATGAGTGTTACTGGGCCATCAAACCTGATCACTGTCCAAACGTCGTGAGATCGAATCCTAACTGGTGAAACAAACTATTGATGCCTCCGCCCTCCACCGAATTCACATTCATAGAGGCAATCTTACCCTGCTCCACCATAAAGGAAACATCTTCAGCCGGTAGCGAGATGCTATTGCCCGTCTGAGGAATGACAGGCGTCCCCATAGATGGTATAAGAAAGCTATCTGTCTGATACCCCGTAATCTGTATCATCGCTGTCACACCTCTATCCCGCTCCGCCACATTATGCAGATTAAAGATCAACCCTGGAATCCCCTCCTTCAACCCCGTAATCAAGCTCAAAAACCCCTTCTTGTCCAGCGGCCTCGGCGTCCACCCACTAAAAATAAACTCATCACTCAGAAAGCCCCGCGCCTCATCCAAACTATTCGACTCCAAGGCCCCCACAAAGTCCTTCACTGTATCCACAGGTGTATCCGTTGCACTCATACTTCTTATCCCCCTTTTACTAAATTACTCGTTATCATTATGTCTATAGAGTACACGATAAATGGACAACGTGGGGATACTTACGTTGTGAAATAGTCTCCTCACGCCTGATTTCAAGTGATTAACGCCTTCAAAGCTTTACGTTTCTCAATAGCGATATAATATCATTATAGAGACGAACTGTGTAAGTACATTCAAACTTGAAGTTAGATCGAAAGCGCAGGACGTGAATTAGTTTTCAAGGCGAACTGAGTGGCAAGCGAGATGTAGGGACGCGATGCGATGGGCAAACTGGGGAGGCGAGTTCACGTTGGTAATCTGGTTCCTATGTCCTCTTGCACTAAAGTGCAGGTTTCTCTTTTAATTTCAATCCTTATTCTCTTGCTTAGTATCTTCTATAGATTGTCTTCGTGTAATAAGAGCAAGTAGAATTGGGTAGACGAATGCGACATGTTGTTTTGGTTGTTGTACGCCAATGATGTCGTGAGGGAGATTATGGCTGGCTTCGAACTCGTACTGTTCGCAGTACTTTAATCCGTTCTTGCGCCATCTGTTTATCAAGTTTCTTATGATAGCGTTGTTCATCGATGGGTCGGCTGCGTTGGTTATTGTTAGTACTGACTGTACAGCGGGTTTTGTTTTGAGGGCGGCGTCGTAGACGAAAAACCCTAGACGCATCATGGTGGCGAGGCTACGGCTTGCGAAGCCAGGATAGCCGAAGCGAGAGCCATGAGTGCGCCGGAAGCTCTGGGTCATGATGTTGGGCAGCAGGTAGAGCAGGTACATGACGAGTCGGCTGACGGTGGCACCCAGCCGCCGGTCGATGGTGAAGGCGGGCGCAATGAGAATGGCTCTATCGACGTCGGGGCGGTACTGGGTGACCCAGGCTGCCATTGTGCCTCCCGCCGAGATGCCCGCGTAGGTGACATGTTCGCCCAGGCCATGTGCGATATCTACCATAAGCGCACTACTATCGCGCAGTTCTTTCACTGTAAGATACTGGAGATCGGTCGTCTCTGAGTCTGCATATCCATTATAGGGCAAGCGCGGAATAAGCACGTTGTATCCCTGCTCAAAGAGTAGAGTGCCAAACTCTACAAATTGCAGCGGACAACTGGTTAAGCCGTGCACCAGAATAATCACCTGCTCAACCTTGTGTCCATGTGTAAGCACAGTCGTGTTGCAATCTTCATAAAGCTTGAGAGTCTTTTCGAATGCCTGTATATGCACAATTTTCTCCATAGCCGTATCATGTTCAGTAACCTGATGCATGGGAGGAGCTTCTAGCTTAGAAGAAAGCATACTTCTCGCAACTTTTGCTGTAAGAGTGCCTGCGACAACGAGTGCCGCAGCTCCTAACGCAAGTTTTGTGACACTTTCGGCATTACGAGTAGTTCGATTGTGTATCAAGTTGACGTTTAGACTAAATCAGACAAAAGGCCTCCCAACCTTGCGGAGGGCGGCCTGATCGAGTAAAGTTCCGGTAACAAAAAACCAAAGGAAAGTTACTCACGTGAACATTAACATATTGCGACAGT
>JAABUQ010003669.1_pt1 | contig 27583 bp, 19 predicted proteins | sample 5560001 | NCBI WGS metagenome assembly JAABUQ01 (sample SAMN10711888, study PRJNA513371) | rock metagenome | isolation source: Antarctica rocks | place: Antarctica: Victoria Land, Finger Mt nord | collected 2015-12-18 | reverse complement strand
CCATTAGCCTTGATCGACTCCATCAACTCAGCGACTTTTTGGTCCTTCAGTGGGCGTCTGTTGAGGCCAACTCGGACTTGATCAATGGCTACAACAGGCATAGATAGTCTCTTGTCCTTAACGAAACAACTAATAATCGCTAGCTACAACTACCTGCACCTCTTTTTCTCCTTTAAGAGGCAAATTGCATAATCCTATATCAGCCGCCAGTTCTGACGCGAGTTTTCGGGAAGAATCAATCTCCACGGGAGTTTGGGAGAAGAATCAATCTCCTCCCAACTCCCTCCCGAAACTCGCTCCAGAGGGCTGTGCCATCCGCAGCCTGGCTCCCAAAGTATCGGCTCTCCTCCACTTAAGCCGGAGTAAGTGTGTACTGTAATAGCAATTACTTTGTTCTTGTCCATAACATTTCATCCTTAGAAAACATTGTTAAAGTTTTTTCTAAAGATAAGTCCGACCGGCAAAGTAAGGTTCGCTAGCAAATATAAGTTAATGAACTTACATTCCTAATCCAATGTCAATTATGTCTTTGTCATAATAGAGAATGAACACACTGCTGAAGTTCGAACCGTAAGTGATATAATTTGCTTTGAGTTAAGTTGGTTGACACTCCGCTACTGAAGTTACAGCACATAAGTGAAAAAATTGTAGAAGAAACTGAGAATAAATTGGGAAGAATTTAGCATCAACTGCGACAACCTCTGCCGTATAGCAACGAGCTCCGGCAGTTGCGATACTTTTAGAGCCAGCGACACTTCCTGTGTGGGGAGGAAAGTATACAAATTTTAACCTATAGAACCTCTTCTTGTTACTGACAGCAGTCACGGAATCCAATAGGCTGATCAAAGTGGCGATTTCGCAACTGTTGAGTTTTCCCCACAATGAATAGTGAAGGCAACCGATGACTACTGAAACTGACATACCCTCCCTCGCTAGTTTGGAATATATTCCCTATATTGACGCTAGCGGTCAACTACCTGAGCATTTTCAAGGGAAAATTGGAGTCTACGCCATTTTTGATCAGGAGAAAGTGCTTCAATTCGTAGGTTATTCCCGAGATGTTGATCTTAGCCTCAAGCAGCACCTTGTTCGCCAACCTCAGAATTGCTACTGGATCAAAGTGCAAACCATAGACCGCCCTAGTCGTACTATCTTAGAAAGCATCAGGGATGCTTGGACTGCTGAGAACAGATCTATACCCACTGGTAATGGGTCTGACGAAGCAAAATGGACTCAGCCTATAGATGCCAGAGTAGCTATGACTGCTGATGAGGAAAAAAATTACACAGTGAGTGATGAATTGACGCAAGCCAAACTGTTAAAAAATGCCGCTCGAAGAGTTGAGCAGCAAATATTAGCACAATTAGAATCTCGTGGTGTACAAATGCAAATTCGCTTCAATCCTAAGCTCAAAGAAAAAGGCTTATTAGACTTGAAGTAAATAAACGCACAAAACTAAATCCACATGTTGGTATTGCACATTTACTTAAGAGGGGTTATGTTATCTCTATTTAATTACCCTCAGTTAGACGGGGAGTAGGGAATGGGCAATGGGGAGTGGTGAGACGGTGAGTCCAGGGAAAGAAGGAGGGGAGCCACCCCCGTGCGGGGGTCTCCCCCCCGCCCCTAATCCCCACTGCGTGGGGGCCCCGAGTTCCCCAGAGGGGGCCCCAATCCCCCCCCGTTGAGGAGCCACCCCCGTGCGGGGGTCTCCCCCCATCCCCAGAGGGGGCCCCAATCCCCCCCCGTTGAGGGGAGTGGCGTGGGACTGGCGTGGGAGTGGCGTTTTCCCGCGCCCTGGGAACTGGTGAGACAGAGAAAGAAGGAGGGTTTCCGACGCCAGTTTTCTACGCCGGGGAACCCCGCGAGCGTGAAACTGGCTCCTCCGTAGGGGACTGCGATTGCCCGTTGGGCGATTGCCCGTTGGGCGCTATGAGAGAGGGGAGCCACTGCGTTGGACGGGTTCCCCGGCAGTCGCGCAAGTGGCGTTTTCCGACGCCAGTTTTCTACGCCCTCTTTCTTTCGACAGTCGCACAAGAGGGGAAACCCCCATGACCGCGCTGACTCACCGGGGAAAGAGCGCGAGCGTGAAACTGGCTCCTCCGTAAGCGACTGGCGTCCGCCTCAAAGCATAGCTTCATTTAGTGATTCTTGAGATGCCTTGGCCAGTTCATCAATTGAACATTTATAAAGGTTGCATAGTTGAGCAAACTGATCAGCTCGCAAGCGAGGCATGGTGCGACCATACTCCCAATTGCGCACTGTACTTTCTGCAATATCTAAATAGTAGGCTACGTCAATAGTTCGTAGCCCTACCTTTTCTCGAAACTGTTTCATGTTCATTAAACCTTGAGCCGGCATCTCGCCTATTTTATCTATCACAGTACAATTTACAGGAAAAGGTTTTCTACTTGTGTTTGATTTTCTACACGCATTTTGTTCAGCTTGGTCACGCCAAGCCAACGATAAACTGCATCGCCGAAACCTGGAGAAAGTTGTCCAATCGCAAACATTGCTTTTGTCAGACCTGCTCTCACGACACCTTGGTTGACAATTACTTCTGCTTTATTTTGTTTAATAGTCCTAATCACTGCGTTCGCTACCTCTACCGGTGTAGATGTACCGGCCCATCTTGGTGCAGGCACACCAAAAAACATCCCTGCTTGGGAGACATAGCCTGGACAAACCACCGATATACCCACACCACTACTAGCCAATTCTTGTCGTATAGCATCGGTCCACATAATCAAACCAGCTTTGCTAGCAGAATAGATACTGTTATAAGGAGATCCTTTTTTGCCTTCTAAAGAAGCAATATTAACGACGTGACCACTACCCCGGCGTATCATGCTCGGCAGTACCAAACGAGTTAACTCCATGGTTGTAAGTAGATTGGTTGTAAGTACGGTTTGGAGATCCTTAAGGGAGTAATCTTGGAAGGCCCGGTATTTTATTATTGCAGGATTATTAATCAAGATATCAATGCCTTCCAATGGTCCAGCAAACTGATTAATCTGCTGCGTTAGGGCTGATAAATCTTCTAATTTGCTGATATCAAGGTGTGAAATGTTGACTACATTTGACTTTTCTCTTGCTAAAGCACGGGCAATAAACACTCCAGTGCCACGTGAGACACCAGTTAAAAGAACTGTTTTACCCGCTATAGTTTTCATGCTTACTCGCTTAGATCTTTTTTGCATATTTAAACTGAGCGACTGATGGCGTTTCGTAACATTAATGATCAAGCGAATATTTCATGGAAATCCTGATTATTGTATCTTGATTCAGCAAAAAACTTGCGTCTTTAAACTTTGGAGCACCTGTTAGTACAGATACAGTTGGATTGTTGGAAATACCAAAACCTTCTTGTGGAATACCTAGGATTGTGTGTAGCTTCTGATCTCCGTACTCGTCGTCAAGTACAGCGACAGCATAAGTTCCAGGCTTTAAGCCATAGAACTCCTTTGTAACAGAACGTCCTGTTATTTTAGTGCAGCCACTTTGTACTTCACCTTCATCACTTAGAGGAAATCCTTGTTCACTGGAGTAAATTCTTAGACAAACCTGACCGTTTTGATGATGCAGTTCATCTACTATGACAGTAAGTTTTGTATTAGGCTCTGTTTTCACTGTTTTAGAAAAACAGAGACATGCAAAGTTAATGAGCAAAAAGGTACTGAAATTAGATGCCTTAATCATAACGTGCAAGCCTTGTCCTACCTTTTATGGTTTTGATCGTCACCTGTTTATAGCTTGTTCGCCGATTTAACTTTAGCCCGATTTCCGTATGAGCTTTGGTTTAGTCTAGACTATGCTGTACTGCTCGAAGCTTTGCGTCAATATGATCGATACCATTTTTGTATATCCGTCCAGTTGATGGAATAGGTCGCAATCATAACAGTCAACTCGGAATTTGTCTTAAATGACTGCCAGAGCACTTATAGGACTGGAGAAAATCACTCTATCACGAAGTTAGCATAACGTCTTCTCTCAGGGATTTGTAGTAGTTTTCTATACTATTCATCATGTTCATTGAAAAAACACTGCTAAAAACTGAGTTGATTGCCTGTGTTTGAGCTGCTAATTGTGTAGCAAAATACTTTTTGTTCACGACTAAGCTCTAAAGTATTCTTTGGAGGTGGTGAAATCATTTCACTGCCTTTGTCACACGCTCAGATTTTCAGCTGGTCTAGAAATTGATCGCGCTCCGACCGCAGCTCGGCGTCTAGAGATGCATCTCACAGATTCTCGTTAATATAATACTCTATCAAGCCGTCTTTTTCGGCGACCAAGCTCCTTTGGGCAGAGGCAAACAGTTCTTCTCGACTTATTCTCCTTTTCTTCCCTAATTTTTTCACTTCTATTCTGTAACTTCATAAACGAAGACTAGATAACCTAAGTTGCCAGTTACGTGAGGTAGCAAAGGAGAATAAAGTAAATTGGACATCCTCAAAATCGCCGCCGCACCTTAACTGATACTGAAATTTTAACAACTACCTTTGCTGTTGCCTTGTTTTTGGGCGGCAATCACATCAGCGCTTGTGATCATATGCAAGGAACGGGCTTAAGCTCCAAAATGCTTCAGAAACATCGCTTTTGCCATAAACCCTACCAGAATTAGGTTTTAAGATGGGAACCAAACAAGATTTTCAAAAGTTGCCGCTCCAGAGGAATAGCAAGCAGGCTCAGATGCCTCTTATCTACACATCCCAGTCTGAAGAGGTTGAGGAGAGTACCTTTGATCTGAGTCAATTATTGGCGGTTATACGTAGAAGAGCACTTGTCATTGTTGGTGTAACAACCGCAGTTGCTTCTACAACCCTAGCTTTAGCCTTGATTAGTACTCCAACATACAAAGCTAAGTTTCAGCTTTTAATTAAGCCTGTAACCGTTGAAAACAAGTTGACGTCTTCTTCATCTCCCCTGAGCCAAGAAAAAGCAACGCAACCCGCCGTCGGCTTGGATGAAACCGAGCTTAGGGTTTTACAAAGCCCTAAGCTGATGGCTCCCATTATCAAGCAGATTAATGCTCAGTATCCAGGCACTGGAGCACTCGATCTAAATCTCAAATCTATCAAGAACACCAACATTTTAGAGGTTAGTTACCAGGCTCCAGACCCGAAAAAAGTTCAATTTGTGTTAGATGTGGTAGCTCAAGCCTACTTGACATACAGTCTAGAAGAGCGCCAGGCAGATGTCCGTCAGGGAATCCAATTTGTTGACAACCAGCTCCCATCACTACAGCAGCGAGTTGAAATACTTCAAGCACGACTAGAAAAGTTTCGGCAACGGTACGACCTAATTGATCCTGATATTCAAGGCAAACAGCTTTCCAATCAACTCAGCCAAATTTTACAACAACGACTAGACACCCAGACTCAACTGGCTAAGACCCGAGCCCTCTATGCTACCCTGCAAAGCCAGTTGGGGCAACGACCAAATCAGGCAATGGTTGCTTCGGCTCTGAGTGAGGCTCCTCGCTACCAAAAATTATTGAACCAACTTCAAGAGTTAGAGAGTAACATTGCACTAAAGTCAGCCCAATTCCGTGAAGATACCCCAATCGTTCAGAATCTGCGAACTCAGCGACAAAATTTACTCCCCTTAGTACAGCAAGAAGCAAAACGTGTTCTGGGAAACAAACTGTCCAGCACAATAGTGGATCCGCAGGGTCTAGCTTCCTCAAATTCGATTCGCCTTCAACAGACTCAGCAATTTCTTGATGCTGACAAGCAAATTCAGGCATTAGAGGCACAAAAACAAGCTCTTACCCAGGCTGAAAGCTTTTTAAGGCAGCAAGTTAAACAATTTCCGATTATTGCAGGTCAAAACGATGATTTAGAACGGCAATTAAAAATTGCCGCAGAGAACCTGAATCAATTTTTGACCAAACGAGAAGCGTTGCGGATAGATATTGCGGCGAAGCTAGTGCCTTGGCAGTTAATTAGTCCTCCTACTAAACCTAAACCGCCATTCAGCATCAAAACTGTTTTAATTTTAGGGGGGGCTTTGGGTTTACTATCGGGCATTACGGCTGCTTTGCTCGTAGACAAGTTAAACAACATCTTTTATAGCCTTGAGGAAGTTAAGGATACGACTAGACTGCCATTGTTGGGGGAGATTCCTTTCAAGCAAAAACATGCTTCTCATTTTTGGGAATCCTTACGCTCTCTCTACACGAATATCCACTTTCTCAGTTTTGATGCGTCTATCCGCTCTGTTGCGATCATCTCCGCATCCCCTGAAGATGGCAGGTCGACAATTGCTGTGCATCTAGCGCAGACGGCAGCAGCAATGGGTCAGCGGGTTTTATTGGTAGATGCAGATCTGCGTCGTCCTAAGATTCATACGATGTTGAACTTGCCAAACGCGCAGGGGCTAAGCAATATCATTGCTGAAGAGCTAAATTTTCAGGATGTTATCCAGCAAACACGCAGTGTATCTGTAAAAGCTCAGGATGATAGGTTGTACAAAGCAACATCGAAGGAGATTGAATCGCCATTGGAGCATAAATTCTCCGTATTAACCGCTGGTCAAATTCCCCCAAACCCAATAAGTCTCCTTTCCTCGCGCAAGATGCAAAGCTTAGCGGAGCAATTTCAAGCAGCTTTCGACTTTGTAATATATGACACATCACCCCTCTTTGGTCTCGCAGACAGTAGCATCCTAGCTATCCACACAGATGCCAGCCTCCTAGTTGTCGGACTTGGTAAAACAAACCGTTCGGCACTGGCAAAAGTATTAGAAGGATTGAAAATTTCTTGCACTCCAGTTTTAGGTGTGGTTGCCAATGGAGTTAAAGGGTACGCTGCTAGGTCTTAGCATTGGCAAGGCTAGTGTCAAGCGCCTTGGGCATAGGGTGTGGGGGAACCTGGCTCCCCCACATCCCTTGCTCGGTTAATTGTACGTTCTAATTGCTCCCGGAATTGTACACAGCAGGACCTGTTATATCATCTCCGTTTAATTACTCTCAATTAGACGGTGAGTAAGGAATGCTCCCTACTCACCACTTCCTGTCTTGATAAGTAATATGGGCATTCAAACAGAATTGTGATTACAGGTGCGGTAGTTTTTGACGTCAGAGGTTTTTAATGTCTAACAAGCGTAGCAAGCGTAAAAAAAGTCAGCAATTTTACTGCGTCTACTGCGAACAACAATTGTGGCGTTTGGGCAGTCCGAAGCATTTCTTGTTTTACAGGGATAAATTGGAGATTAGGCTTAATCTTGATACATCACGCAAGAAAGCGATGTTCTTGGCTGCTAAAGGCATTTATATTGACCATAATTCCTGGATTGAGGAGTTCTTTTGTAGAGAACATGGCAAAATGTGGATGCTAGTCTGCAAGAAAGCTGACGGTGCCCTCGTCGCTGTTCCTGCAAAAAGTCATCATTGGGAATGCACAACCGGTACAATCGACCCAAACACCCCTAATCCATCAGTAAGTGAATTTAGTTATCGCATGAGCCGTCGTACTGGCACGCAATTAACTGGAAGATTTAGAAGCGATGCTTGAAGTAATGAGACACTTCAAGCCGTTCTACTAACTACAGCAGATTTCAAGTAAGCGGAGTACACCGTGGAGCCAGAGAATCAGAGCTCACAGGTTGCCACTGTACTTTATCAAGCTGAAATCCGCTGTATGTAGCTTGGTTTTGTCAGTGAGTTAGGATTTGGAGATTGCAAAATGAGTACACTACAAGTTACTATAGTAATAGAGTAAAACCTCAAGTAGAATTTCTTTGGCATCAGACTAGTTTTACGATTAGCTAATAATTGCAGTGGTCCAGCCACTGTAGGCTGTTTGAGAAGACACCAGAGAGTGCACTTTAGCAGTTTTTGACCACAAGATAGGTGTGTCTTTTTTTAAAGGTGCCAACCTTTATCTTTGCCTTCACCCCTAAGCAAGCATTTCTGCCACTAATAACTTGATTTATTAAGGAGTTAGTAAGAATAAAAAGGAGGATTGTTGCTTCAAAACAGCTCACCGCTTCCAACGCCGCATGATCTGAAAACCCAAGATTTAATCCTTTTCCCATCCAAACTTATCAACCTGCCCCAGCCTGATAACCCCAATAACTTGGCTTTGACTCTTGTACCACGCAGGAAGAATGGATATCGCAAAGCTCTTCAAAGCAATCTAAAAGCTGTAAGGTGCGCTATTACACCTCTAGTTAAGGAGCATGGGGTTGGGCTGATAGCTATAGTTTGTACTCAGGAGACGAGCACAACTGAATACAGGTATCTCCCCCAAAACTTGTGCGATAAATTAGTCAAAAGAGCCTTTACTAAAGCCTCGGGTGAGATACTGTGGCTCGTTGTTGAAGAATCTTTGCATTTTTTCAACTGGCCTACAGTTGTCCCAGTCCTGGCAATATCAACTGCTGATCAAAGTCCATCTTTCTTCTTTCTACAAAATTTCATTAATGGGACCTGTGCTTTATAAAAGCTTGGGTTGTTTAAAAACAATTTAGAGGAAAAATAATGCGTGTAGTAATCGCGCGTACAGCACCAGTATTAAGCATGGATATGTACGCTGATGGTTTGGTGCGTGGATTAAAAGCTATTCGACCAGAATGGGATATTGTTGAAGTAAAGCCTTATTATCTAAACCATAATAGCAACAAGTCTTTGATCGCAAAGCTATGGAGATACTGTCAGCGTTCTTGGTACTATCCTTATACGGTGACTCAGCAAAAAGCAGATATATTTCATGTAATTGATCACAGCTATGGTCATTTAGTTTACTGGTTGAAACAAACTGGTCAGCCGATTATAGTAACCTGTCATGATTTAGCCAACTTTATTTACCCTGAAAATATATACAGTGATGCCAAACTACCATTTATCAGTTTATTGACCTGGAAATTTGCAGTACAAGGAATGAAAATAGCTGATCAGGTTGTAGCTATATCTTCAAATACAGCAAAAGATATAGAGCGAATGTTGAATATACAAACGACAATCATTCCTAACGCAATTGATTCTGTTTTTCGACCTTTATTGCCAAACGAAGTAAAACATTTTCGACGAGAACAGGGTATTCTACCTGATCAAATATGCCTACTTAACGTAGGCTCAGTTGTCCCGCGTAAGAATATTAATACTATTCTAAAAACGCTAAAAGTTCTAAAGGAAAGAGGATCAGATGTACATCTATGGAAAACAGGTGCAGATTTCAATTTAGACCAAAAAAAACTTATACGCTCTCAAGGTCTTGATAACTTCATAACTTACCTAGGGCAACCAGATCTACAAACTCTGGTTCAGATTTATAACGCTGCTGACGTGCTCTTGTCTCCCTCACTTTATGAGGGTTTTGGAATGACTGTTCTAGAAGCGATGGCTTGTGGAATACCAGTTATTACCTCCAACGTATCATCGCTGCCAGAAGTAGCTGGAGATGCTGGTATTTTAGTTGACCCAATGGATGTTCAGTCAATAGCAGATGCTGTCCATCGACTTCATAGCGACCCTATTTATCGTCAGAGTTTGATTGATAAAGGAATTGCAAGAGTCAAAGCATTTACTTGGGAGGCGACAGCCGAACAGATAGCCAAACTTTATGAAAAAGCTGCCGGTTAAAAACAAGAGGGGAGGTATTCTGCATATGAAGGTTCTTCTATCTGCCTACGCCTGTGAACCAGGTGCAGGCTCTGAGCCTGGAATAGGCTGGAATGTAGTACAGGAACTCGCGAAACACCATGAGGTATGGGTACTGACCTGGACTAATCACCGTCTAGGTATTGAAGCTGAGATCGCACGCAACCCAATAGCAAACCTGCATTTTGTTTACCATGACCTGCCTAGAGACCGTCTTTGGTGGGGAGGAGCAAGGGTTCAGATTCACTACTACCTCTGGCAAATTGGTGCTTATTTGATTGCTTGCAGGCTTCACCACAAGGTTAGCTTTGATTTAGCGCATCATGTGACCTACGTGAAGTACTGGTCCCCTAGCTTTATTTCGCTGCTACCAATCCCTTTCATCTGGGGTCCGGTAGGAGGCGGGGAATCTGCACCCAAAGCTTTCTGGCAGGACTTTGATTTTAGCGGAAAGTTTTATGAAGTCTCGCGGGACCTAGCTCGCTGGTTAGGTGAGTGCGATCCGTTTGTACATCTTACAGCTCGGCGGAGCATTTTAGCTCACGCAACCACTGAGGATACTGCTAAACGACTACGCAAAATCGGCGCGAGGAATGTCCAGGTGTTTTCCCAGCTAAGTTTGTTGAAGGAAGAGATAACGTATCTTGAACAGCACGCAATTCTCGATAGTTCTCTAGTAAGGTTCATCAGCATTGGTAGGCTTTTGCACTGGAAAGGCTTTCACTTGGGGCTGCGTGCCTTCGCTCAGATGGACCTGCCCGATGATGCTGAGTATTGGATTTTGGGGGATGGCCCTGAACGCAAGCGGCTTCAGGTCCTTGCTAAGGAGTTGGGCATTGCTCACCAAGTCAAATTTTGGAGTAGACTGCCACGCGATGAAACCTTTCAGAAGCTAGGAGCGTGCCTGGCGCTGGTTCATCCCAGCCTGCATGATTCCGGCGGATTAGTGTGCTTGGAAGCGATGGCCGCGGGCCTTCCGGTGATTTGCCTAGATCTGGGAGGACCAGGTCTCCAGGTGACGGCAGAAACCGGCTTCAAGATCACAGCCCATACGCCTAAGCAAGCAGTGGGAGACATAGCTAAGGCCATGACGTGTTTGGCTAAGGAACCAAAGCTTCGGGCACGCATGGGGGAGGCGGGGCAAAGGAGAGTGAGTGAAGTTTTTGACTGGAAAGTTAAAGGTCTATTCTTGTCCCAGATGTATGAAGAAGTTCGTAACAGTCCAAAGCATGAATCTGCTTTATAAGTGCTTTGCGTTCGCGATAATAAGCAAAAAATACGTGGCTCCTAATTAAGTTTTAAATAAATAAAAAGGAGTTACATAATCAAACTATGTCAGATTCTTACAATCAGTCCCGGACTCATTCTATAGACAGATTAAAGCTAGAGTTTAGAGCTTCAAAAGTATCTAATCATGTCATCGACGTAATTGGCTTTCCTGTAGCTGCTTCACCATTCGATGCTCAAGTCAAAACAATACTAGAGTGGGCTAGTAATCATGAAAGTAAGGTCATTTTCGTGGCTAACGTTCATATGCTTATGGAAGCTTATTGGCATTCAGATTTTTCCTTTATTTTGAAAGAGGCAGATCTTGTTACTCCTGATGGAATGCCTTTGGTTTGGATGATGAGGCTAATGGGATCGCATGAGCAAAACCGCGTTTCAGGGTTGGATCTTCTTCTATCTTTATGTAAGTTGGCACCACTGCAAAACATTAGTATCTTTTTCTTAGGTTCTGAGTTAAAAATCCTTGAAAGCATAAGAATGAAGTTGGAGCATGAATTTCCTAACCTAAAAATTGCAGGTATGGAGCCGTTGCCCTTTAGACCTCTAACACCAGCAGAGGATAAAGCCGTCATTCAAAAGATTCATGAAAGTGGAACTCAACTGGTGTTAGTCTCCCTGGGATGTCCGAAGCAAGAATACTGGATGAATCAACACAAAGGCAAAATTCCGGCTGTCATGATCGGCTTAGGGGGGGCTTTACCTGTCTTTGCAGGGTTTCAAAAAAGGGCTCCTCTTTGGATGCGCAATTCAGGCTTAGAGTGGTTGTATCGACTGATTCAAGAGCCACGTAGACTCTGGGGTCGGTACACAAAGACCATCCCACCTTTTATTTGGTTAGCCTTAATACAGCTAATAACGTCAAAGCTAAAGGTTAATTCCAGCAAACGCAGCAGCTAATGATTTCGGCAAACGTCAAACAAAAATATAGTTACCTATTCTTGTGATGTGAATGCTCAATTTCAATTATGAACTACCTTTTAGTCAGCATCATCATCAACAACTACAACTATGGGCAATTTTTGCGCGATGCGATTACCAGCGCCCTCAATCAAACCTACCTCCACACTGAGATTCTTGTAGTGGATGATGGCTCTACTGACAACTCGCAGGAAATCATTGCGAGCTACGGAAATCAAATTGTTGCAGTACTCAAGGAGAATGGAGGACAGGCTTCGGCGTTCAACGCTGGGTTTGCAGTAAGCCGAGGAGAAATCGTAATCTTTCTAGACGCTGATGACTATCTTTTTCGACACGCAGTCGAACAGATAGTAGCGGTCTGGAAACCGGGCATATCTAAGGTGCATTATTGGTTGAAGGTTGTTGATACTTTAGGGAAGCCATTAGGTTTTTCTTATCCACAAGGTGAAGCGCCACTAACAAGTGGTGAGGTATGGCGTGACCTGCTCAAAGGAGGAGGTTATACAACTACCCCTACTAGTGGCAATGCTCTTAGCCGAGTAGCTTTGGCTCAAGTTATCCCTATGCCAGAGGCCGAATTTCGGATATCTGCTGACGGTTATTTGGCAACCTTAATTCCTTTCTATGGACAAGTTGTCTCTATAGAAGAAGCTCTTGGAGCGTACCGAATTCATGGTAGTAATCAGTGGGCTTTAGCTACAGTATCTAGCGATAGGTTTCATAGGTTTGTTCGACACGACATACAGAGACATGAGTTGCTAGCTCATAAGGCTAGGGAGTTAGGATATGAATTTCCTCAAGATTTAAACTTAAGAGACATCGGTCATTTGTGGTCTCGGATAGCTTCTCTGCGATGGGAGCCTCAAAAGCACCCAATTCCCTCAGACCGCCCACTAAATTTAATTTACTGGGGGTTTTGCTCTCTTTGGCAACATTCAGGATTTAACTGGAAAAAGCGGTTTATCTACAGTGTTTGGTTTGTCTGGGTCGGGCTGCTACCTCTGCCTTTAGCAAAGCCTGCTATTACTTGGTTGTACGCTCCGCACTTCCGGCCTAAAGCTATAGATTGGACACTTAACAAAATCCGTTTATTAGTTGGCTGACCTCACCCTTCTTGACAAACAAGTATGAATAATGTTGATATCAGCACACCTGCAAGCGAAGATGCTGTGAACAATCTATGCTTGCGCGTGCTATTTGTCAGTCACACCTATGTGGTCGGTGTGAATCAGGGAAAGTTAGACGCGATCGCCGCGACAGGGAAAGCAGATGTTGGTTTACTTGCTCCAGCCAAATGGAAGGCATTAGAGTGGAGCCGAACCATTGAGATTGAGAACCCTTACCCCAGGATCAAGCTTCACCCAGCGCGTATATTGTTTGGCGGGCGAGTGGGTGCGTACTTCTACTTCCCCTGGGCAATCATGCATGCACTGAGCAACTTGCGTCCCGACGTTTTACAGGTTGAGCAAGAGGTATTTTCCCTTTCAGCTTTTGAAATGGCGATTTGGGCTAGGCTCACTGGCAAGCCGATGGTGGTCTTCGTTTGGGAAAACATGGAGCGACACCTGTCAATATTCCGTCAGTGGATCAGCCAGTTTGTAATGCGTACAGCACCACTCATTATTGCTGGTAATCATGACGGTGCTGAGGTGCTGCGTCGATGGGGTTACACTGGGGCGATTGAGGTCATGCCGCAAATGGGAGTAGACACAGGTCTATTCTTTCCCAAAAACAAACATCGCAACGATCCGTTTGTTATCGGCTTTATGGGTCGACTAGTGTACCAAAAGGGCATTGATATTCTTCTAGCTGCTGCCCGTCAGCTTGACAAACAAGGTCACAACTTCCGGATCATCCTGTGTGGTACAGGACCTGAGGAAGCAACTCTGCAACAGGAAGCGCAGAAACAGCAAGTAGCTCATCTCCTTTTATGGCGCGGAGCAGTACGTCATGAAGAAGTGCCAGAGGAGATGGGCAAGTTTGACGTACTAGTTCTCCCCTCACGTAGTGTTCTGGATTGGAAAGAACAGTTTGGCCATGTACTGATTGAGGCTATGGCTATGGGGATACCGGCGATCGGCTCAACCTGTGGCGAAATTCCTAATGTGATTGGCCGCTCTGATCTGGTATTTCCTGAGGGAGACGCTGCCAGACTGGCGACAATTCTAGAACGGATGATCTGTGAGCCAGAATGGCGGCAAGAAGTAGAGCAGTACTGTCTTAATAGAGTCTACCAACACTACACTCACGAGCGCATTGCTCAGCGATTGCTCAATTTGTGGCACAAAGTTCTAGAGCATAAAAGTGCAAAATCGTCACAACTGATATCCAGAGGTTAGAGGCTAGGGAAAAAAGAAAGAATTTAGCCCCGTTAATTTGTCTGATAGCAATAACAACTTGGTGGATAATGCTGTCTTATTTGCCTCTAGAACATCGCTATTCTGCTCTAACGATAAGTGTTTTATTGGGTTAAAAACGTCTGGCATTCCTAATTAAAAAAGCTTTAAAAGGAGTTAAATATTTGTCTAAATTACGTGTAGCGAAGTTAGGTTTGATAACAGCGCTAGGAGGCATTTTGTCTCTAACAACTCAGGTAGTCCTGGCAAGCCCTAAAGTTTTTACAGAGAGTATCGTGCCTGTTCCAGATGACATCCGGGTCGTGGGCACACCTAGCTCAGATGCACCAGTAGAGTTTCAGGTCGCCCTGAAAATGCGAAACTTTGCAAACTTGGAGAAGCGCATTGCTGCCGGAGAGACTATTTCTTCTACTCAATTGGTTGCCAATTACTACCCACTAGAATCCGATTACCAATCACTGCTCCAGTGGCTAACTGCCAAGGGACTTACCATTGAACAGACCTTCCCGAACCACCTGAGCGTGGTTGTTAGTGGCACTGTTGCCACAGTGCAACAAGCTATGGGAGTCGAGTTTGCTACCGTGAACGTCAACAGCAAAGCCTACGTGGCAGCGTCCACAGCGCCAAAACTGCCTGACGATATAGCCCAGTTTGTATTGGGAATCAATGGTCTACAGCCCTACCTGCAAGCTTATCCACACCACATCGTCCGGGAAAGCTATTTGCCAGGATTTCGTCCACAAACCAGTCAGCCACCTTACCTGGTCGATGAAATTAAGAGTGCTTACAATGCTACCGGGCTAAATGTAGATGGGACAGGGGAGAAGATTGCTATACTTATTGACCGCTTTCCCAACGACCGCGACCTGACACAATTCTGGTCAGACAATAGCGTCAGTCAAAGCCTTAGCAATATTGAGAAGGTGGCAGTAGTTAACAATATTCCCACCACTCCAGATGTTGAAGAGTCGCTCGATGTCGAATGGAGTAGCAGCATTGCCCCTGGGTCTAAGGTCCGTATTTACGCAACGGGTAATTTAACTTTTGTTAATATTGACAAGGGATTTCAGAAGCTCATCGCTGACTTATCTAACCAACCTACACTCCATCAATTGTCAATTAGCCTCGGGGCTTGTGAAGCACAAATATCATCTAGCCAGAAGCAGACAGACAGCCAGTTTCTTGCCACCATCGCCAGTAAAAAGGTTACTATCTTTGTTTCCTCCGGCGACTCAGGCTCGAAAGGCAACTGCTCGAGTGGTAAAGGGGTTGAATACCTTGCCTCTGATCCAAATGTGACTGCTGTTGGTGGAACCTCTCTCGATGCTCCGCTCCCAGGAGTGATCGATAGCGAGACTGCTTGGAGTGGTAGCGGTGGTGGAATCAGCTCATTCTTTAATCGTCCAAGCTTTCAGGTAGGTCCCGGTGTACCGAGTGGAAAACTGCGCCTTGTTCCCGACGTCGCCCTTGAGGCTGACCCGAATACTGGTGTTTATTTGGTTGTGAATGGTGTCATTGACATAGTGGGTGGCACCAGCTTTTCTGCTCCAGCCTGGGCTGGCTTTAATGCATTAATTAACCAGGGCCGAGTAGATCGCCAAAAACCACCTCTGGGATTACTCGGCCCACGCATCTATCGACTGTTGAAAACAAGCAGCTTTCGCGATATCACAAGCGGCAACAACGGAGATTTCAGTGCTCAGCCAGGATATGACCAAGTGACTGGTATCGGTGTTCCGCGTGTCAATACGTTGTTGAGGACATTGGTTAAGCAGCCGTAAACGAAGGCAGAAGGCAGAAGGAAAATGTCGCTAAAATCCTATCGATATAAACCACATGCAACGACACTCGTCTAAAACGATCCAATGGATTTGTAGCCTTAAGAAGCTATCGGCCCTCATTCTAGGGTTTCTGGCACTGGCTCTTAGCCTTGCCATTGGCTCAAGGGAGTTAAGTCCTCTTACAGCAGTTCAGGGCAGTTCTACGGCAGCGCCGGTCAGCTATACTGCACAGCAGACCAGTCTCAATGCAGTGGAAGAGAAGCTCTTCCCCAGTGATGCGCTCTTGGTCAACGTAAAGACTGCCTATGGGGCCAAGGGCGACGGCTCCACCGATGATACCGCCGCGATTCAGAAAGCAATTGACCAGAACAAGGGGAAGTTCAAGACTCTTTACTTCCCCAAAGGCATATATAAAGTGACCAACAAGCTCACCTACGGCAGCGACCTTGCCTCTGCCAAAGTGTTGGTGCTTCAGGGGCAGAGCCAGACAGGCACGATCATCAAGCTCACTGACAACGCCGCAGGCTATGGCAGTAGAGACAATCCTCGGCCTCTGCTGACAATGTTCGAGGGCAACTCCACTGGTCAGGCTTTCCATAATTCCATCTACGACATGACCTTCGACATCGGCAGTGGAAACGCTGGCGCTGTTGGCGTCGAATGGATGAATAACAATCAGGGCGAGATGATGAACGTCATAATTCGGTCTAGTGACCCATCCAAACAAGGAGCACACGGCCTAGATCTGACGCGACATTGGCCCGGACCAGCATTATTCAAAAACGTCACCATCGACGGTTTCGATTACGGCATAAAGTCAGCCGGTAATTATGAATATAGCCTCGTCTTCGAACACCTGACATTAAAGGATCAAAGGTCTGCCGGAATCTTAAACGAGCAAAACGTGCTGAGCATCCGTGACCTTAAAAGCAACAACTCAGTCCCAGCGATCGCCGCCACCAATGACGCTGGGCAAATCTCGCTCATCGACGCCAGTTTGCTCGGTGGCTCCGCCTCCACGTCTGCGATCTCCAACGCAGGCAAGCTGTTTCTGCGCAATGTGACGGCTAGTGGTTACGGCACACTGATCGAGAACAAAAGTGGTAGCCTGCCGGGTCCACCGAGCCTTAGCGTCGCCGAATACTCTTCACACGGCGTCAATAGTGCTTGGCCTACCCATGCCCAGCACTCGCTAGGCCTGCCGGTGGAGGAAACCCCTACAGTGGTTTTGGGTGATCCACACAAGTGGGTAAAGGTTAAATCAGATGGGGGTGACGATTCCGCGAACATCCAGGCTGCATTCGATCATGCTGCCGCAGCAGGCAAAACCACTGTCTACTTTCCGTCGGGTAGATACAAGGTAAGTACAACCATCCACGTTCACGGCACTGTGGAGCATGTCATCGGCATGGAGTCGGAAATCCAAGTCATCAATCCCCTAAAAAGCTCAAGCGACACGGTCTTCCGAGTCGAAAACTTGACCAGCAAATTGGTTGTCTTTGAGCGCTTCTGGTTTACACCATGGGCAGATAAAGTGCCCGAAGGCGGAAGTTACACATGGTTCGAACACTCTTCACCTAAAAGCTTGGTCTTGAAAAACCTGATGGTTGAGTCGGGGAAGCCTTATCAAGGTAGTGGTGGCAAGCTGTTCATTGAGGACGTCACTACCTCAAGATGGGAGTTCAGTCGAGGCCAAAAAGTTTGGGCGCGGCAAATCAATCCTGAGGACAATAAGACGATGATCAAGAACAATGGCGCAGATCTCTGGATTCTTGGAATCAAGACCGAAGGCTGGGGCACGGTCATAGAAACAACGAGCGGTGGCAAGACGGAGGTACTCGGTGGGCTTCTGTACCCTGCCTGGGGGCAAAATGCGTCTGCCCCACCGGCGTTTATTATCGATAATGCCTCAGCCTCGCTAAGTTTTGCACATAGCGGAGATGCCACCTACAACACCTATGTGCGCGAGACGCAAGGCGGTCAAACGCATGACCTGTTGCGGAGTCAGACTATGGGCCGCAACGTGCCCCTGTTTGTGAGCCATCCCTAACCCCTGTACCCTCTGAAATGATGCTCTGCGAGACCCTTGTTTTGCTTCGACCTGAGTACCTGCTTAGGATTCCTAAGGTAAGTGAGTCTAAGGACAAGCTATGCACAGTACTCAATTTGCTCCAGCAGGCTTTAGATGAAACTTCGCATCAATCGGCTTTGAGCACTGTCAACCAAGCACTGGAAATACTTGGTCCAGTTGAGGTTATTGAAAGTGAAGAAATTCTTTCCACTAACACATCCCTAAAACCATGGGAGGTTGACGATTATGACCAATTTTTTGCTTTAAAGCATGTGCATGCTAAAGTTCCAGCTGAATGTTTATTGACAAGTATCTTAATAGCTTACCGAGCTTTACTTGAGCTAAGCTGCTGTAATTCATCTAATTCAGAAGAAGTGGAAATAGACGCTCAAAAAGTTGGCTTTAGAAGCTGTATTAACCTATTTCACAAAACATTCGATATAGGGTTAGAATAATCACCATGTCTAATGCTGAGCCAATTGAAATCTGGAGAAAATCTCATTGGATATTTTTTATCTACATCCAATGTTTGATTATCACCCTTTGTCGCTTTGAAAACGAGCTAAGAGTTGGAAACGTAACCGATGCTGGAATTGAGTTAGAAACTGCTGCCGAACTCATGCTGGCATCAGCGGCAGCGATGGAGCTAGCTGGAAGTTTCACTAGGCAGCAGTACGAAGACAAAATTCGTCCAATGATGATGCCTCCTCACGTTAAAGCAGAGGATTTCAGCGGACTTATGTCTTGGGAACATGCTTATCTTATAAGCATATGGAAGAAAATTCAGCCTCTTTACAAGACAATGCCTGCCAACCTCCAACCTCAGCACGACAAGTTTATCTCAGCCTATAAAATTCTTTCTGCTTCCCACAAAGCCGTTTGTGAAAGATTTGGGGGAGGTGAGACGGGGAGCTTGCGATTGCCTAAACACACAGCAGTAGATTTGCTAAACAAATTTGAACAAAATCGCTTGCAACTTATAAGTTCGAGTCGCCAATCAGTAGGTGGGTGTCCATTTCACGAAAATAAATCGTCATATCAAAAAGATGATAATTGATTAAATTATCTTAAGAATTAGCAACAGACATAAGGAGATTCTCAATGCAGCGAGTTCTTGAACCAGAAGTGATGGTTACCTCACAAGAGGCTGTTGAGTATGACGCGATGGACTTTACAGAAGTGAATGCCGCATTTGCCCAGCGCGTTATAGATGTAGGTCCCCAATCCGGTCTTATTCTTGATGCAGGCACGGGCACAGCTCGCATCCCAATCTTAATTTGCCAGCAGTGTCCACAGTGGCAGATTATCGGCATCGACCTGGCGCAAAACATGTTACTTATTGGCTCAAAGAATGTCGAGCAGGCTGGCTTACAAAAACAGATTGCTCTAGAAATAGTCGATTCTAAACACCTCCCTTATCAAGATGGGTATTTTGAGATGGTGATCTCGAATAGCCTCGTTCACCATCTACCAGAGCCGCTACCATTCTTTTTGGAAATTAAGCGAGTGTTAAAGCCCAACGGAGCTATCCTTATTCGTGATTTAATTCGACCCGCCAATGCAGCAATCACAAATGCCATGGTTGATAGTATTGGTAAAAATTACGATGAACACCAGAAGACGTTACTCCGAGATTCTCTCCACGCAGCATTCACACTTGATGAAGTGAATGAAATAGTGCAAAAGGCTGGCTTGGATGGTCTGCAGGTTTATCAATCGTCTGATCTCCATTGGACGGCGGAAAGGAAATACTCCTAACTTCTTTTTAAAAACTTTTGAACAGCAGGGAAAAATAGAATGGATATAAGTCGGGCCGCTGAACAGACACAATCTGCCGAAAACATTACAACTGATCAGATTGTGGAAGCAGTGCTAAAAGATTCGTCGGTTGATGAGTGTGTGGTGCTGCTTCGGGAAACGGCAACATCCGAACGAGAGCTGGTTGCTTACGTGGTTTCGTCAAGGCCGTTCTCGCCACAGCGGCTACAATCCCAGCTGCAAACCTTGCTACCTGCTGCCTGGGTACCGAGTGCCTATGTTCCAGTGTCCACCTTGCCGCTCACTCCCACAGGGCAGGTAGATAAACTTGCTCTAGCTCGTCTAGAAGTAATCGACTCCGACTTGGTGCAAAGATGGTCAGAGCAACTGCAGTCTCTGCCAGAAGTTGAGCAGGTGGCAGTGGTGGTTCAAGAGGATGCCGACGTTTCCCCGTTGCATCTGTCAGATCTGCTGCCTGGCAGGGGAGATGGGGCGAGGGGGCGAGGGGGAACTCGGGGCCCCCACGCAGTGGGGATTAGGGGCGATGGGGAGCAGGGGAGTAGGGGCGGTGCCTTGTGCCCGCCCGGAGCAGGGGCGCAGGGGGCGCAGGGGAGTAGGGGCGGTGCCTTGTGCCCGCCCGGAGCAGAGGAGCAGGGGGAGTCAGAGCCGAAGGCATTAGCCATCAGCCATGGTGGCTCGTTGCAGTTGGAACCTGATGCTCCGACTACCTTGGCTAAAACCTTGCAACGGGCAGCCCAAACTTCGCTGCAACAAAGCATCACTTACATCCAATCTAACGGTAGTAAGAGTGTTCAATCGTATGCGGCTTTATTGGAAGAAGCCGAAAGAATTCTGGCAGGCTTACGGAAGCTAGGCTTGAAACCTCAAGATAAAGTAATTCTCCAGTTGGAACTGACACAGGATATTATCCCTACATTTTGGGGTTGCATTCTTGGAGGTTTTATTCCCGTAATCATGGCAGTGCCGCCTACTTATCAAGAAGCTAATGGTGCTTTGGATAAGCTTTGTCATGTATGGCAGCTATTAGACAAACCTTTAATATTAACCAGTGATGCGTTAACGGAATCTGTGCGCTCCCTATCTCAATGGCTGTCATTTGAAGATTCCGGCGTCAGCATTATTGAAATCTTAAGAACCAATGAGCCTGATACCTCTCATCATCAGAGTCTACCCGAGGACGTAGCATTTTTTACTTTGACTTCTGGCAGCACAGGGGTACCGAAATGCATCATGCTAACCCATCGTAATCTATTGTCCCGAGCGAGAGGCGCAATAAAACTATGTCAACACTCCAGTAAAGATATAATTTTAAATTGGTTGCCTTTTGATCATATTGGTAGTATTTCAGACTGGCACTTACGCTGCGTTTACTTAGGTTGCCAACTTGTTTATGCGCCGAAAGAGTATGTTTTAGGGCGCCCACTCAACTGGTTGGATTTGATTGACCAGTACAGAGTCACGCATAACTGGGCTCCCAACTTTGCCTATTCTCTGATTAATGACGCGCTAAAACTTGACAAAGAAAGTCAATGGTCTTTGGACTGCGTAAAGTCTTTGATCACTGCTGGTGAGTCAGTTTCACCTAAAACAGTAGAAGAATTTTTAGAAAATCTTGCTCCTTATAGTTTGAAACCAACAGCTATTCAACCAGGTTTTGGCATGGCAGAGTCTGGTTCAGGTATTAACTATTTTCAATACACGAAAGAAAAACATCCTCAATTTCATACTGTTGACAGAGCCTCTTTAGATGGAGGGATCATTAACGTTAGCTTAGAGCATTCAAATAGCATTACTTTTACAAGTTTAGGTCCAGTCATCCCTGGCGTTTCAATGCGGATTGTAGATGATAAAAATAGACCATTATCTGAGAATACCGTTGGTCGATTGCAAGTTAAAGGCCTCGCGGTGTTTCCCGGTTACTACAAAGCTCCACAAGTCAATAAGGAAGTTTTTTTAGAGGATGGCTGGTTTAACACCGGAGATTTAGGGTTTATTTCCCAAGGTTACCTCGTGATTACTGGCAGAGCAAAGGAAACCATCATCATTAATGGGACGAACTACTATAGCAGTGAAATTGAAGCGGTTGTCGAAGAAGTTGAGGGAGTAGAAGTTTCTTACACTGCTGCCTGCTCTGTCCGGGATTTTGACAGTGATACCGAAAAATTAGCCGTATTTTTCAATTCCTCTAATGACGAGCGCCTGATTAAATTGATTAATCAGATTCAGGAAAAAGTAGTCAGAAAGGTGAGGATAAAGCCGGATTATCTCATTCCGGTTGAGAAAGAGGCTATTCCCAAAACTGCCATTGGTAAGATTCAGCGATCGCAACTTAGCCGCCGCTTTGAAGCAGGTGAATTCGATACTACCCTCAAACGGCTTGACATCCTGAGCAGCAATGCCAACACGCTGCCAGATTGGTTCTACCGCAAGATTTGGCGTCCTATGTCAGCGGTGTCTTTAACTACTCAACCGCCAACAGGACAATCCTTAGTTTTTCTCGACTCTTTGGGATTAGGTGCATTTCTGTGTGAGGAACTGAGCCAGAGCAACCAGTTATGCATCAGGGTCGAGGCGGGGTCGGACTTCAACCAGATGGGTGACAACCGCTATCGCATTAATCCCCAGAACCCTGACCACTATCGGCAACTGCTTGAGTCTCTCTGTGCAAACAACATTCCAATTACTCAAGTTTTGCACCTGTGGACTTATGACGAGTATGCCGGAATTTCTAGCCCAGAGGCACTTGAGCCGGCACAACTAGGGGTTTACAGTCTGCTGTTCTTGATCCAAGCTCTAGCTCAAAGCCAAAGCTCACAGCAGTCAGTCCGACTGTGTGTTATTGCTAGCCATACGCAGCCTACCTCGCCAGTCGAGGAGATTGCCTATGAAAAAGCCCCAGTACTAGGTCTCGTCAAAACAGTGACTCAGGAAATGCCGTGGCTTGACTGTTACCATGTCGATGTAGCTCCTGACGAGGTCGAGGTAAATGCCGCCCATATTCTCCAAGAGCTTCGGACTACCCGAAAAGACAGAGAGGTAGCCTACCGAAATGGACAGCGTTTGGTTGCCCGCCTTGAGAAAGTCAACTTTGCTCATGAGGAAAAGCAGGAGCTCCCCTTCAAGCATGGCGGGATGTATCTGCTGAGTGGGGGGCTCGGGGGTATTGGCGTCGAGATCGCCAAGTATCTGTTGAAACATTACGGAGCTCGGCTGCTATTGGTAGGTAGAACCCCCCTGCCGGAGCGCAGCACGTGGGATGCTGATTCACAACAGGTGAACGCTGTCGCTCAACGCATCAAGGCTTATCTATCGCTAGAGCCGCTTGGGGGAGAAATTATCTACTCGACGGTTGATGTTTGCGATCGCGCCCAGTTGCAGCAGGTGGTTAACCAGGCGAAGCTACGCTGGCAATGTGAGTTAGACGGGGTAATCCACCTAGCAGGAATTTCCCAAGAAAATTTGTTAATTGAGGAAACCCAATCCAGTTTTGCAGCAATGCTTCGTCCCAAAGTTTTGGGCACGTGGGTGTTGTCTCAACTCCTGAAAGACAATCCAAACAGTATCTTCATTTCCTCTTCTTCAGTGAACAGTTTCTTTGGGGGCACTACTGTAGGTGCCTATGCTGCTGCCAATAGTTTTCTAGATTATTTTTCCCACTATCAGAGATCCCAGCAGTTGTTGCGCAGTTATTGCTTTGCTTGGAGTATGTGGGATGAAATCGGCATGAGCCGTGGCTACCAGATGAAAGAGCTATCACGCGCCCAAGGTTACCATGCCATCAAGCCGGCACAGGGTCTGCAATCATTGCTCGTAGGTTTGCACCACGACCAGGCACAACTTCTGGTGGGTTTGGATGGAAGTAATAGACAGATCCAACGGTACACAGAGACAGAATCGTATCGCTTACAGACATGCACCGCCTATTTCACCGCTAAAATCGCTCAATTACCCCTCACCCAGCTAAAAGTGTTGTCGGTGCAGGACCGCTTCGGGACACACAGCACCTGTCGTTTTGTGCAGCTCCCAGAGATGCCGCTGACGGACACGGGTGAGATTAATCGAGAGCAACTTGCCACCACAGGTCGTCAGGTATTTACTGAGTGGGTGGCACCAACAAGTGAGCTGGAACTTAAGCTTGCCAGCATCTGGCAGGAAGTGTTGGGTGTGCCGCGAGTGGGTATCCACGACAGCTTTTTTGCATTGGGGGGAAACTCTCTGCTAACCACCCAAGCCATTTCTCGTGTGCGTAACGCCCTCCAGGTGGATCTAACCCTGCACGAAATCTTCAAATCGCCCACTTTAGCCGACTGGGTTGAGAGCATCAAGATCCATGCTCAAAGCGAACAAGTAGAAGCTCCACCCCTACTACCTGTTGCCAGGAATCAAAACTTACCCCTTTCGTTTGCCCAGCAGCGGTTTTGGTTTCTCAACCAGTTAGAACCTAGTAATGCTGCGTATAATCTGACTGAAACTATTCACCTTGCAGGTCCACTTGATGTCATCACGTTAGAGCAAAGCTTGAACGAAATCCTGCAGCGCCACGAAGTCTTGCGGACTTTCTTCACGATTGTGGATGGGAAACCCGCTCAAGTTATCTCCCCATCTTTAACTCTTTCACTGCCAGTCATAAACCTCGAATTGCCCGAAGAACAAGAATCAGAGGTACTCAGGCTGGCAACCGAGGAGGCGCAGCGACCGTTCGACCTCGCTCAAGGTCCGTTGATGCGCGTCCAACTCTTACGCTTAGCTCAACAGCATGTGCTTATCCTGACCGTACATCACATCGCCTTTGACGGCTGGTCTCTGGATGTGTTTATACAGGAGCTGACGATGCTCTACGAAGCTTTTTCGATCAGGAAGCCCTCGCCACTCCCCAATTTGCCCATCCAGTATGCGGACTTTGCTGTTTGGCAGCGGCAGTGGCTAAAGGGTGAGGTGCTCGAAACCCAGCTAGCTTACTGGAAGCAGGTGTGTAACAACCTGCCGGTTCTGCAGCTGCCTACTGACCGGACGCGACCACCAATCCAGACTTACCGAGGCGCGCGCCAATTTCTGGTGTTGTCCAAGTCACTAACCGAGGCAATCAAGGTGTTGGGCCAGCACTCAGGGGGAACGCTGTTCATGACGCTGTTGGCGGCATTCAAAACGTTACTCTACCGCTATACAGGGCAAGAAGATATTCTTGTGGGGTCGCCCATTGCTCACCGTAACCGGGTGGAAACCGAGGCGCTGATTGGGTGCTTGATTAATACGCTGGCCCTACACACGGACTTATCAGGCCAACCGAGTTTCCGGGAATTACTGGGTCGAGTGCGCCAGGTAGCGCTAGGAGCGTATACTCACCAGGACATGCCCTTTGAGAAACTGGTAGAGGAACTGCAGCCGGAGCGGGATCTGAGCCGTTCACCACTGTTTCAGGTGATGTTCGTACTCCAGAAGCCCTCAATGCCACCCAAGGAGTTCTCAGGTCTGACCCTGAACTCGTTGAAGGTACACAACGGGACATCAACCTTTGATTTGACGCTCGAACTCCAAGAAACGCCGGAGGGTCTGAGTGGCTGGTTTGAGTACAACACAGATTTGTTTGATGCTGGCACCATCAGCCGGATGGCAGGGCATTTTCAGACATTGCTGTCAGGCATCGTTGCCAATCCAGACCAGCCGATTTCAACATTGCCACTCTTGAGTGCAGCAGAGCAACTGATGCTAGTGGAATGGAACAACACTCAGGTAGACTACCCCAAAGATGTATGTATTCATCAGTTGTTTGAGGCTCAGGTAGCACGGACGCCTGACGCTGTGGCGTTAGTCTTTGAGCAAGAGTGGCTCAGCTATCGGGAACTGAATAATCGAGCCAATCAGTTGGCGCGGTACCTGCAGACTTTGGGAGTCGGGCCAGAGGTGTTGGTCGGCATCTGCATGGAGCGATCGCTCTTAATGGTGGTGGGGATTCTAGGCATCCTTAAAGCTGGCGGGGCTTACGTACCGTTGGACCCTGCATATCCCCAGGAACGCTTGGCCTTCATGCTGGCGGATACCCAGACAAAGATCCTGGTGACTCAATCAAGGTTGATTGCAGCTCTACCAGAGCATCGTGCGAGTGTGATCTGCCTGGATACAGACTGGAAGTTCATTTCTCAAGACCAAGAGCCGCCAGCCAGTGGCGTAACGACGGACAACTTGGCCTACGTAATCTACACGTCGGGCTCCACAGGCAGGCCCAAGGGCGTCTTGGTGGCGCATCGGGGGCTGTATAACCTGGCTAAGGAACAAATCCGAGCTTTCGGCTTACAACCCTACAACCGTATCCTCGAGTTCTCTTCCTTCAGCTTCGATGGCTCGGTTTCCGAAGTCTTCCCGGCCTTATGCGCAGGAGCGGCTCTCTACCTGGGAACACAGGACTCCCTGATGCCCGGACCAGCTTTGCTCCAGATGTTGCGCGACCAGTCCATCACGAACGCTACACTCCCACCGTCGGCTCTAGCAGTCCTGCCCCTGACGGAGCTACCTGCATTACAGACAGTCGTCGTCGCGGGGGAAGCCTGTTCCGCTGATACCATAGCACTCTGGGCAGCCACAGACCGACGCTTCTTCAACGCCTACGGACCAACCGAAGCGACTGTCTGTACCACAATTGCTGAATGTACTAATTGCAACAAGAAGCCTCCCATTGGTCATCCCATTGCTAACATGCTGGTCTATATTCTAGACGCGCATTTGCAGCCTGTCCCTGTAGGAATCTCTGGCGAATTATATATCGGTAGTGACAGCTTAGCCCGTGGCTACCTGAACCGCCCTGAGCTAACTGCCGAGAAGTTCATTCCCAATCTTTACAGCAAGCAGCCAGGTGCACGCCTGTACAAAACTGGGGATTTGGCTCGCTACCTGAGCGACGGCAACATCGAGTTTCTTGGACGCATTGACCACCAAGTAAAACTCCGTGGTTTCCGCATCGAACTAGGGGAGATCGAGGCAGCGCTGAGCCAACACCCTTTAGTGCAGCATACAGTTGTTCTAGCCCGGGAGGATATCCCTGGCGACAAGCGCCTGGTAGCCTATGTGGTTTCTGACCAACCTGGGCTAACGCCTGGTGAACTGCGGCGCTTTTTGCAGGAGCAACTACCTGAGTACATGATACCTTCAGTCGTGATATTGGAGAATCTACCGCTGACGCCCAACGGCAAGGTCGACCGCCAGGCACTGCCTAAACCGGAGGTTCGCCAATTGGAAGCAGCTTATGTGGTGCCCCAGACTGAAGTAGAGCAAACAATCGCTACTGTTTGGCAAGAAGTGCTTCATATAAAGCAGGTGGGTCTGCATGACAACTTCTTTGAGCTGGGTGGTCATTCATTACTTATGGCTCAACTCCATAACAAATTGGGAAACGTTCTTGATAAAGATATATCAATCATTGAATTGTTTAAGCATCCAACGATAGGTTCCTTAGCTAAATATTTGAGCCCAGAAGCAAACGAGCAACCTGACTTGCAGAAAATCAATGACCGAGTTAAAAAGCAAAAGGATGCTATCAACCGGCAAAAACAAATTAGAAGGGGAAAATAAGAATAATGACTAACTCAAGTACGCAAGCTCTAGAAGGCATAGCCATTATTGGTATATCCGGTCGCTTTCCCGGAGCAAAAAACACCGATGAGTTTTGGCAAAACCTGCAAGACGGAGTGGAGTCAGTCTCCTTTTTTACGGCTGAGCAACTGGAATCTTCAGGTATTGATCCTGCCCTTTTGAGTAACCCTAACTATGTTAAAGCAAGAGCTGATTTAGAAGATAT
>JAABUQ010003668.1_pt1 | contig 27596 bp, 24 predicted proteins | sample 5560001 | NCBI WGS metagenome assembly JAABUQ01 (sample SAMN10711888, study PRJNA513371) | rock metagenome | isolation source: Antarctica rocks | place: Antarctica: Victoria Land, Finger Mt nord | collected 2015-12-18 | reverse complement strand
CTCGTCAGTGCCGTGTTGATGGAGATTAGTGAGGAATGGGAAACTGAGAAAACCTACCTGGGAATGACTAACTTGCACTCGCCAGAACAAGACTAGCCGAATTTACAGAAAGAATGTTGCTTTATCAGCCATTCGGGGAAGCGTTTGGGTTTTAAATCCTGGAGCAGTTGAGTCCTTAGTTCCTGCTGGGCCAATTTGATTCTGGCCTGAATGTTGTCCCAGTCGGCGCCCGTTATCTGTGATGCCATCCACTCTTCCTCTCTGAACAGATTGGGCTCACTAACTTCGACTTCCAAAGCAAGCGGTAACTCTCGCGGATATTCCGAATTCATTCATGGGCCTCTTTGTGATGTACTCCGAGCAGCCCAAGCATTTTCCTAGGTGATTTCGGCACCGAAGGAACAGCACAAGCGCAGTTCTCCGCAAAACTGTCGTATTCGATACTACTACGCCGTTTTTAGAAGCATCCTCACGGGATGCGCTTCGCCACATTGCATGGCCAGCGTGGACCCCCGAGGGGCGTCCAAATGCGGACGGAGCTTTACCTACAAAGCGCAAGTGGGTGGAAACCCAACAAATTCTCCCACAATTTCTAAAAAGCTAGACCAGCACGCCACAAGAAAGCCCTTTAAACGGACTTGTCACGCCGCTACAATCCTTAAGTTTGTACGGCTTGGTCCGTCAAATGCGCAATTCGCTTGTTATTAGTTCGATTCCCTTCATTGTGTAGCGTACGGGCTCAAGTTTCGGAATCTCTTTTCGAACTCCTCGCGCGTACACAATGTCTTCATGTCGTAAATGCGGTCCACAGCCAAAATTCCATCTAGGTGATCGATTTCATGCTGCAGTAGCTCCGCAAGGTCTCTTTCGCTGCCCGCCTTGATTTCCTGCCATTCCCCTCGCAGGTCCTGATATCGAACGGTAACTTCCCGGTGCCTCTCCACTTGCATGAAAATGGATAGAAAACTCAAGCACGCATCCCAAACCACCATACGTTCCTCGCTGCGTCTGACGATCAGCGGATGACGAGCGGCCAGCGTTCCGAGCCTGGCAAATTCAGGAAAATCACGCGCAATCCCACTCCGACTTGCGGCGCGGCGATCGCTCTCCCATATCCCGTCGTGGCACGCCAATGTCCCAGCGTATCGGCTAAATCTGCAATGAGCGCGGCAATCTCTGGACTGCCAGGTTCTGCGACGGGCTGTGCCGTCGCACGTAGGAATGGATCACCGAGTTGCAGAACCCTGCAAACGGCCATATTCCCCTCCCTCGAGACTAAGTTCAAAATGGAAGTCGCTGATATGCATTCCCTGCAGAAAGTAAAACCCGTGAGCCCGGCGGCGCTGCACACCCGAATCCAAACTCAGGGTTTGACAATTCGCTTTGCGGCCGTAGTTGGCGAGCCAGAGAACAAGAGCTTTGCCGAATCCACGAGACCTTGCCCCCTCATCTGTAACTAAGTCGTCGATGTACAGGGTCTTGCCGCTGGCAAGCATGTGCATGATCCGAAAGCCCGCAACCGACACCACGCGCCCCTCGCATTCCGCGAGAGCCAGCATATATCCCTCCTTTTGTTGCCCGGCGATCCGCTTAACGAATTCCTCGAAAGTTAGTTCTTGCCTCAGTTGTTTCATAAGTGGGAAACAGAGCCCTATGTCGGATTCCGTCTCCACGATTCGCGTAGTAATCGGAAGTTCTGCCATCTCACTCCTTTTTGAACAAGCATTTGGTTCGCCAACCTGCTCACTCGTTCCGCAATGCATCGATTAGCGGACTTACGCTTGTTCTCGGAACCTTCCTCCACCGCATGATCGAACATCCGCAACAGTCGTCATAGTAATTTAAATGGCGGGAAGGCGAAAAGGATCCATCGAATGTCGAAATTCTGGACTACCACTAAGGAGAAAAGATGATAGCAGCGATCCACCCAGGCGAGCACCTGGCCGAAGAGTTAAAGGAGATCGGCATGAGCGCGGCCGAGTTCGCGCGTCAGATCAGCGTGCCCACCAACCGCGTGACACAGATCCTGAACGGACGCCGCTCCATAACGGGCGACACGGCCCTGCGGCTGGCGCATTTCTTCGGGACCAGCGCCGAGTTCTGGCTCAACCTACAAAGTCTCTACGAGATAAGGGTGGCGCAGCAGAAATCGGGACCGATGATCAAGGCGTTGCCAACGATCAAGAACTTCAGACCTCTGCACGCCTAGTTGCCGACACAATCTACAACGCTGATCAATGCTGCTGGCAAGCGTCAGCACCTTGCGGTTACGGACGGAGCGACGCTGTTTCAATCGACACTCTCCTGAAAGTTAACCAGTTCGTTAACCAGGTTTCGATCCACGTTCTCGTGTGTGGGCAATGTTCGGAATAGTCCTCGCCTCCCGGCAGGATTTCTCGCCCTGGCAGCATTCCGTGTTTGGAAGTATGCTGCTTTATTTTCGCAAGCGAATCGAGTGGGCGCGGCCCCATCTCTCTCCGTGGGTACAGGAGTTGTTGAGCTAAGCGCAGCGCCGGCTGGTCCGCCGACTCGAACGATCTGGGGCCACCACAGCCCTTCACTTCCACGGCTGCCGCATTGCATGTCGCGGTCGGTATCGACATTCGCTTATGTCGCGGCTGGGCTTTCCGATACTCTTTCTCGGAAACCGTTCGGCCGAATCCCATCAGCATGCAGTTGTCACGATCCGGCGATCGGGCACCGGTGAATTTTTCATGGTCTGTTCGGTTTCGTGAAATATTTATAGCCTAACCTCGAAAAGTTCGCTGAGGGAGGGGGGATTTGAGCCTGGGCAGCGACCAAGCCCACGGAAACTCACCCGTTTTCCTGTAGCATCCGTTGCCGGAGATACAGAGCCGAGGTGATTTCCCACGAAAGGTGATGAGATGAATCTAGAAACCGCGGTTTCGGATGGGCGCTGTCTGCCCTTCTTTTGTTCACCGCAAGTGCAGATACTCTATCCGCGCAACGCCAAATTCCTGCGCGGGATCAAAAGGAGCTTGCCAATCGAGGAGATATCAGATTGCTGCCGCCGCCGCTCAAAGGCAGATTGATTGAACTAGCAGGCCGCCCGCACACTTATTTGCCGGCGACCGCTTTTAGCGAAGCTGACAACCCAAGCGCTCTTGTCTCCTATTACCTGCTGGACACCCAAGGGTTCCAACCTAACATCTAGACTACGAGAGTTCCCGGAATTAACGATCAGGCTATTCAGACCGGCGGCAACGCAGCGAATGGAAATCAGCGCACCGTGGGCGCGATTCGGGTAGTTGTTGAGCCGAAGGTCGGTCTTCCCACTGACCCGAACGATCCTGGGGTAGCGGCCGACATCTTTACTGACGTGTCCGGTCTCTTCGTCATCAACAATGAGTCCGGATGGTACGAGGGCTGGCTTATTCGCGAAATTCGCGTTCCTCCCGTTTCCGCGAATAGACGCCCCAGTGGGCGGGCGCTCTATGGAACCATGACGCCCGAAGACGCTGCCGCGAATGCGGCGAAAGGCACCGGAAACAATGCAGTTGTGGGCCGTTTCGTCAGTACTGACGGGAACGCGGCTCGCCTGCCCGCCATAGGGGACGTCGCCCCGAATAATGTGGGCAACACCATTCCTTTTCCGGTCAGTATCGGTACATTCAATGCGAGCCAGCAAAGCGATATCCACGCCTACTGGGAATTTAATCCAAACACCAACTGGGTATTCCCCCACTACGAACTTCCCTTTACCGGAGGCCTCCCGGGCGCCTTTGCCGCCGGCCAGGTCGGAAATTTGTCCGCAGTGCTAGGTACCCAGTCCACCACCCCTGGATCGGGTCCGTCGGGTATAAAGAACAGCCCCATTACTTACGGAGACAATCCCGAGAATCCGCGTGATCCGGATCGTGGTCTGGGCCTTACGCCGGGCGAGATTGCCACTACGAATCCCGCCCAAGCCGAAACACGCCTGCGCTTTATTCCCAGCGGTTTGACCGAAGAACTCCTTCTCGACGTTTTCGAACGCATTGTTTCCTTTGAACCGAATGTCACCAGCGTCCCCCAGCGCCTTTTCGACGCATACGCCTACGAAGTTTCACTGGTTGACCAAAATGGCGATGGCGTCGTTTCCTTCCAGGAAGCTCGCCTGGACAGCACGTCCGATGGCGGACAGTCAAACCGGCGCCTGTTTCTGCCTATCCCCGCCTTCAATCGCTTTGCCATGACTCGCGAGCTCAATGACGGCTTGTTGTCGCCTCGCTTTGCTCCTGGCCAGCGCGGTTATGTGCTCGATGGCGACCTGGTGCTGGTCAATCCTTCCGTCCCCGCCTCCATCGCGCGAGACGCCGACGACCGTTAGCACATGCGCTCATCCAAAGGGAGACAATGAACATGAAACACTTATTAGCTCACGCCACGGCCGCGCTCGCTCTAGCCTGCGTCGTGCCGGCATCCCCAGCTCTGGCAGCGTCGGTTACCTTAACCGGCAGCTTTAACCAGGACGACGACGTCAGATTGTTCTCTTTCAACGTCGATAATTCCTCCCCCGTCACCCTGCGAACAACCTCGGTCGCCGCCGGGGGTTTCGATACCATCCTGACCTTGTTCAACTCCTCAGGAGCATTCCTGGCGGAGAACGACGGACCCGCCACCAGTTTTGTCCCGGACGACGCCATGATTCAGCAGTCGATGGCGCCAGCCACGTACATTCTGGCCCTCACCGAGTTCGACAACTTTCATCTCACGGGCCCCGGCGGAGTACTTTCCGACGGATTTGAAAGAACCGGACAAGGGAACTTTACCGCCAGCCAGTTCGGTTCCAGCCCGTCTGACATTGCCTTCATTGATGTCACGGGAGCACAGCGGACATCGAATTTCTCGCTCACCCTCAATAATGTCAGCTCGGCTTCCGCCGTACCGGAACCAGCTACTTTCGCGATTTTCATCTTCGGCTTAGCGGGTATTGCCGGCATTCGTTTCGTCGGCAGGCAATCGTCCAACCGTAGCTGAACCGCACGTCCTCATCGCCGTTCCGCTCCGCAACCTGTACTTCGGACCGGAACGGCATCGCTTCGTGTCTATACTCGATGGGAGGTCGGCCAGTACTTACACTCTGCTTAGCCAGGCTGCTTAGCGGTTTTGAAATTGTACGTAGGGACAGTGGGGCCAATAAATGGGTGCATTTTCCATGCGCTCAGCTAGTATGCGGGCGTGGCAAACGCGGCAAATATTTGACCGTTTGATCGGCTCCCCGACAGGCGCAATTTGCACCAACTTCTCGAATACGCACAGGTCGACCCCGCGTTGAATCAACTCGGTGAACGTTGCTAAACCCCAGGATTGCGCCTGTTCGTTTACCAAGCGAGAATAGAGCTTCGCCTTTACGCTCGCCGGAGTAGCCATGCTAACCGCCTCAGCCCGCTCGGCCAATCGTTCCATCTATCGCTCGTTTCCGGAGCGCTCACTCATGGCGCCATCTCTTGCGAAAAGCTTCTCGAGCGCGCGCCAGTAACCTCTCCATCGATTTCTCCGTTCTGCCGGTGAACACCGCCATGTCGCGTGTACTGCATTTCTCCCAATAGCGCCACTGCAGTGCAATACTGTAAGGCTCCGGCAACCCCGCCAGAATCAACTGGGTTTGTTCGCGTACGCGCTGCTCGTCCATCTCCTCGTCCCAGAGCGGTTCGAAACCGGCTATGCCAGCCGATGGTTCATCTACTTCCAATTGTTCAAGTGATTCTCGTAACCGCTTACGATAATGCTCCTGCACGCGGTGGCGTGCAATGCCGAGCAGCCAGCTCTCAAGATTGGCTACACCTCTATATTGGGGCAAACTTCTCCAGGCAGTGAGCAAAGTGTCTTGCACAATGTCTTCGACCAGATCGGTGCGGGGCAGCATCCGCTGCCAGACATAGCCGAAAATGCGGTCGCTGTAGCGAACGACGAATTCTGCCGTGGCTTTGCGGTCGCCGCTGAGAATCGCAGCTACTAGTTCACGATCATCGACAGTTTCAGCTACAATCGGCGGCTCTCGCTTGCTTGGCTCTGCAGTGCTTTCCATTCTGATGCTCTGCAGTTATATTCGCGCTACGAGCGATGAGGTTCCGGAACCTTTCTTAAAGCTGCGGGGACTTGTGTTTTGGTTCTCTAGATCATTTCACCACTGTCACCTGATCCGGAAATCAGTTCCGCTGTCGCGTCTGATTGAAGTGTGTCTAAACCCTCCCATCTTCACCGCTGGATCGGACCTTTGTAACAGAGACTGCAGGCTTTAGGTCCGCTTTCAGCGCAATCCCGGGCCTGTGACGCTGCCGGAAACTGAGAAAACACCCCAAACCACCCGGCCTTCTTAACTTAGCACTTATGGTGGACAGCCCCTGTCGGCTGGGTTCAGCTAATCAACTCAAGTCAACGCTTCGCGGTTACTCCCGAGCGGCCCACAGGAACATATCGTCTTGCCGCCGCCGGTCGGCACCGAGGGAGACAGGATCTGGTCGGCCCGGGAGGCAGCGCGCAGGCAGTCCTCGAGAACTTCGCCGCGCGCCGTCTTGACTACGCCTTCAGGACTGCCGCTCGAAAGCCGACCGAGGTGAGACAGAAGGATATCCAGCCGACTTTGGGCATTGAGGGAGGCTTGAACGGCTTCGCGGCCTGCCGTGTCAAGGCGACCGGCATCAACGAGACAGCTCAGAAGCATACGCGTGAGCAGATCGAAACGCTGGCCCGGATTCTCCAATTTCGGCGGCGAGTTTTCGAGGAGTTTGCCAAGCATCGGCAGATCGATCGCGGCACGCTCGAGCAGAGCGAGAGCTTCGGTCTGTTTCGGAGTCACTTTGTCGCGAAGCGGACCGCAATCTGGCATGCCCGCGTGGTGACCGGCAATAGCAGAGGCGATGTGGGTCTTGCCAAGACGGCTAAACGCCATGAATGGCGTGCGGGCATTTACCGTTTCCCGTACGAATCATGTTCTGAAAGCAATCGGTGTACTTGCCGTAGTCGTGGACCAGCCCGCACCACTCGGCCAAATCGTGGAAATGCGTATGTTGAGGCGCGGCGTGTTCAGCCAATCGCCTCGATAAGCCGGCAACGTTTCGAAGATGTTCGGCGAGTGGTTGCCAATGCGAGCCTGTGCAACATCCGGTGCAAGTCCGGAGCGGTCGGAGTGAGCCCAGAATTTCACGATCAGATAATTGAACCATAAGTGCAGACGCCGCCACGCCTAGCTGCCCGAAAAGAAGTGATCACATAAAGGAGAAGAGCTGATGGAAGCCATCCACCCAGGCGAACACCTGGCCGAGGAGTTGAAGGAAATCGGCATCAGCGCTGACGATTTCGCGCGTCAGATCAGCATGCCCACCAATCGCGTGACACAGATCCTGAACGGGTGCCGCTCGATCACGGGCGACACCTCATTGCGGCTGGCGCATTTCTTTGGGACCAGCGCCGAATGCCGGGGCGAGATCAACGCTGGCTCGCCTCACCACCCACCACGCGCCGATTGAACTCCTCCGATCGCCTGCGCGGCACACTCAGCGATTGCCATCCCTCCTGCTGGAAGTGCTTCGCCAGCAGCACAATCTGTCCGCAGTGGTAGGAGTAATGAGCAATCTGGCGATTGATGGCCTGCATCACCGAGTGGGCTTCCCCTCGAATCATCACCGTTCGCCCCAGGTCTTCCGGCGAGAGCGGCTCCAGTGCTTTGAATAAACACTGCCAGCCCTCTTCCCAGATGCCGAGCAAATCGTCGCGCGTCGCAGGCGGCTCCACGAATTCGGCGTCGCGATTACGGTCTGGCTTCTCTCCATCACTGACCAGAAAATCGATCCAGCGGGATCGCATATTGCCAGCCATGTGCTTCACAGTCACGGCAACCGAGTTCATTTCGCCGTCCAATGTCGCCAGCAGTTGTTCGTCTGTCACTTGCGACATCGCTCGCTCAGCGAGGCTCTTGTAGTAACGAAACAGCGCGATCGAATCTTCAAGATACGACTGCGTGAACTTTAGGCCCATATCGTGCTACCGTCGATTGAAGCATACAAGGAGAGTGTGCCGTGAACCAGAAAAACACATTTCCTCCGTTGGGCCGCTACGCGAGCGTGCTGGCTGGAGCCGTTGGCTTGCTACTCGCTTTTGCACCCGCCTGCGCCCGAGCCGCGCAATTTGAGTTAATTTACAACGGCGTATTCAATACTCAGAACGCGCTCAATCCGGCGTCGCCGTCGAGCCCAACTCTATTCACCTCGCCCACCCCATTTACAATTAACGCCTGGTTCGACACCAACAGTCCGAATCTGGCCCCATCTTCTCCACCCGCGCCTCCGCCGTTCGCCGGTTTTCGTGCTTACGAGCCATCTTTAGCGACCATTACGATCGGGGGAACACTGTATCGTTTGGAGACCATCAGCGCCAATCCCACAGCAGGCATCACCGTCGCGATCTTCGATCAAAACACCTTTACACCGGGTCGTTACGGGGTAGGAATCCTTCAGCAGCCGCCACAAGATGGTGCGGGAATTATCGGCGACTTCACCAGCGCGTCTCCCGATTTCACCGCGGCGCATCTCACGCCGACGGTTTTCACGCAGTACTATGGAGTCGGCTACGGCTCGGGCGTATGTCTCCAGGGCACCGGAGGGAACTGCTCCTTGAATGCCGTGACTCCCCTTGTGCTGCACGACAGCGCCAACAATGCCTTCAACCTCACGTTGGGAAACTACGATGAAGATTATCCCGTGATTCACGATCCAGCGTCTCCGAACATCCTGGGGCCTCTGAATTCGGCGGAGCTTATCGCCGTACCGGAACCCGGCACTTGCGCACTCGCCGGACTAGCGCTGTTCGCCCTGATCGGTTTCGCCCGGCGCCGCACTTAGCGCTTGCCATCGGAGTCGTCGTCCGGTGACGCGCTGATGCGAACGATCTCTCCTTGGCCAGGAATCACTCCGTAATTAGAGACATAAACGTCTCCCTCCGGACTGGTGGCAATGCCGGCCGGGTACACAAGGCCACTGCACGCCAGTACACTGCGCTCTCCGGAAGGAGCAACGTGGATCACCGCCCCGGCTGGATCGCCAGACAGAAAGCCTTTGCTTGTCATCTCCAGCGCGTAAACTCCGCCATCCTGCGCCGCCGAAATTCCGATCAGGTTCGTGAATCCCGCTGCATAGACTTGCGGCTCGTGATTTTGCCGTACTCGCCAAATGCGGGACGTTCCTGGAAAGAAGGGGAAACCCGTGTAGTCGGCCACCAACAGCCCCTTTCCATCGGGAGCGGCGATGATACCGGTCGGCACTGATTCCACCAACACGGGCGCCGGTCCTCCCGGAAACGCCGGTTTGTTGATCGATTGGAACGGCAGTACGGCAATTGCCGAAATACCGCCCCCGCGTAGCACCTTCAACGCAGTGTGGCCCGCGGCGTCTGTGACATACACATCTTCACCCATGCTGGCCACGCCGAACGGATTGCTTTCTGCTCGCAGCTGGCCGTTGGCATCGAAAAGATTGTCCGGGCGATGGATGAACTCGAACCTGCTGAGGAGGGCGGCTGTCTTAACATCGGCATCGTCGTTTTCATTGTCGTCGCGCTGCAGCGAGACCAGAATGCCGGTCTGTTTCTGAAATTCTCCCAGTTCCTCTGTCGCTTGCTTTGACCCCGCATTGCCGATGACTACATACGGTTCCCCGTCGCGGAACGCAATGCCATTCGGTCCAGTCGCTTGATCCAGCAGCGGAGTTGCTAACGACCCCAGATCGCCAATGACAGTCTCGCGCCGTCCCTCCCGTAGACGCGACACGCGGCCGGACCTTCCAAAACACTGCTCCCCTCCGTTCTGAGAACCAACGCACGGCCCCGCTCCGCCTTTGCCGGCCTCCGTAATCCACAACGAACCTCCACGGTCAAAAGCTAAGCCGCGTGGATGATCCAATCCGCCTGCTACTACCGGATACAACGAGCGGACCCGGTTGGATTTGATCAAGGTGCCGATCACATGATTGCGTCCGCCATTCGGCAAGCTGGTCACGGTGTCGAATTTCACCGGCGCGCCCAGTTGCGGGGTCCACCAGTCCGTGCCCGCATTCTCGACACCGATCGATTCGACGCTGCCCGTCGGCGCCGCCCAGGCCTCGAAGTCGCCGATGACGGTTGCGATTTGCTCGCGGCCACTAACGCTCAAACTCAAACGTGTGGTAGCGCCCGATTTCCACTCGACCGTGTGACTGTAAGCAGTGCTCAGCGACCACGCGCCGGGGTAAAACACCCGCGGCTGAACCGCAACCCGATCGGTGCCGTCAGGGTTGAGATTGTCACCAATCACAAAAACGTCTCTGGTTTCGGGATTCTGCCTAAGATAAAAGATGCCTTGAGGTGGGGTATTTTGCCCAAACAGCGACGCGCCCGCCACGGTTAGGTTCTGGGTAGCGACCAGCGCAAGCGTTGGTTTGCCTTGAAACGGCAGCACTCGAATTTCATTTAGGATGACTCCGCCCAATGGAAGCGCACCCTTAGGGGCTTGCGGGGAAGGTGGTGGCAGTATGTCCCCGGTGACCGCATAAATCCAATAATCACCAGGGTGCAGCACGCGGAGATCTGTGAACAGCCGGTGCGAAGGTAGCGATCCGCAATTACTTTGCTGAGCCCAGCTAGGCGACTCCAGCAGACAGCAAGCCAGAGCGAGCAAGACAACAGAAGGTATTCGCGGCCGCTTTGACTTATAGGCGTTCAGAAGCCAATTCGGAAGAGATAGTAAGTTCACGTTGATTCTTTTGAAGACTCGTGAAGTTTACACCTGATCTAAGCCTTCTGCAACAACCCCGGGCGTTATGCAACAACTCCGAGCCTTATGCAAGTATGTGAGTTGGCCGCCTAATCCGCCGCCTGCAGCGACATCGCAAATACAAGAAGAAAAGAAATGGTTTGTAATTTCAAGCGATTGCTCCCCTCGGTTCATAAGAGTGTAGCGGGATACGTTAGCACCGTCACACTGCGGCAACGAGCCTTCCTCGCACTGTTTTGTTGCGTGTTGCTCACCGCTACAGAACCCGGCCCAGCCACTCGCCGCTGGTGGTCCTACACACAGGTGCTTGCGAGCGATAAGATGCAGGGACGCGACACAGGCAGCGCGGGTTACGCCGCAGCCTCTGCCTACGTGATGGAACAGTTCGGGAAGGCCGGCCTGTCGCCGGCGGGTACGGACGGGTTTCGCCAGCCCGTACCGATGCGCTCTTTGAAACTGAACCCCGCCGCTTCTTCTATTCAACTCGTTCGCGACAGCGGCACTACGCCGCTCACCTGGTACCGGCAGGTGACCGTTGCGGTTCGCCCCGGCCTGCCCCAGCAGCTTCGGGCACCGCTCTATTTCGTTGGCGATTCAGCCACGCTAGATGCCGGCAAAGCGCGCGGCGCCGTGATCGTCACGTTAGGTGTTGCCAGAATTCGCACCGCCGGTTCGCCAGCTCCGATGAAGATCCCCGAAGGAGCGGCCGCGACTCTTTCCATTGATAGTCTCGCTGGTCCGGAACCTCCTATTTGGCCCCTACCGTACGCCGCCGCGGTGTCGTTGGCCGAGGCGCCTCCGGCTGCGCCAGCCCCCTCTGCGCCAATCGCTTTTCGCATGAACCCCGAAGAGGCCGAGGTTCTCTTCACCGGCTCCGGATTCACCTATTCCGCGCTTAAACATTTGCACGACGCCAGTCAAACTTTGCCGAACTTCTCCCTCCCGGCCGAGCTTCAAGCCACCCTGAAGCTCGACCGGAAGAATCTAGTTTCAGACAACATCCTGGGCGCTCTGCCCGGGTCCGATCCCGCGCTCCGCAACGAGTTCGTGGTCCTCTCCGCGCATCTCGATGGCTATGGCCTCGGCCAGCCGCGCCACGGCGATGGCATTTACAACGGCGCCTTCGACGACGCGGCATATGTGGCTCTGCTGATGGATCTCGCCCAGAGCTTGCATGAATCAGGCGCGAAACTGAAGCGCTCGCTACTCTTCTGCATCGTTACCGGAGAAGAGAAGGGCTTACTCGGATCGCGCTACTTCGCCGCCCATCCCACCGTGCCGAAACAACAGCTCGTCGCCAATCTTAACCTGGATCAGCTACGGCCGATTTTCCCGCTCAAGACGCTGACCGCTTTGGCCCTCGACCAGTCCACGTTAGGCCAAACCGTTCAGGACGTCGCCGGACCCTTCGGCATACGTATTCAACCAGACCCCGAACCCGAGCGCAACCTGCTCCGGCGATCAGACCATTTCAGCTTCATGCAAATCGGCGTCCCCGCGATCAACTTCGTGTTCGGCTATGAAAAGGGAAGCCCCGAAGAAAAGACGTACCGCACCTGGTACGCCGAGCGCTATCACAGCCCGGCAGACGATCTCGAACAGCCCTGGGATCCCGACGCGGCGATGAAATTCAACCGCTTCTATGCCGCCCTGGCGACCGCCGTCGCAAATGAGCCGCATCGTCCGCAATGGTCGCCGGGCAGCCCGTTCGCCGAAGCGACGTTTCGATAACGCGAACATGCGCGGCCAGGACACTACCCACGAGACGGGAGAGAGATTAGCATTTAGGGCGTGGCGGGTGGGGGAACGCGGCGCTTGGTGGCTTGTTCGAAGCTGTAGCCGAGTTGCAGCAGCTTGGGCTCGCTGCACGCCATCCCAGTGAAGGCGACTCCGAAGGGCGTGGGCTTCGGCTCAAAGCCGGGCGGCGGGGGCGGCGTGAGTGTATTCGGCACGGTGCCGAATGGAACCAGAACGGTGGGATAGCCGGGCTTGGCTGCCATGGCGGCACCGCTGGCGCCGGGGAACAGCAGGGCGTCGAGGTTATTCGTTTTCATCGCGGCGTCGATGCCTTGCGTGCCGGCGAGCTGGATGTCTTTTGCGCGATCGGCGAGGTAGCGCGGACGATCGGCTTCGGCATCCATTTCGTCCGAAATGTCGAGGTTGGACTCGCCAAAGCGAATGGCTCCGGGCTGGATGTGGGTGATGTTCCATTCACGAAGCTGGGTGAGGGTCTTGACGGGTGCGGAGGGCCCGAGAGTCTTCAGCCAAGCGTTGAAGTCGCGCTTCATTCCGTACTTCAAATCAACGGAACAGTTCGCGTCTTTGCCTTTGACGTTGGTACTGCCGCTGCACTGTCCCCAAAGCATGAAATTCTTGTCCGGATCTTTGGAGACGATGCTGGGGATCTCCACGGGATCGACGATGACGGCGCCCTGCTGCTTGAGGATGCCGATGGCTTCCGTCATGACGCGCGCCTGTTCGGGCGTAAGGCCGCCGCCGCGTCCACCGAAGCCGGACCCGGTGCCGAATGGCGCGCCGGAGGGCCGTGTGGAAGGTCCGCCTGAGCTGCTGGTGTCGCGGTCCGCGGGTGGACTTGGCGGTTCGGCTCCGAAGCGTTCCGGAGGAGTGATGTGGTCATAGAAGAAGGCCCGCGGAATGCCGATGCGCATGCCTTTGAGTCCGTCGGATTTAAGAAAGCGCGTGTAGTCCCGGCCCGGTGGCGGCGTGCAGGTTTTGGTCGCGGCATCATTCGGGTCGGGCGCGGGGCTTTCGAGTACGCCCAGCAGGATGGCGACGTCCGTCACGGTTTTGGCCATAGGGCCGGCGGTGTCCTGGTCGGCTGTGATGGGGATAACACCGTAGCGGCTGATGCGCCCCACGGTGGGCTTGACCGCAGCCAGCATGTTCTGGTTGGCGGGGCTGAGGATGGAGCCGGAAGTTTCGCTTCCGACGTTAGCGGGCCAGAAGTTGGCAGCGGTGCCTCCGCCGGAACTGGAGCCGCCGGTGGTAAGAACAGGGCGGCCGTCGTCAGTAGCCTCGCGCGGATCGCGCCGCGGGTCGTAGGGATTATAAGCGAATCCGCGGATGGCGTTGTAGTTGGCCGGCATGGGCGTGGGCGCGCCGGCCACCCAGTTGGCCAGTTCGGAAAGCGTGGTTTTGGCAATGATGATGGCGCCAGCCTCACGCAGGTTGTTGACCAGCGTGGCGTCGTAAGGCGGCAGGTACCCCTCAAACGCGAGCGCGCCTCCCGTGGTGACGATGTCGTGGGTCAGAATGTTATCTTTGAGCGCAATGGGAATGCCATGCAGCGGGCCGCGCACTCTTCCGGCTGCGCGCTCCTGATCGCGTTCGTCGGCTTCCGCCAGCACGTGAGGATTGACCGTGATGACGGCGTGGAGCTTGTTCTCATAGAGCGCGATGCGGATGAGGTATTGAGTGACGAGTTCGCGCGAGGTGATGCGCCCGCCTTCGAGCGCGGTTCGCATATCGGGGATGCTCGCCTCCACAACATTGAACGGCGCCGGTTTGGGCGCGGGCGCGGGCGCGGGCTTTGCCTCATGGCGCTTTTCTTTCCCTTGCAAATCTTCTCGATGAGCGAGCGCGAGCATGGCGCCTGCAACGGCCAGGCGGAGAGCTGTAGTTTTCATTCGGTTCTTCAGGAGTAATTAGAACGCAAGCCGTAAAGCGAACTGAATCTGACGGGAGCTCGCGCGGGTGTCCTGGACACCGGCGGATGTGATTTTGCCGAAGGTGGGACTGCTTGTATTGACGTTCGGGTTGTCGAAGTTCGGGTGGTTGAAAAGATTGAAGATCTCGGAGCGGAACTGGAGGGAGCGTGCTTCGTTGCCGAGCGGGAAGGTCTTCAAAAGGGCGAAATCGAAGTCGTGCGTGGGCGATCCGATGATGATGTTGCGGCCCGCGGTACCGTAGCGGCCGACGAAATTACTGCTGAAGCAGGACGTATTAAACCAGCGCGACGGGTCGTGATTGAAGTTGTTCGGATTGCAGGTGACATCGGGGCGCGTACCGGTTTGGGTGCCGGACAGTTGCAGGCCCGTGGTGGGATCGAGCGGGTTGCCGCCCTGGATGGACACGATTCCGTTCGTCTGCCAGCCGCCGAGGACAGCATTCATCAGCGTGGAGCTGGCGCCGCCAAACTGCCGCCCGTGGCCGTACGGCAGATCGTAGGTGTAGCTGGCGACGAAGCGATGGCGCGTGTCGAAGGTGGAGAGCCCGCGCTCAAGGTGGAAGTTGGTGACGTCAACGGCAGAGCCATTCCAAAGAGAGGAATCGTCGATCGACTTCGAGAATGTGTAGGACGTGAGGAAGCTAAGTCCGTGAGAGAAGCGCTTCTCGAGGCTGGCCTGGAGCGCATTGTAATTCGACGAAGCACTGGCTGACCGCACGTTAATGGAGGAGTAACTGGTGTACTTGCGGAGGGATTGCCTGAACGAGGCGGTGGGCGCCGGTTCATTGACGTCGTAGGCGCGATCGAGATGGGTGCCTTTCGAACCGACATAGCCAACAGTCATTGCCATAGAGGAGGCGAACTGGTGCTGAATGTTGAAGTTGTACTGCTGGACGTAACCATCGCGGAAGGGATTTTCGACCCAGGAAGCACCGGGAATGGCAGGTCCGCCGGAGCCGCCGCCGTACGGATTGGCGAGATTGATGTTAGGGAGGCCGTTGGTGCTCTGGTTGAAGGTGAAGCCGGTAAGAAAGGGCGCGGTGAGCGCGGAGTTGAGGATGACGTTAAGCAGCTTGATGTCCCAGAAGAGGCCATATCCGCCGTGAATGACGGTCTTGGGTCCGAAGGGTGTGTAAGCAAAACCGAAGCGCGGCGAAAACTCTTTCTTCGACGAATTATAGATGCTGGGAGTCTGAGGAGTCGAGATCCGCAAGAAGGGGAGAGGCGTGCTGGCGGCGAAGGTAGGATCAAAGGTCGCCAGGTGATTGTACTTGTCGGTAGTGGGGGCGTTGTACTCCCAGCGGACGCCGACGTTTACCGTGAGATTCTGCCGCGCGCGAAAATCGTCCTGCACGTAGAGATTGGTTGAAGTCTGGCGAAGTCCGGCGACGGTGCTGGCGGAGAGGCCGGCGAAGGAGCGGCTGACGTTCGCGGTGTAGGGATAACCGAGCAGGAGGTCAGCAATGGAGTTGCCGGTATTGGTGACGGCGTTGATAATTCCGGCGGAGGTGGTGGAAACTTGCGCGGTGTAGAAGGGATTGAAGGTGAGAGTGCCCCGGGCGCTTGAATCGAAGAGGAAGTTTTCCTGGAAGCGGCGGACTTCCGCACCGAATTTCAGCGTGTGGCGTCCGATCGTCCAGGAGAGCGAGTCTGCCCATTCGAAGGTATTATCGTGGCGGTCTTGCGGCAGGTTGGTGGCTTCGCCGAGCCGGTCATAGCCGGTTGGGCTGATGGTAGGAACGCCGAAATCGGTCGGGTTGCGAGAGGTACCCGCGATGCCCAGTTGGGTCGAGATATCGTGGCCTGCGTTTTGCTGGAAGATGCCGCCGCGAACCCGTGTAAACGACATGCGCGCTTCGTTGACCTTGGTGGGACCGAGCAGAGTGATGTAGTCCAGTATGGCTTGCTGTCCACCATTTAGCGTGTTGCAGCCGAAGCCCGGTACGTTGTTTGAACCCGCACAGAAAGAATCGAAGGTATCGAAGCGGTTTTCTTTGCTGAAGCTATAGCGTCCGAACAGCGTGTTGTTGTCGTTGAAGCGGTGATCGATGCGAACGGTGAACTGATCGAAGTCATCCACCTTGGTGGGACTGGAGGTGTAGAGAGCGCTGGCGACTGAACTGCCCGGCGTATTCGCGCTGGGGTACAGGTTGACGACGTTCTGACCGGCGGGAGAGATCCGGTTTGCGGGAATGATATTGCCAAGAAAGCGATCACGCTGCAAAACGCCATTGACGCTGTGCAGGGTGGCGGGGTCGTAGATGATGGCGGAGAGTGCGGAGAAGTCCCCCGTCTTCATCGCGTCAGTTGGTTCGGTGGCGACTTTGGTGATGCCCTGACGAATGCGCGTGCCTTCGTAATTGCCGAAATAGAAAGTCTTGTTCTTCTTGATGGGGCCGCCTATGGAAGCGCCGTACTGGTTGCGACGGTACTCGGGGATGCGTCCGGGGCGATCAAAGAAGTTTTTCGCGTCTAACTGATCGTTGCGGAGGTACTCGTAGAGAACGCCGTGGATCTGGTTGGCGCCGGCCTTGGTGGCCACGTTGATTTGCGCCCCCGGGCTGCGCCCAAACTCAGCCGAATAGGTGCTGGCTTGCACTTTGAATTCTTGAATCGCTTCGGTGGAGATGGCGACGGCGTACTGATTGATGGCTTGATCGTTGTTGTCCATGCCATCGAGTAAGAAGTTGTTGGACTGTTCGCGGGCCCCGTTGACGGAGATGGAACCGCCCTGCGTCTGGTTCTGCGAGCCTTTTACTCCTTGATTCACGCCGGGTACCAACAAGTTGAGTTGAAGGAAATTCCGTCCGTTGAGCGGAAGCTCAGTGACTTTGCGGTTGTCGACGACATTGCCGAGAGTAGAGGAATCGGTGGCGACGACCGGAGTGGTTTCCAAGACAGCGACAGTCTCGGTTAATTGACCGACGGGGAGGGCGATGTCAATCCGGAGGCGATCGTCGACACGGAGTTCGATGCCGGTACGCTCGGTCTTTTTAAAACCGGGCTGTTCGACGCTGACGACGTAAGAACCCACTGGAAGCTGCGGAATCGAGTATTCACCCGCTTCGTTAGTGTGTTCAGTGCGCGTTAGCCCGGTGGCAGTCTGGAGCGCGACAACGGACGCACCGCGAATGATTGCGCCGGAATCGTCGGTAACGGTTCCAAGAATGGTGCCACGCACGCTTTGACTAACTGCTAAGTGCGCAAGCGAGAGAGCCAAGCCAATGGCGGCAAGCAGCTTCGATTTAGAGATCACAATTCCCCCTGAGAGCGAGCGAAGTATGTCGCGGTTCGCCGCGGCGTGGCGGCGTTGCCCTACTTGGACCTCAGAGAGGAACGACACTAACCAATAGAATCCTTGCAGTATAGCGGGGGTGGGGGTGAGCGTCAAGCGGTATTTGAACAGCGATGTTTGAAACCCGGCGCATAAATATCGATGATCTGGTTACCTGACTTATGAGTTCCTCTGTTAGAAAGACGAGAGCGGTGGTGGTGTTGGCCGGACAACACGGTCGTCCGAAGCAACTTACCCGATTCGACTAAGTGACAACTTGGGTTAACGTCGTAAATTGCCGCTCAGTATCTGATGCTTCGCGAATTTAGTACGGGATGTATCAGGCGTTCTAAGCGACAAAAAGAAAGAGCCCGCTGATCCGGAGAGGAGGGCGGGCTTCTATTTTTCGATGAATCGATTTACTCTATTTCGCGGGGGCGCTTTTTGCGATTGCGCTTGCGAGCAAGAGCTTCCTTCGTGCGGCGTTTTTCACCCGGCTTCAGGTAGAACGAATGCCGCTTTATCTCTTTTACAATGTCTTCTTGCTGAACCTTGCGCTTAAAACGGCGTAACGCACTTTCAAGAGTTTCTCCCTCTTGTAAATGAACTTCTGCCAACTGGAACTTCACCACCTTCCGGGTAGAACCGGCTGCGGACTCGCCGCAACCCTAGCGTGACTATTGTAACGTGGCCCACGCCATAGCGCCTATCCTCCGGTAGGAACAGCCCTACGGTCGGGACGCGTTGCTGACGATAGACCTCTTTAGGAACGCGTTTTAGGATCGCTAACGCCAGCGCAGCGTAGCTCCATGAGCGGGATGCAGACTTCGCCTAATGCCTGTTATTCTTTGCAAGACCGGAAAGAACTTTCGAGATGTCCCGAACGAACGCAAATACGCCCGCTCTCTCTGAGGCTAGAGAAGACCGGACGATGCGGCGGACGCCTCCGGCAAGCGGGTTGGGCTGGATTGTGCTCGCGCTCTTGGCGCTGGCCTTAGTTGTTTTCGTCGCTTACTCGAATTGGCATCGTGTTTCGGAGACCAACGCCCAAGTCATCGAGTTGCGGGAGTCTTTATCCAAGCTCCGGCAGGTTTTTATTTCGCTTGAGGACGCGGAGACCGGTCAACGCGGATATCTCCTCACGGGCAGACAGGATTATCTCCAGCCTTACCATCGTGCGGCCGCGAACATCGATCACCAGCTCAGCGATCTGAACGCTCACTGGCCCATCGCGGACAATCGCGACGAATTGGCCCAGCTAAGCCGCATTGCCAAGGATAAGATGGCGGAGCTCCAGGCGACCATCGACGCTCGAAACGCGCAGGGTTTACAGGCGGCGCTCGCTATTGTGAACACCAACCGGGGCAAGCAAGCCATGGACAAGGCCCGTCTCTTGACGGCCGATCTCGTAAGGGAAATCGGCGCCAAAATGGACACCAAATCCTCCGCTGTCACCAACCAAGCGCGCACTGCCGGTCTTATTTCCGTGGCCGCCTCCCTGACCCTTTTCATCCTGCTCGCCCTCGCCAATCTTCACCTGCGCAAACAGCGCCAAATGGCGGACGACGCCAACCGGGCCAAAAGCGAATTCCTGGCCAGCATGAGCCATGAGCTTAGGACTCCGCTCAATGCCATCATCGGCTATAGCGAAATGCTGGCCGAAGAAGCCGAAGACGCCGGACACGCGCCCTTTATCTCGGATCTCGGCAAAATCCAGACCGCCGGGCGCCATCTGCTGATGCTGATCAACTCCGTTCTCGACCTGTCGAAGATCGAGGCCGGCCGGATGGATCTTTACCTTGAAACCACGGGCGTGCAGGCGCTCGTAAACGAGGTGATCGCGGTGGTGAAGCCACTCGCCGAAAAAAATCGCAACTCTTTGGAAACCGATATCGCGGCAAACGTCGGCTCCATGCACACCGATCAGACCAAGGTTCGCCAGAGTCTCTATAACCTGCTGAGTAATGCCTGTAAGTTTACTGAGAACGGCAGCGTCACGGTCCAAGTGCGTCGCGAGACGGTGAACCACGCCGAAACCATCCTCCTCGTCGTCGCGGACACCGGCGTCGGCATGACAGCGGAAGAAATCAACCGCATCTTCGAGCCCTTCACGCAGGCCGACGCTTCCACCTCGCGCCGTTTCGGCGGCACCGGGCTAGGACTCACGCTAAGCCGCCGCTTCGTGCAAATGATGGGCGGCGAAATCGCCGTCGAAAGCAAGCCCAACGCCGGATCCAGGTTCAGCATACGCTTGCCTGCCAACCTGGCCGGCAGCATGCCTGCGCCGTCTCAGCCCCCCAGCGCCGCCGCTCCACAGGAGGCCGCCGAAGGGGTGGTGCTGGTGATCGATGATGAGCCCGCCATACACGATCTTTTGGGGCGAACCTTGGCTAAGCATGGCTTCAAGGTGGAGAGCGCTCGCAGCGGCGAGGAAGGGCTCCGGCTCGCCCGAAAAATCCGCCCTATCGCCATTACCCTCGACGTCATGATGCCCGGCATGGACGGCTGGACGGTTCTGAGCGCCCTCAAATTAGATCCCGAGCTGTGCGACATTCCCGTTCTGATGTTGACCATCGTGGACAACGAGAATGTCGGCTATGCCCTAGGCGCAGCCGATTACCTGACCAAACCTCTTAATCGCGACCGGTTACTGGCTATCCTTTCGCGTTACCGTGGCGCCGGCCCTTCCGGCTCGGCCCTGGTCGTCGAAGACGATGACGATTCCCGGATGGTGATGCGGCGCGCCCTCGAAGCCGAAGGGTGGAAGGTGCAAGACGCCGCAAACGGACGCGTGGCTCTCGAATACTTAAATAGCGGCAGGCCCAGCATCATCCTGCTCGATCTTATGATGCCCGAGATGGACGGCTTCGAATTTCTCGAGCAGCTCCGCCGCCGCCCGGAGGCTAAGAACATTCCCGTCATCGTAGTTACCGCGAAAGATCTAACGCCCGAAGACCGCGCCCGCCTAAATGGCGACGTCAGCCGTATTCTCAGGAAAGGACAGTTTCATATTCAGGACCTACTCACCGAACTCGGTCAGTTGGTTTTGACGCGCGTGCGAGCTCACACGAATATTCGGCCCGGTACGCCTGCCGGTTCCTGATACCGCCTCAAGCATGGCGAAACTACTGCTGGTGGAAGACAACGAATTGAATCGTGATATGTTGACGCGAAGACTTCAGCGCCGCGGCTACGAAGTAATCGCCGCCGTCGATGGCAAAGAAGCTATCGCGCTTGCCTCTCAAGAAGCGCCGGACTTGATTCTCATGGACATGAGTCTTCCGGTTCTGGACGGCTGGCAGGCCACCCGCACTATCAAAGGCGCGGCTGCCACGCGGAATATCCCGGTGATTGCGCTCACGGCGCACGCCCTAAGCCAGGATCGCGAGCAGGCTTTCGCCGCCGGTTGCGATGAATTTGAAACTAAGCCGGTTGACATTCAAGCTCTCATCGGAAAAATTGAGACGCTTCTCAACCGCTGCCTGCCTTCTTAAGACCAACCTTGGACATGCCGTTCTCCGATCAATTCGCGCAACTGCGGCATCGTCTCCGGACGCCCCTCAACCACATCATCGGGTACAGCGAAATGATGTTGGAGGATGTGCCCGCCTGCGAGGCCGCCGCCCCAGCCCTCGAACAGGTTCTAGCATTGGCCAAGCAAATCCTCGGCCTCATTCAGCCTGCCCTGTCGCCGCGCTCCGAAGTGCAAGGCCATCCGCTTCTGAAGCTAAGGCTCGACACCAGAGCTCCTCTGAATGAATTGCTGCGATGCATCGAGACTCTCACGCAGAAAATCGCCTCTGCCAATCTTCAGGATGTCCTACGCATCAAAGCGGCTGCCGCGGATCTCGCCTTAACCGTCTACGGGCAATCGCCGCCTAAAACCTCGGAAATCCGCCGCCAACGGCGTACCGAACGCCCCGTTGCCGCATCACTCAACGGCTTACTGCTAGTGGTCGATGACGACGAGGTCAACCGCGACATTCTGGCTCGCAACCTGGAGCGCCTGGGGCATCGCACCCTCATGGCCGCAAACGGGAAAGAAGGCCTCGCTTTGCTCGAGCAGCACGAGGTTGACCTCGTGCTGCTCGATCTCATGATGCCGGAGATGGATGGCGTGGAGGTGCTCGACACCATCAGATCCCGCGATCGCACATGCCATGTGCCTGTGCTCATACTCTCCGCTTCCGACGAACTGGAGCAGGTGGCCGTCTCGATTGAAGCCGGCGCCGAAGATTACTTACTGAAACCGTTCGAGCCCGTGTTGCTGCGGGCCCGCATCAACGCCGCCCTCGAGCGAAAACGCCTCCGCGATCTGGAGCGCCACAAGACCGCCGAACTGGAGCGCGCCGAGCGCGAACTGCGCCTGTCCAACGAGGAGCTGCAGCGCTTTGTCTACGCCGCCAGCCACGATCTCAAAGAGCCTCTCCGCACCGTCACCGCCTACGCCCAGCTTTTCGGCCGCAAATACGGCAGCGGGCTCAACGAGGATGCAACCGAACTCCTCGGCACCATCGTCGGCGCCACCAAGCGCATGGCGGACCTGATTAACGATCTGCTCGCCTATTCGGATATCAGCATGAGCGCCTGGACCCCCGGGCCGGTCGCCACGGAGGCAGTTCTGCAGGAAACTCTTCAACTCCTCAGGCAAGCCATCGAGGAGGGCCACGCCGAGATCACCTGCGGCCCCTTGCCGGTAGTGACAGCGGACCACTCCCAACTCATCCGGCTGTTCCAGAACCTCATCTCGAACGCCATCAAATACCGGCGGCCTGGCGAAGAGGCGTGCATCCATATTTCAGCCGAGCTCATCTCCGCCGAACTCGGGAACCGCCGTTGGGTTTTCTCGGTCCAGGACAACGGCATCGGCATTCCCGAAGAACACCGCGAAATCGTGTTTCAGGTCTTTCGCCGCCTCCACGGACGCGAAATCCCCGGCACCGGAGTCGGCCTGGCAATCTGCCAGCGAGTGGTCGAGCGTCTCGGCGGACAAATCTGGGTCGAGCCGGCTCCCAACCACGGATCGATCTTCCGCTTCGACATCCCCGTAGAAGCCTAAAGTCATCCGGACCCATGAAGTGCTACAATGTAGCACATGAAACGGCCTCTATTCGCGACCTGCATATCCGCACCTCCGAACTGGTGCGCGAAGCCGCCGACGGAACAGTGATTGTGATTGAGCGCCGTGGCGAACCGGTCGCGGAGCTACGGCCAATTTCGAAAAAGTCCACCACACCTCGCCTGCCTGATTTGAGCGATCTTTGGCGGCGCTTTCCCTCCGTCACTACGGACAGTGGACACTTTCTCGAAGAAGACCGCTGACCTGCCTACGTCGCCAAGTATTACGTGAATGAGCGAGACGCGACAGCAGTAAGAAGCCTGATTCGCCGGGCATCGCATATCTGTTCGTCCTCCTGGGCCCTGATCGAAGTAACCTGCGTATTTCACCGGCACATCCGCGAGGGATCTCTGACGGTCGCCCAAGGTCACGAGCTCATCGATGTCTTCCGCAGTCACGTCGAGGCTGGGATATAGTGATGAGTCAGTTGCTTGTGCTCTTCGGAGATCGACTCAAGTCTGACTTGATCGATTCGCTCTGATCACTTTGGCTCCGCCACTTACACAGTTCCTGTTACAGCCTCGCGGAATGGAGCCGTACGCGCCTCAACCCTCTTCCTTAGCGCCAATACCGCCACGACCTACAAGTGTCAAGCCCAAGCGAACCCTTGTTCCTGCCACTCCCGCACCCACCAAGTTGAAAAAACGAACCCAATCGGACAGTTCGCTCGGTAAAACGCACCGAGGCCTCCCACCGCCCCACGCCCACCAGGGCGCCAACGCTTTTTCAAAGAGCCACTTGCAAAATTCAGAATCGAACGTCAGAAAGCGCGAAAAGCCGAGCACCAACAACGCGGAATCAGGGCTCGAGCGCGGCTTGCGAGCGGAATCGTTGTCTGTCCGAGTGCTTTTCCCCAACCCACAACCCTCCCAATCAGTGCAGCCCGAATTTTGCAAGCCCGTCCAAACCCCGAAAAAAAAATCATCCCAAATAGAATCCAGCGCTTACACCCCAATCACCCCACCCGCCGCACCATCGGCATGCGACAACTCGGGCGAGAAAGACGATGCTCGATCCGGCCCACCTCGACGAAAACTTCAAAGACTCGGTCTTCTCGGCCGAATCAGCCCAATCCAACTCCGTTACGACCCACCGCTCCGGCGGCCCAGTCACCCCGGAAGGCAAGTCCCGCTCCAGCAAAAACTCCCTCAAACACGGCTGCCGCTCCACCATCGTCATCCTGCCCGACGAAAAGCAGCAAGACTTCGACGACCTCTACGACCGCTGGAAGGAAGCCTACCAACCCGACACCGGCGCCGCTCTCGAACTCCTCGAACAGTTCATTCTTAATAAATGGTTCCTCCTCCGCAACGAACGCCGCTATTCCGAAGCCGAATACCAGCTCTCTTTCGTCCCCTTCACCAAGTGGAACGACGGCCAGCACAAAATCTACCAACTCGCTCTCCGCTACAAAACCGCCGCCGAACGCGCCGCCTCCAAGGCACAGCGCGATCTGGAGGATTACTTAAAGAACCGCCGGGCCGACGAGAAATACCGCCAGCAGATTGAAGATGAAATCCGCGCCTCCCATCAGCAAATGCGGAAAAGTATCCAGCACGATGAGCTGGCCTGGGAGAAAATGTTGAACGCCGCCGAAGCTCGCGGCATCAACATCTCCCAAGAGAAAACCCAATTCGCGGAAATCAAAGAGGAGAATCGCGCCATACTCGCTGCTATCAGCAAAAACGCCGCCGCGCTCGACGCCACCCACCCCCCCGCCCAATTGCTCTTGGAAGGCCAGAACAGCCCCAAGAATCTCCGCCAAAACAACACCTTGGAGCAGTCGGTCCAAGTCACCGTCAAGAACGGTGTCACCGTGACAGAGCTCACTCCTTCGAACCAGCAGCTCATCGAACGCGGTAAAACCATGGATCCCCCCCCGAACTCGTCTATCGCCGCCTCAACTTCCGGCACGGCGTGCCCGACGAATATGCCTGGACTACCGATGACCCGTGGATGCGCAAGCACGGCGGCGTCGGCATTCAACGCATGCCGGTCCACACCTGGCTCGATGCCATCGATGCCGAAAGCCTTCTAGCAGGCGGACACATTGGCCCGTGCGGTGATCCTCTTTCCCGCCCCAACGAATCCAGCGGCCAGCGAAGCGCGTCGACGTCGGGTGTTTGCCCCGCTTGCGATCTGAATCGCGAACGCCTACTTGCACACATGACCGCACACACGGCCGAACCATCTCCGGAGCCGCAACTCTCGCCCGCCGACGAGCCTCCACAATGACGCCACCAATCGCTTCCAAACGCCCCCTTTCTTCGCCTGAACTACCTCCTCACTGCCCTCCTTCGGCCATTCAACCCTCCTGCTACCCTGAACGCAAATGGAAATTGTAAAGGTAGTTGGAAGAGAGATTCTCGATTCGCGCGGCAATCCCACCGTCGAAGCCGACCTGCATCTCGCCGACGGCACTATCGGCCGCGCCGCGGTACCCTCCGGCGCATCCACGGGCGAGCACGAAGCCATGGAACTTCGCGACAACGAGCGCGGCCGGTATCGCGGAAAAGGCACACAGAAAGCGGCTGAAAATATCAACGGGCAAATCGGCCCAGCCCTTGCCGGAATGGATGCCGCCAATCAGACGCTCATCGATCGCACCATGCTGTCCCTCGACGGAACTGCAAACAAAGCGAAGCTCGGCGCAAACGCCATCCTCGCCGTTTCCATGGCTGCCGCGCGCGCATCCGCTCAATCGGAGATGACCCCGCTTTATCGCTACCTCGGCGGCGTAAGCGCGCGCGTGCTGCCCGTCCCCATGATGAACGTGATTAACGGTGGTGCGCACGCCGACAGTTCGGTCGACCTGCAGGAGTTCATGATCGTTCCAGTAGGAGCCGCTAAGTTTTCCGAAGCTCTCCGCATGGGCACCGAAACCTTTCACACCTTGAAGACCGTGCTAAAGAAGCGCGGCTACTCCACCGCCGTGGGAGATGAGGGCGGCTTCGCACCCAGTCTGAAATCAAACGAAGAGGCCCTGGAGATCCTGATGGAAGCCATCGACAAGGCTGGCTATAAACCCGGTGAGCAGATCGCCATCGCGCTCGACCCGGCTTCGAGCGAGTTCTACGACAAGGACAAGAGCAAATATGTCTTCAAGAAGTCCGACAAGAGCGAGAAGACGCCTGCCCAAATGGTGGACTTCTGGATAAAATGGGCCAAACAGTACCCCATCATTTCGATTGAAGACGGCATGGCGGAGGACGATTGGGATGGCTGGAAGCAACTGACGGATGCGCTCGGCAAGCAGATCCAGTTGGTGGGCGACGACCTCTTCGTCACCAACTCGGAACGCCTCCAGCAAGGCATCGACAAGGGCGTTGCGAACTCGATTCTGGTCAAGGTGAATCAGATCGGCACGCTGACCGAAACGCTCGAAGCCATGCGGCTGGCAGCAAGTGCGAACTACACCGCAGTGGTTTCGCATCGCTCCGGCGAAACGGAAGACGCCTTTATCGCTGACCTAGCGGTAGCGACGAATGCGGGCCAGATCAAAACCGGCTCAGCGAGCCGCACCGATCGTATTGCCAAATACAACCAACTCTTGCGCATCGAAGAGGAACTCGGCGATTCGGCTGTCTACCTCGGCAAAAAGGCGTTTCGCCAACAGGCAAGCTGATGCCGAATCCTAAACCGCTCGTCCTCACCATCCTTGACGGCTGGGGCTTCTCTGCGGCATCGGAGGGCAACGCCATTGCGCTCGCGCGCAAGCCGAACTACGATCACCTGCTCGACCGCTATCCCAACACTTTGATTCATACTTCAGGTCCTTACGTGGGTCTGCCCGAAGGCCAGATGGGCAATAGCGAAGTCGGCCATATGAACATGGGTGCCGGGCGCGTCATTTACATGGACGTCACGCGTATCGACGAGCTCATCCGCTCCGGCGAGTTCGCTGAAAATCCCGTTCTGCGGAATGCCATGAAGAAGGCCGAGGGTCACCGCCTTCATCTCTTAGGGCTTTGCAGCGACGGCGGCGTACATGCCCAGCTCACGCACCTCTTCGCGCTTCTTGAGATGGCCAAAAAACACGGCCTCCAGGATGTATTTATCCATTGCTTCATGGATGGCCGCGACACCCCACCGGAGAGCGGCGCTGAGTACATCGCTCAGGTTGAATCGAAGCTGCGCGAACTCGGAGTTGGCCATATAGCATCGGTTTCAGGCCGCTACTTCGCAATGGATCGCGATAAGCGCTGGGAACGCGTGGAGCGCGCCTTCGGAGCCATGGTTACCGGGAACGGCATTCGGTCTCACTCCGCGACAGAGGCGGTCCGCAGTTCGTATGAGCGAGGCGTTACCGACGAATTTATTGAACCCGTCACCATCGTCGATTCCCGCAACGAACCCGTCGGACTGATTCGCGAAGACGACAGCATCGTGATGTACAACTACCGCGCCGACCGCGCGCGTGAGATTACGATGGCGCTAACCGATCTCGCGCTCGAACGGCCGTCCCGTTCGCTTGTCCCCAAGAATCTCACCTACACCATGATGACTCAGTACGACAAGAGCTTCTCACTACCTTTCGTCTTGCCGCCTGAGCATCCGGATAACATTCTGGCTGACGTGATGGAGAAGGCCAACTGGAAGAATCTGCGCGTAGCCGAAACCGAAAAGTATGCGCACGTCACGTATTTCTTCAACGGAGGCAACGAAAAGCCGTACGCCGGTGAAGAGCGCGAGTTAGTCGCTTCTCCCAAAGTGGCAACTTACGATCTGCAGCCCGAAATGGGCGCCGCTGAAATCACCGAGAAGGTTG
>JAABUQ010003667.1_pt1 | contig 27597 bp, 24 predicted proteins | sample 5560001 | NCBI WGS metagenome assembly JAABUQ01 (sample SAMN10711888, study PRJNA513371) | rock metagenome | isolation source: Antarctica rocks | place: Antarctica: Victoria Land, Finger Mt nord | collected 2015-12-18 | reverse complement strand
ACCCCCCTCACACGCCCCCACACACAAACGCCCCCCAACTCACCAGCCTTTCCAATCAACAAAAAGAACCACACGCTCCCCGTGAGGTTCACCACAAGCGGCAGCGCATAGCTCGGACTCCTCAGTAGATCCGTAACCGTGAAAAAAGCCTTCAATATCTTTCGCTTGAGGAAGGATTGGTTGTGAGCGTGGGAGAGGGAGGGGTGCGGGGAGGGGGTGTAGCTCAGGGCGGCGCGGCGGATGAAGGGTGTGGTGAGGCCCCAGGCTAGGCCGACGAGGAGGAAGCCGAGGGAGTAGCGGAGGAGGGAGGGGGGAGGTGGGGGTGTTGGGGGGGAGGTGGACATTGTTGGGGGCGGTGGGGAGGGTGGTGGTGGGGTGGTGGGGTGAGGGAAGGATGATGGGTGATGGCTCAGGGTATCGTGGTGGTGGTTGGGCTTGGTTCTCGGATTGTCGCGAAGTCGTTGACGGAAATGCCGTCGGTCCTGCTCTCACCAAGCAATTTGGGGTTTACGGGTAGGACATGATAGATTCGTGCAGGAGTGCAATCTTCCGAGATAGCTTTCTTCGACCTGGGTCCTGAACAGTCTCTTCTTCCCATCTTACATTCTTCAAAAGCGAAATGATCTCGGGCGAGCCCCGATGTTTGAATTCTTAAGCAAATCGTCTATATTCAAGAATGGACGCATTCAAGGGTCCATAATGCAACCGATGTATCTAGCTATTATATCCTCTTCTCGCCTCACATGACTCACTATCGACGGGATGGGAATTCTACTGTACAAGCCGGTACCACGGAGGAGACAGAGGAGGAGCAATCGAGTCGCATCATCAAGCCCCGTATCTATTCCTTCTCGATCTTCCTTGCCCAGCACCGACACCTATGTCGATGCGTCTCATCTCTTCGCTCAACGCGCTCATACCCCAATCCTCCTGTCCCGTTCCTGCGCTCAATGGCACCTTTCCTGGTATAGGAGGCGGTACGCTGCCTAGAGACTTCCTTGCATAAGTAGGACTACTACCGTAGTCGTAATTCTCATACTCTCGTACTGGGTAATCAGATTGATTAGGCCTTGACGCAACAGGTCGAGCATTGGTGCTTATAGTCGGCACAGCGGGACTAGAGACCGGGTGCACTATAGCGACGCGGGACTTCTTCTGTAGGCGACTTCTAGCACCAGAAGTAGGGGAAATGGTGTCAGAGGAGTGAGCATATGCTGGCGTGACCATCGGGCTCGGTCTTTGAGGGACTTCGGTAGCTGTTCGTCGCGTAGACAACGGCATCGGCTGCGCACCAGCTGGACTGCGTCGAAATCGTACAGTAACCTCGGGTTTCTTCTTTGGTGCTTTCGATTCGGGCTCGGGTGCCCAGGTCTCCGTTGGCAGATGATCAGATGGATCAATGACTCGGCCATCACTACCAATGATTGGCCCCTCGGCTAACTTGGCTTCACGCTCTTGCTCGAAGTGTGCTTCTTTGGCTTGCTCTGGGGTATTATACTTGGGACCTGATGAGTTGATGCTGGAAGCTTTATTAAGAGACGGGTTAAATGCATCATAAGAGTCAGGTCCAAAAGGTACGGCTGATAACCGCCTTTCACCATTCGCTTGTTCTGGCTGCGGACTCACTGATTTACGTATCGGTGTCCGGGGGTCTGGGCTTACTTCTCGCCGCGGTATAACAGGAGCTGAAGCGCGATGAGGTCTCCTGTCTTGAGTATCATTTACTAATCCGGGCTGGCTGGATGTGTCATGACGTGGGCTTGGATGTGCCCTACTAATTGTGTTGTGTGTCGCAAATGCTTGATATTGTGGAACAGGCTCAGAGATTTGCCGTTGGTTTGGCTCATTTTCGCGCATCAGATGTTCCGATTCGTCATCAGCTACTCTAGGATCATAGCCGGGAATAAGAATAGGCGGTGTCATTTGCCCGTATTCTCTTATAGGAGACGTTGGGAAGTGTTCTGGTGATCGACGCCTGCTTGGATGGCCGTGATAGTCGTGCGGCAACCGGGACGGGTTTGGTTGTGAATATGTGCGCGCTGTGAAGGGCGAAATTGGTGGCTGGTAAGCATCACGGTGATCGTTCGTCTGAACCTGGGACAAAGGGCTTGCGGAGATGCTGTTCCTTGCATTGCGGATGTTGAGAGGTGGCGGTCCAGCCAGAGGTGAATAGCTTTCAGGGTGTCCTCGCCCGCTAGAATGTGGAGAAATTTGCGGAAGACTACTTCGGTGAGCTGGTGGTGGTGGCGGAGCATTCTCGTTTACGGCTCCAGGTGAATCTGCAGAAGCAATACTTCGCTCGTCGGGGGCCTGGTAGCGCGGGGAGCGTTGATCGTAGCTGTCACTAGCTGGGAGTGATGAGCGATGATACGAATGTTCAGAGCTAGGGGAGCCTTGTTGGGGTCTGACATCTGGCATCGATACATGCTGGGGGAGCGGAGAAGGTTTGGTTGGAGAAATGCTATAGGTGCCTCGTCGGGGTTGCGGCGAGTATGGACTGTTCCTATCGTCGTACTCTGCTGGATGAGCGTACTCAGGGGCATAAGGCCCTTCCCGTTGAACTGACGTGGCTTGACGATAATCGCTGCCGTAACATTGGTCGTTGTTATAAGATACGGGCCGCTGAATGGGCTGGTCGACATGGGAACCGTAATCCTGCCTAGCTGTGTCTATATATCCATATTCGTCGTGATCAGCACCGCCAAGATACTCGTCATGAATTGGGCTTTGGTGTTCAGGCACATGGCCATTGATTGGATCATTCCTCGGGAAAGAACCACCATAACCGTAGAGATCTGGTTTCGAGCCTCTAGAAGCCGTTTGCATGTATTGGCTGTCCATGGGAGTGGAGGGATCCATCCTAGCACTGGGCGAGGGCGCCGGAGACAATTGCTGCGTAGGAGGCTGATACTGGTTGTTTGGAGGTGTAGTATAGGGCTGTGGAGAGGATTGTGAAGGATCGGACATTGTTGGGTCTGCAGGCAATGGCCTTCTTTTGACTGGCTTCGGTTGTCGCGGTCCACTAAGGCCTACGCTACCTTCTCTTTGCGTGGTCTCAAGCCCACCGACCGTAGAGCTCTGCCGTCTCTCCTCGATCTTCGCTTCCTTCGGACGAGTATCATAGTATGTAAGCTCGATCCTGATTTCACCAGCAAACCTGCCTTTACAGTTCAGCTGGTGCCAGAGGTCATTCTGTCCGCCTCCGGGTACAATGATATCTTCAAGCGACACCCGAGTCTCCCCAATTATCTCTGTCTTCCTGTCGTCGTTGAAGATGGAAACTTTGAGCTGGTAGTAGTCGGGCGAGTCGTGAACCGTAAATCGCATCTCCTGGTCCCTACTTGGCGTCAGCACTTTCGGCAGAGTACAAGTCTTTTGTTCCTACCATTTGGGTGTCTGGCCTCCTCTTTTGTCCGTCTCGGTCTTTTTGGCCTCTTTTCCCAATCTTGCAGCGCAGTACGGATCTTGCTTGCCCATAGTCTTCCTATTCGGCAGGTTTTTCGCTCTATCAACGATGACGACCAATGTTCCAATTTCTGGCCCGTCCACTGTCATATCTGCGTATATGCCCGCAGTGTGAGCACCGCCAGCAACGGCGGCTTTGGCAGCTCTGGACGCCATTCTTGATTGTTATATTCCTTCCGCTGTAAGGGTCGATGATACGTCTCGTTGAGAGAGCTCGAGCAGCAGAGAATCCGTACGATGTAGCTTGGTGCCCTGTGATTCCACAGAAGCAATGCACGGCCGGCTGAACCACGAGGGAAAGACCGGACTACTCAATGGCCTCAAGCTCGAGATCTTGTAGTTGGCGTAGCATTAGCCCGAGTGTGGCATGGACTACTCTGAGCTGTGGAGGGTTGCGACTCGGTTCGAATACCCGGGGTATGCGCATTGGTTGAGATGTGAAGTCGTGGCTGGCGAGGCTGCAGGGGATACTCAAGACATTCTCTGACGCGAGATCTCAATGCAATTGAATTGTGACTACATAGGCTGCAGTATAGAAGAGACGCGCGGACTGCAGGTGGATCCAACGGTTGTCTCGGAAAGGGGAGGTTGATGTTTGGCAGGGATTAGACCTCGCCTCAGCCCTAGAAATGGCCAAAGCTTCTTTTGACGCTCAGCTTTCCACAGTCATTGATCTGTCGCTCAAGAGAGATGCTTGTGCCGAATACCAAGATTCATGGTTAACACCTTTGACATTGACGGGCTCAATTCTGTAGTAGATACCATGGTGAGTGCCTCTGAATACCTGTCGCACAACACCCAACGCCGTAATTTCTGGTCACACAATAGTGCGGCAACTACATCCATACGTACAAACTCGATGTGAACGCCGTCAATGTTTTCAAATTACGTCCTGTCGTTGGCCCACCGGTACTGGTTGCTCATCGCTATCTCTTCTGTCATTATCCACAGCCACTTTCCCTGCCCTGACCTTCCTGGCCCCAACTTGCCAGCTTTCCTTCGGTCTCTGATTCGCCTGCGCCACGATAGCCAGATACTCCTTCACGTCAGCTGGCAGTCCCTCATACCAAGGTCTTTCCTGTAGTGGCGTTTGCGCGAACGTCTCCGGATCCCGACTCGCCTCTGTAAGCTCTCGTTCGGGCACAACGGCTGCCAGGATGGAGTTGACGTATTCGAGAACGCTGGGACTGACATTGCTGGAGCTCGATAACTTGATGCGTTGAATCATTAGACTCTGGATAATATTCCTGTTCGGGAGTCGGGTATTGTCGACGATTGATCTGATGCGGTCTTGAGGGCCACATCTGGTCTTCGCGGACTTCGTCAACGAGTGCCTTCATTGCCTCTTGGATTTCCGGAATAGACAATTTTTTGGTAATGGAAGCGAGCGCTACGTTGAAGACTAGCGCTGCCAGTAAGTAGAATACGGTATGCATTGTAGGATCTTCTCGCAATGAAGATGCAATCGAAGGAATTTTGATTGTGTTGAAGAAGCTTCGTCCTCAAAGGTCGGCGATACACAAAACGTATGCCGCTATCAGTCTGCTAGGACAATTTGTGCAACACTTCATGCTCTGACTCAGGAAGGAGAGAGAAATTACTCGTGCGTACCTACATGAAGGGGCGTCTCGACTACGGTAGAAATGCAAGAACCCGCTTGCGGAGAAGAGGTCGCTTCTGCCTTGACCATGCCACATAACGATACGAGGTTCACCTCGTGCACTCTCTACCTCAAGGTAAAGTGCCATGGCATGACAGTCCCTAAAACTCAAACCAAATGTCCAGCTCGGCTTGTCTTACGCGTAAACTCGGCTCGTCCTCGTATTCCCCTCAACCAACTAAGCGTAGAGCAAGCCGAGTATTAGCGCAAGACAAGCCGACCTGTACGCTCCCTAAAGCCTACGATGTAGGTATCCGTACTTTGCTTTCGCGAAGGGGTTTGCGGTTGGGATACCAGTACGGCCGAGCCTATCGTCCAAACCGCGTTTTGGATCAGCCGCCCATCTGAACGATCTCAACTGTGCTAATACTTCGAGGACTCGCCTTAATGTCTACAACAGCCACAATCCGTAATGCTACCTACACTGGACTTGCTGTGAAGCTCGCTAGGAAGTTTGTCACGACAGTCCTGTGGTCGCCCACTTTGTACCGCAAGAACACATCCTTTTTCCCCTGCGAGCTTGTGGCGATTGCTTGTCGCGCCTAGCCTCTTAATTTTCTTCCCTAGCATTAACCATCTCTTCAAGTAGGCCGGTTAATAGGGAGTCCCTTTGTGCGCATTGATATATCTTCCGGCTAACCCGCATGACTATTCCACAATTGCTATGACATTAGGTAAGAATCTGACTCACTTTCGATCCACTCAGCACTCTCTGCGACTTCGTCAATGTCCGAGTTGATATCTACGAGCCAGCAAGAGAAGCATTTACATCACATTAGGAAAAGAACATTTCTAGCTACTTCACATACACTTTTAAGCTACGCTACACAGATTTACATCCTACGCGGATGCATGGGTGACCCAGGCTCTGCTTGCGCATTGTTCTTCGCTTCGACCATGATCTTGTTAAAATTTGAGCTGCAAAAGTTTCTAGCCAGAACCCAGATCCAACTTGCTACCAGAAATCATTCTTGATGGTAAAGCTCAACATGACCATATTCATGGTAAAAATCGCAGCGAGTTTGCGGTCTCTTTATATCTCAAGTAGTTATAGATCTCCTTTCCCAGCTCATATGGGAGCTTGAAAAAAGGTTGTGGTCGAACATTTTCGAAGATGCTTTCGAGGGTCAATGCAACCTCGCTGACGGCATCGAACCAAATAGGTCCGTGGTCTGAGAATTCCTCAAGAGATAGTTCTGGAGATTTAGTAATCTCGTCATCGGTGATATATGTCCAGTATCGACAACAATGGCGCTTCCAATGGAGCCCGTAATTGACCTGCGGTATCAGACTATCCAAGAACTCCTGTCCAACGGCATATTGTTGCACCAATTGATCACCAGGACACAACACTACTTGTAAAACCTGGAGAGGTGATGTGTGCGATCCCAACGAGCTACGGCTATGCGCCATCGATGAGGACGTCGCAGCAGCACTGTTGGGCTCGCACCTATACCCTGCTATCTTCAAATTACGTCTATATTCACCCGTGATGATCTTCAAATGTGAAGGTGTAAAAAATGTTTCGTGGTTTTCCCAGGTAGGATACTGAGTTGTCCTTAGCCAATGAGCACGATCGCGTAATGTCAAAGTAAGCATATGAGGAAAGCCGTTATAAGACCACTCGACGCACGTCCATCTGAAAAGATTTTTCTTCCCTGTTGAGTCCACGAGGGCTACTTTGATAGGCTTCTCAGCTAGGGACTTGATGACTTGAATGAGCGCGAATCCGTTATCGCCGGAGAGCTTACAGTAAGGTGATGTCGCGGAAACAGACATTTCAAATCGTGGGATTGGCGTACCTGGGGAAACATGAAAGCGCAGCGAGGTTGGTGCACAGTCAACTGACCGCAATTGCTCTAGCTCTCTCTGCGCCATTGCTCTGATATGCGATTCGCTACTTTCTTCAAGGGACTCATATTCTCTGATCTGCTCTTGGGTATCTTGTTCCCCAGTGGCGGACTCTTGATAGCGCCGTACGAATTCTATAGGGTAGGTTTTCGAAGCGAACTGCAGGGTATAATCGCAGCCAGGCTTCAATTTCCTTCTAAATTGTTGAAGCAAGCTTGGGCTTGGGAGTGACAAATGGTGGTAGCAACGATTTGCAGGTTCGTTCTGCCAGTGACGGCCAATCGACCACAGATCCCAGTCAGCTGTGTTGTCAATGAGTATTGGAGCGCCAGCTGCATCCTTGATAATCAAGAGCCCCTTGCTGAATGCTCGAGCCAGATGAATCTGCGATGGACGGATCACATCCTCGAGGCCGGCGTCACCGATAACTGCCAAATGATATAGCCAGTCTGCATTTCCAGATTCTGGTTCCGGACCTGGATTTTTATTGATAAGGATGATTTTGATGGTAGCAGAGAAACACTTCCAAAGATCTAGAACGAGGACATTTTCATCCTCGTGCGAGTCACGGGCTACTTCCAGGTCCAAAATCAAGGTAGCTGGTTGCGACATCTGGACGTAACTGGTCAGGCGACATACACCAATACAGAACTGGGTTTGCGGATGCTCTCGGAAAAGACAGGGGACCTTGAGAGCCCTGACAGAGAGGTCCAAAGGGCGTCCGGTATGCGTAAGATGGGTTGAGGATCGGGGATATCTAGCACAGATTGTAACAAGAGTCTTGCTATCTGCAAGTTTTAATCGATCTGTGGTAGATCTTCATGGACCATTCGATTTGAGGATGGACTGACAATTGCTCACGACTTTAGTGATGCATATTACTAGAGTCAATTTTGGAAGCATGGTTCACTTGGGGTTGGCAAGCCATGAGGAAGATGAAGGGGATATTATATGAGTCAATGTTCAACCGAGTGGCTGTCACGTAACGTCCTTGGCAGTCTGGGTCAACCTGCATACCGCGGTCTGTGGAGCCTGGTACACATTCGGCATAAAGTCTCAACTCCACGAACCATCCAAATGGAACCTGGGATATGATGGTCGGTATTGGTGCCAAAAAGGGATTGATAGACCTGATGAAGTCGAGAACCCCCAGGATGAACAAAGGGAGCACCGATCATGTAACCTGGTGGTCCTTCCCTCTTTTCAGATATTGTTCGTGAATTTCTAAACTTGACTTAGATGTAGATCGGCACTCTGCATTTTCTATGGCTGATTCAGGATCACTCAGTATAAATACAGCGCTAAGTGCTGCCCAGGCTCTGCATCTATTGGAAAACTCTACTCAGAAACTAAGGTATATTGATTGACTCTTTCCATTCAAGTTTTCCGTCTAAACATCAACATGCCTTGCACCCATGAGCGGAAGGCCGACTCAACGTACTCTGGACCATGGAACACGGAACGGAGGGCCACGGTCCCCAAACCGGCACCTCGGAAAGCAGAGCAGCAAGATTGTCACCAATACACCGTCACTAAAGCTAACCAAAGCCCGGATGCTCTGGGAAATGACAAATATATAGAGCTCCAAAGGCTCCGAGGCCTACCTAAGATCACGCTCAAAAGCAGGGGGTCCCAGAAACACCGAAAGTACAACCTAATGACCTCCAGCCTCCAGCAGTTACCAAACCGAGAACATAAGACCGAGACCGACAGCGAGCGCCACAGAAAGAGCGCCACAGAAACAGTTAGGTCGTACGGAACCTCCCTAGCCGCCCTCTGCGACACCGATTCAACATAGCGTAACGCCGTCAATGATTTGGAGACCTGACACTTCCGTTCAGACATCGGTCCCGCAGGTACTCCTTAGCGTAGACTATGCTCTGGCTAGGTTGATAACCAGTGAAGAGGTCGAGGGCATCAAATTACTCGTGTATGTGTCCACTCTTGCCTGCCCTCTATTCCTTCGTCCGCTTTTTGCGCCGAAAGAGGGTCCTTCAATAAGTGATTGTCCCCATTCATCCATAGGCGATTTGGCCAGCCAGACTTACAGGCGGCATTCATCGACTGTGTCCGGCTTGATATTGTGGCGCAGACGCCAGAGGTGCCTGTAAGATCCTTGAGCTTTTCGGGGGTTCTGCTGGGCTAAATATGTAAGTCTCTGAGATATACGGTCCTCACTTCGCTGGGCTTCGAAAAAGCGCTCCTCAAGTTGTACGTGGAAATAGCGTCAAGCTCCATCCATCCGTCCTGTCTCTGCGCTTGATTCCTTTCCGTATTTCAATAATGCCGCTCTGCAACAATTCTTTGACGGTAGTATTCATACTGTTTCTGCAGACATGGTCCATGTCTACTGGCAGAGTACTGATAAACAAGTTGCGAGCATCTGGTCAAGAATTGATAAATGGGAGATGAACACACCTAGGAACTCGAGAAACGCAACGACTGCGATAGACGCTTCAGTAGCGCGGAGTTTGCAGCTGACACCGAGTACAATAGTAGAATCTCCGACAGCAGTGACTTCGGCACCCACCCCGCATCCGACTAGATTGCTCTAAGGAATCAAAATCGGCATTGATGTCGGTGTCCCCTCGCCTACGTCGTAATCTTGCTCGCGGCTTTCGCTCGCTTCATCGCGCGAAGAGAAAGGCAGAGGGCAGAAAAACCGGCGTAAAGTGAGGGAGCAACCCAAGCTGCGGAGCTTCATTGAGAGGGAAAGACCCAGGGAACGGAAATTACGAGATGGGAGATGATAGACAGAGATCGCGGAGCCGAGTTGCTGGAGATCGGAGACGAGAGTTAGAAGTGGATGTAGGCGTGGAGCTTCCGGTTTGGGATTTTGGCGATGTATCCACGCTAAAGTCGGATAGGGGTGATGCTGTCATCGCTTTCTAAAGAAGCCGGGGAATCTCTGAATGGCTAGATAGAGTGGTGGTCAGCGGAGACATGCAAATAGCGAAGGGACTCACTGGTGGTGGGATAAAGGATCAGCATTAATCCTGTATCCATAGATGCGGACATTCCAGGAAGACGGCTTACCCAGCTTGGATACCTGAGAGAATAGGCATTGGAAAACTGCCCCTGTGCTAAAAGCTATGTCGGTGTTGGCAGATGACAGCCGACTAATCTACCGATGGAGCAATCAAGACCCATCGAGGAAAAGGCAAACTGTCATACCATCCGTCTTGCTTGATCAAAATGCCCAGCAGGACGGTCCTAGAAGGAATTGAGTCTGCATTGAACTCGATGAGCACTTGAGAAACGCTCCATGCCATCAGATGGGACACTGGTGGTCAGAGCACCCAGCCAGTGGAAAAAGCGAGGATGTTGGAGCTGCTGGACCGGAAAGGACAATCCATTTCTATGCAAGCCTTAGGTAGTACATTAGCCACAAGCACGGGATAGTGAAGGCGATGTTATCGCTCATGAGCTGGCTGTGCGAACCACACGTAACATGTCCCACCAGATGACGTTTTGAGCAGCGGCTGAGTTCCAATGAATATACAAACCACGCGGAGTCTCTCATCTTAAAGCTCTCGCTCTCGGCTTCGCTCTCCCCCTCCCCTGCTGCGCTTCCAACAGCACCTTACTCTCCTCCCTCTTCGGCAAACTCCTTATCCCCCCGCTGATGATCTTCACCCCATCAGCAATGGCGCCCAAAGTCTCCTTCCGCTGCTCCTCCAACGCCCTCCTCTCTCGTTCCCTCTCCAACTCTTCCTTCCTCTCCGCAGTTATTCTCCATTCCTGGGGAAACGCCATCCTCCTCTTAAACTTATGATGCCTGAAATCCAACGGTACATCCTCAAACATATCTTCGTCGTTCTTCGCCTCGGCCATCAACGTGTCTACTAAATCGCCTAAATATCGTTTGTTCTGTGCTTGTGTCTCGAACATCTCCGAAGACATCTTCACGACGTCCGTCTCCGGGTTGTAGCGCGGCCCGACGAGTTTTATGAGCTTCGTGCGTTGAGCGGGTGTTATGTCAGGGAGGTCCGCAGTGCAGAACTCGAGAACGATCTTTTTGGCGGCAGGGTGTGTCTCGCCCATATAGTTAGTGTAGCGAAAGCGGAGAGGTTTATCCTTTGCCGGGGGCTCGAACGGTTTCGCGAGCTCTGCATAGCACCATCAGCACCATTCCCACATACCCCTACTTTTGAGTTTTGACATACTACTCAGCAACGGCATCTCCCACGCCGCAATCCGCGCATACGCCCTCATCTCCCGATGCTGCTCCAACTCCCCATGCGCCGTGCTGCTAATATCATCCCCTTTGAATTCCTCATCCTCGCCTGTCCCCTCCTCATCCAGCTCCCCCATAGACATCAGCCCCGGTTTTATCCTCGGCGGACGCACATTGTCAGGGGGCATTCGCTGCTGTACTTCGTAGGCGGCTTGGGCGACTTCGGCGTTGAGCTCGGCTTCGACTTCGGGGGAGGTCATGTGTTTTTGTAGGGCGATGTACTCTTCTTCAAAGCCCTGCTTTTCTTCTGGGGAAAGTAGGTTGTATTCCTCGCGGTCTTCGGCTTCGAGGGCGTTGATGTCGAATTGGATCTTGGAGGGTTGGTTCTCGTTGGGATGGCGGTAGATGGATGTGTTGTGGAGGGGGCGGAAGCGGCATGGTTGGAAGAAGGGTGCTTTTCGTCGAGAGGGGATTTGACGTGTATTCTGAAGTGCGAGATTACGCAGTCTGTTAAGTGAGGCTGCCATTGCTGCGGACTTGGATCTAGCGTTCGGAAAGACGAAGTTCATGAGCCCATTTGGTATATCTCGTCTACGGCGGGTAAAAGACCGAAAGCGCAATTCCCGTCTTCCAGCTATAAATACGTATTCTTCGCATTATCAATACCTTGCTTCAAGGTATAACACAATTTTGGATGTAAGATTAGACATGACGAGAATTACGAAGAAGCTGTGCTTCATTACGATCGGAGCCACAGCATCGTTCGATTCACTTATCAGCGCAGCATTGACTCCAGAGTTTCTCAAGGCTCTGCAGGCTTCTGACTATACCGATCTGGTTTTGCAGCATGGCGTTGAAGGGAGTTTGATTCTTAAGGAGTTCCATAGGACTTTTGGAAAGATCAACGCGAATGAGTGGGGCATCAATGTCTACGGATTCGATTTTAACAAGGAAGGCTTGGGCAAAGAGATGCGAGCTGCTAAGGGAAACCCTGGTGATGCTGAAGGGGTCGTCATAAGTCATGCCGGTATAGATTGTTCCTCTGAAAACTCTGCGATCGATTTTATTGTAACCTGTGATGTATAGGTTCTGGCTCCATCCTCGACGCACTGCGCATATCGGTCCCGCTCATTGTGGTTCCCAACCCAACTCTGCTCGACAATCATCAAGTAGAGCTTGCTGAGGAGCTCGCCGCACAGGGCTATGTCGTGCATGGACATCTAGAGTAGGTGATGACGTTGCAGCTAATAGACGGGTTGATACTGATCCGGATCTAGTAACCTGCCGGCAGCGATCCGCGAGTCTGAGAAGCTTCGCGAGAAGCAGAAAGCCTGGCCGCCGTCCAACAAGGAGCATGATCCTTCGGGACGTGGCCTTGTGGGAGTGATGGATGATGAGATGGGCTTTGTGGACTGATCTGGATGACCCCAGATGACAGCGAATCGCCGCCTACCCCGGAGCAGGAAGGCCTCATCCTGGAGCATAGCATTTGCATGGCCACCTGACCTCCTTGGTGGTCACAAGACAGAACTGAAGAAACGACAACATCATATTCCCGAAAGCATAGTATCTGTCATCCTCAGAAACCCCTCTCCCATGACAAGGGACGTTCTCACGCAACAAGTTCAGTATAAAATGCTGGAATGGTCCAATCAGCTGGCATAGATTGAGAGTGAACGGCCCTTCGACGCTGCATATTCGCTGTCAGCCTCGCCAGAGCCCAAGGGGAGAGCTTAACGAATGGTCATGGAGGCAGTCAACTCTGTGAGACTCGAGAAGGAGCAACGGAGTAACGCTATTTGAGGTCATAATCGGATAATAGCGCTATCAATCGAGCCTGCTGGGTCGCTGAAAACGCTTGGTATGCTTGGATATGCATCTTTTTCATATCTTACAATGTTACTTTAACGCTCTACATCCTTCGATTGTGTAGGTCTTGGAGGCTTAGGCTTTGGAAGAAGGATACGAACTTCTCATTTCTTGCCGACAGTCATTGGTTCTCATCTCATTCCTGAAAATGATGGGCTTCCTGCATGCGTGAGTGGTTACCATCTGCTACTTGGTCTTAATCGTGCGTTGTTACCATCACCATCCGCGCATACGAAGAAAACAAGGAAGGGAAACACCGTGATTTGGACGGCTTTTCCAGCGACAGAAATGGCAGAACGAGAAGCTGGGTTTTCCACTCCAAGAATTACCTCAAAGGACAAGTGGTGTAGTGAGAACTATCTCCGAGCCTATCTTTATTTGAAACGTACAGGCTTTTTTGTTATATTAAGACTCGGTCACATGATATCAACGCCGGAAGTCCTATCTCAAGTCTTGTTGTTTGGTGAAATCTTGTTGTTAACCAACGATCTTGGACTGGAGGATCCTGCAATGAATATGGCTCTCCTTTTCTTCTGAATCATCAGACGTACGGATTCAGATTTGCGTTCGCTGGATCTGTTCCGAGTTTCTCCGCTTCCATGGAGCAACCGAGACCACTAATATTGCTTTTCCCTTCACACAAGATACGATGTCACGGCGCAGGCTCAGCATCTGAATGCAACCATTCGAGGATATTTCTGGCTTTCTTATTTCAGTGGACGTACTGCGGGCACGAATTGTACTTGACCGCTTTTCTATATTTCCAATACAAAGCCCCAAGCGAGCATGGGGAGCACTGAGCAAGCCATAAGGTTCGAGATTCGTGTATGTAACAAAAGCTTATTGCACGTGGCCAAAATTCTCTTATATTCTACTTAAAATTTTTGACTATTTTTGCACATACGTTATCCCCGTTATGAAGCCCTAATAAATCTTGCAACTTCCTCCACTTCATTTCAGCCACCGCCTCACCAAACACGAACATCCGACGACGGCCTCTTCACCAACACCTGAAACTCCCCGTCCCCAATTCCCACCACCCCACCCCTGAAGCCATGCGGCGCCTTCTCACACTTCTCGAGCACGCGGTGCGCCTGCGTCAGGATATCCAGCCTCGAGAACTCATCCCTCGGGCTCTGCGCATTCGGCACCACGGCGATGGCGCAGCTGCCGTATCTCCAGCGTTTGCCCTTTTCCCAGGTGATGGGCTGTGTGATGGAGGGGCTGATGCGCGTGTCGGTGGAGATGGCGTGGTCGGTGTAGAGGCAGTCGTTGGGGGTGATGATGGGGATGAAGGCGTCGATGAAGCACCAGGGTTCGTGGGAGGGGGAGACGAGGGAGGGGGTGTAGAGGAAGGGGGTTAGCGATGAGTTGCTGGCGGGTAGGAGGGCTCGACTGTTTCTCGGCGGGGTGTGATCTGCTGGGAGAGCACTCGTGAGGGTTAGATAGATCAGCGTTGCTAAAGCTAGTGGTAATATTGAGAGCATGTTTGCTTCAAGACCCGGTCGGTCCTGGGTGGGTAGGATTCCAGGTAGATGAGCATCGTTTGATATTTGTACTGTGGGTAGATGGGTCTAAAAGACCTGCGGGTGGGGTGTTGCGTGCGCAATGAGTGATATCTTCCATCGACCAATCGATCGCATTCCGAGTTCCCATCGGGTTCCTGCATTGGCGACAGCCGACCGAAGCCATGGAAGCCCAACATCCCTGAAGAATTGTGGGGTTGAATTCGCAAACAGAATCCTCTTAGTGTCGACCTGAACTGGACTATTGGCTCTATTAAAAGAAACGGGTGAGTTGTTGCGCGAAGCGTTGATCCCCGCAGACACCCCACAGAACCAGGATAGCCTTACAATACTGAGGCGTTCGCATAGGCCATGTTTGCGGGGCGAAATCGGATTTCGTGGGGTCACGAAGTTAACGTTCGTCGGCCACTGTTGCCGTATGAGAGAAGACGAGGCCATGCCCGGTCTTGTGACAGACAAATGACAGCGCTTTACCATGGAAGCGATGACGTCCTGAAATTTGTCCAATGCACTTTCTGCTTCGTTCAGATGCGGCAAATCGCCGGTTTAATCTCGAGCCGTTCGAGTAATTCGTAGAGCATTCGGAGAAAACCGAGGTGTGACTGCGTTGAAAGATGTTGGACACCTCTCGAGCGAATTATCTTGTTCCCTCCTCGCCCAACCTGATTTGACCGCCTGTTCGAGATCGCCTCTGTCGCCAATTCTCCTGTAGTTCAAAACTCCAATGAGACAGCATACCAGCCAGGAAGCCCACGGCGTCATTCTTGAAAGCCAGAATGCCTCCAACAGTGATTGCCATGACTATCCATCGCCTGCGCTTTTCTTCGTCGGTAATGTCAAGCATCGTTTTCAAGAACTCTTGGTAGAAGAATCGTTCCCCATTAATGTCGGTCAGTGACGATTCTCTAAGGTCTAAAGCTCCTACAGTATTGAGACTCTCGCCAACATTGACGAGCTCCAGCCCTGCAGCAATGACCATAATGCCAAGCAGATGACTCGGAAAATGATTGAAGAGTCCCTTCGCCAAAGGTCCCGCAAACAAGCCTAGAAGGAGCTTGACAAGGCCAAGAAATATGATGCTTGCACCGGAGCGAGCCCCAAAGCGATACTGAGCCGCGAGGCCACCGCTCCCATGGCACACGGGCATGCTGCCAAACCAGCAGGCTACTAAGTTGATCGCCATGACGCTAAAGCCGAGGGACATAGTCGATGGTGCCTCGACCTGTGGGAGGAGGTCGGCGGACAAGAAAGAGACAGCTATTACTGAATTTAGGGCTGTAAGTGGGAGTTGTCCCAAACCAGCGTTCGTTACGCCGATACGAAAAACGTGAGGTGAAGGAATAACAGAATGAGGCTTCCATATACTGAAACGTAGTGGCAAGTCGACAAAATGAACGTAATTGACGATAATTATGAGAGCCCAGACTATCCCTACAAGTACCACAAGGAGAGCATAAGGTAGCCGCGGATACATGGGATTCCACAGCAGAACCACAAAAGCTAACAACCGCACAAGAACTTGTGTAGGCTGTAGCAGAGATTTCGTTACCAAAGTCCCACCGTACATGATCAGGGAGAAGCCCACTCCGAGCTGAATACCTTTGATCACAGGTATCGGGATCCTTCGGGAGAACCATTGCAGTAGGCCGGTAACACTGAGAAAGCCGATAGCGCCTGCCACAAATAGACCAGCAGAGGTAATCTCTTCTGGATTGTAATGTTGGACCAGTGCTACCGAAGCAATAGCTTTCATAGGTTGCACGGGCAATGGTATCCCGAAGCAACAGCCAGTGAGAATATTGGCAAGACCTCCAAAGACAAGCGTACTGGCAAGTGAAATGGGAGTTTTGCGACCAGTATTGTCAGAGTCCGTAGCCAAAGCTATGATGATAGGCAGTAGTGTCCCAAGATCGCCCATCGAGCCGGATATTTCCTTCAGTGGCGGTTCGCGGAATGTCTCCAAGTTGTAATGTTGCACATCACGAAGCCTTCGCCTTGTGCGGCGAAGATAGTACATGGCCCAGCCACCGTACCTACCTCTGCTGCTGTCTAGCTCAGTGACCTCCATTGTTGATCTTCAAATTTAGATGCTCCAAGACATAAAAGGTTCGTCATGGTTGTGAGAAACCGCTAGGAAGATGGGCGTCCGGAGATAAGCAATTAAGGCCCGGCGCCTGCGCTTAGGGCGTCTACTCTTTGTAGGCACCGTCAATCTCGAGGTGTTGAAGTTCCGAAATAGACTTCAGATATTCGTTGTTGTATTGCGGCCGCGTTGTGGTAATGAGCCTGTCAACTTCGTCGCGGATGGCGGCTCGAGCAGGTATATCTCGGCTATCAATTAGATCTCACACTCCTCGTACTGAATTGAGCTTCTAGCCATCACCCGTCGTCCCTTCAACCCCCAGACCCACTGCACCTGTCTCCTCCCTATATTTGCCCCCTCGTCACAGCCCCGCCGTACGATCCTCGACCGTTTCTTCGGCCGCGGCAAGAAGAAACGCGAGATCCTCGACCCTCTCGATCCCAAATTCCTGAAAGGCAGCAAGGCCAAACCACCCACTCAAGAACCTCCCAAGCAAGGAGACATTGCCCCAGGTTCCATCATCGACGATGAGCCCGCTTCAAGCACCAGCACAACCCCCACTCCTTCCACAGGAGCCCTCCGTCGCGACCCTAACGTTATGACTGTCGCGCTGGACCCTGTACCCAGGAACCGAAGGCGGTGGCAGCGAAAGATGGTGATACGGGATATACGGAGACGAGGACGGTTGAGCAAGACTGAGAGAATCATGCGGACGGAGCGGGTGTCCTTGGCAAAGAGTCCGTTTATCAAGACGAGTATCAAGAAGCTATACCCCTTGGCCCGACAAATAGCGGGAAAGCCAATCGAGGAGGCTATAGTGCAGATGCGTTTCAGCAAGAAGAAGGCAGCGGTGGATGTCAAGAAGCATCTGGAGTATGCGAGGGATGAGGCGATGGTGAAGAGGGGAATGGGTCTAGGGGTGGTGAAGGCTGTCGATGTGGAGGGTCAGATAGAGGGAGAGGCGAAGGAGGGTAGTACCATGCCGCAGGGGACAGTGGTGATTGATAAAAATGGGAAGAGGAGATGGGTTACTGATAAGACAAACATGTATGTGGATCAGGCGTGGGTGGGACGGGGGACGTATCGAGATTCGCCATTGTTCAGGGCAAGGGGGAGGGTAGATAGGTTGAGGCATCCTCAAACTAGTAAGCGATATGATACCGAGAAAGGTGATGCTCCCTTAGAATTATGGCTGACTTTATCAATAGGTATATCGGTCGTCTTGAAAGAAGAGGCGACGAGGATCCGATTGATGGAGGAAAGAGAACAAAAGAGGCAGAACAGGAAGGTCTGGGTGCATTTGCCTGATCGACCAGTCACAGCGCAAAGACAGTATCCGTTATGGTAGAGGCATCTGCCTGTGTACCTATGTCGCATTATTCTAGGCGCTTGTGGATAATACATGTATTGAGGTGAGCTCTGTAAGCTTTTGAGATATAAAAAAACTCGTGGTCATTGTCACGATCACGAGCTGCATGTTAAAATGGTAAAGGTGTCACAGTGGTTTCGCTTGCTACCTACTACATGCCTTCCAAGAACAAAGGGCATGTACAGAATCAACATTTGTAGCCACCAATCAGCCACCTCTTCCATGTACACGATTGTCGAGATACAGCGGCTAGCGCAGTAACAATCTTGTGCCAAGTGGCCACCGCTTTGTAGCCTTCATTGATGCTGGTACCAGAGAGCTGATAGTGGAGGGCATGCTTCGAACAGAAGGAAATAAAATACGAGACTTTAGGGGTATTAGGGCAAACACACCAATAGTCCAAGAACCTGTCAAAGGAACAAACTGGCCAGTAATGTGTTGGCTGGGTAGGACTTTGGCAAACCAATAGAGATCCGAGGATAACACAGTCATCCGATCCAACTAATCGTCGTCTCTCTCGACTTTGGGCTCGACGTGGCTAGGACCTCGGCGGAATACCACGTTTCGAGCTGTATCGATACGTAAAGCACTCGAATACTTCGACACCCAGGGCGAAGGAGTAATATTAGCAGGAGGCGTTCTGGGGGTTGCAGGCCGGTAGACTATCCCCCTATGAGGTGCATTGACTGGCTGAAAGCCTGATGATAAGCTAGAAGCAGCTACTATAGGGATCGCTAGCTTAGTCTTCGGAGGAGGCGAGGGAGTTCTCGGGACTGGCTGCCGTGGATAAGCCACACCTTTCTTACGAGGAACCATCATGGCTGTTCGAGCGCTGAAAGCGGCGGTTCGCGAAGAGGTTGCGATGGCTGGTGACGAAGAGTCTTTTCGGACAGAAGCTACTGCTTTTCTATGAGATGCCGTGGATGGTTCGGAGCGTTGGGGCGTCGTGCTCAACGAGCTTGCGGGCAGTGGTGAGCTATCTGAGTCATCTTCGAGCTTCAAGTAGCGTTCTGATGCTCGTGTCAGTCGTCGCACCCTTGTCGCTTTCTCTTTTTTTGTTGTCGGCTTCGAGATACGGCTCGGCGTGCTTGAAGACCGCTTGTAAGACTGAGTCTTTCTGGGGTTCACGGATGTGGCTGGCGATCCTTTCGAATCAACCTCGTCCTTCAAAGCTTTGTTGTCTCTACGAGGCGGATAGGCTACAGGGTCAATGTCCGGTAGAAGCTCAAGGCCAGGCATGTCGTCGAAGATGCCGCGCTGGACCTCGCGCTTGACAAAGGTGATGAGCGTTCTGATATCGTCGTAGGTCTTGTTGGGGCCACAATGACCAAGGAACCTCCTCTCCTTACACTTGTGAACTTGGTTCGAGGTAGCTTGGTTCACGGCACCACCCGATGATCGGATCTGGACCATTCGGTCGTCCTCCCTCTTCAATACATCCCGCTCTTTCTTTCGTATGGCGATCTCCCAGCTCCGTACCTCGCCCCAACGTTCCAACCTCGTCAGCTGCCGACAGAGGATGTCCAACTGCACACCAACCCAGTTTTTGCGTTCATCCTTTGTTGTGCGATATTTCGTCCGCTGGTAGTGCTTCCTACAGTATTCGATCCAGCACTCTTCAGGTATCTGGGTTGTACATTTCTTGTTTCTGCCGAAGAGGTGCGAGACGACCTTACGGTAGTCCTTAGAGTCAGTGTTGCACATTTTCATGAACTGGCATCTTGATGTTTGCCCCATAGGCATAGCTTCAGTTTGTTCCTCTTTGCAGTCGACTTCGGTTGAAGAAAGAGCCTCCTGATCATTGTCATTGTCATCATCGTCATCGGAGTCCATAGCATTTCTCTTGAAGCCGTCGACGAAGAGCGAAGAGGCCATGACCTCGTCATCTCCGCTTCCGAGTCCTTCCTCGATCTCCGTGAGCGAGCCAGTGGTGGTTATTGAGGATGTTGGAGATGGCATGCTCTCATCATCCGATGAATAGGTAGCCATCTCCATGGTCGAAATAGTGACGGGTAGTATGGCCATCTTTGCTGAAGAATGGGATGGTTTTGGAGGGATGAAGAGTGGGGACTGGGCTTTTATAAGCCTTCCAGGTCTTCCAGGGAACTCATCAAGTCGGTGATGACTCTCTGTTGGGTTCAAGATGAGATGTAGATCCATGACTCTCTAAGCTCGGATGAATTCGTCACAGCAAACTTGGCCTGTGATATGAGCCAGGACCAGTCGTGTGTAACGTTGTGTCGTCAAGCTGCTCTTGCAATCCAGGGCCTCTCCACTTGTGTCCGTATTCCACCAGGGAAATTTAGACGAATGTTGAACAGTTGGTACAGCTGAGATGGATTGTATGACCTGAATTTGGGAGGTGTTGCTGGGCTTATATGAGGATTTATAACAAGAGGAAATTAAACTTACCGAGGGAGGTGATCCTAATCAAACACGGGTTGACTTTTGGCCATTCATCACGGTACTTCACAAGCTATTCAACTCTTGTAACACATAATGTGACGCGATTCCACTTCACCTTCAGAACAAAGCCATCCTTCAACGTGAAAGTTTTAATACGAGCAGCCTACCACAACGTCTCTGATATCATCTTTTGAATAGAGAAGTTGTTTCACAAGCATATTTGTGTTGCTCAGAAGCTAGAGGCAGACCCACGTTGGGCTTCCCTGTTCATTACGGGATAAGGATATTTATTCTGCAGATACTCTTATCATATCGGAGTCACAATTTGTACCTATTGAGCTTTCGCAAGCCAGTCTTTGCGATCTCCAGGTGCAATCATGCTTTTGTCACTGGAAATCCGCATTTTGTGACACGGCGATTGTGCTAAGAAAGGGAGAGGAATGGTAAAGCCGCAGAGCTGCATGATGAGTCAGGGGAAGCAGGACGATCGCCACCTCACAAGGCGAAGGCATGGGCCAGATTAGTGTCAGCAGCTAGATTTGTAACCGTGATATTCCTCGGTTTTTAGGCTTCCTCTCCAAAGTCTCCATTAACATGCCTAGTTTGATTTCCCTTGGCCGCCTCCCACAGAATCGTGTTCGGTGAAATCTGAAGGAATACCATTCCTTCGGGCAACTTGATTTTGCACATTAGCCACTTCCGACGAAATATAGCATGATTTGCAGACGTCTGTCAACAAGAGTTCAGCTACTCAAATATGATGCGGAGAGCAAGTCGGAGAGAAGTGGCGGTTTAATCAATCAACTCTCTCTCTTGGCCGGTTCCAAGATAAATCAATCCATGATAACAATGTTCGGTCATGAATGTAGCAAGCTCTTGTAGTTTCCTGGCGGCCGCTGTTCCTCTTGACCGTGCACTTAAAGGTATGCCGTGAATGGTAACACATATGGAATGATCATCCGGGCACTAGAAAGACGAGTTATCTCGAGACATGGCAGGGCATATCGAGTTGTTGTCTCATAGATATAGGAATGGGAAAAATCAGGAATCATAGAGCACGTCCTCATAAACGAAAAGATTTGCAACGAGTACGCACAACAACTTCGCGGATACTAAAATTACAAGAATACCTTTGAATGCGATCGTAGTCTGAATAAAGGCGAATAATGTTAGTACCAAGAGTTTTGGCATTCGTTGACTCGTTGACTCGTCGAGATAAAGTATGTGAAATGTAAGCCCTCGTTTTGATTCACGAAGAGAGCACAGCGCGGCCCCTGTTAGGCCGGTCTTGGCACTGCGTATTACAGTGGAGCACTATCTAGGCTACCACCTCTCAGCAGATAGCTTGTCCTAGCTGATTCGAGGATGTAAGTAACATCTAATCTTGCCCGGGACCTCGAGTTAAGTTATTGTTCGTGTACCAAAAGCCCTCGCAAAACCCATTTCAGGAAATTGAAGGCTGTGCAGTGGGGGGGAAGAATAGCACCAAACAGAGCGTCTGCACTTGAGGACGATATCTTACACAGCTTCCACGATCCGCATAGTAGCGGTTTGGAGTACAGAGTACTTTGGAAAGCCTCGGATGCGTCTAACTGTTTTTGTCAGATTCATTCGTTAATTCATACCCGTACTCATAAGACATCACACGGACTTGAACATCTTGAATTAAAGAAATCCTAACTTTTCCCCTCCAATTCATTTCGGTGAGAGCAATTTCAAGTCCCGCACTTGTCTACATCCATAATGGATGCGCCACCGAATTCTCGGGTTTCAAACCTGTTAGAAGACATATCAGACGTGGGCAAATCCTATTCCCAGAATGAGCCGGGTGCTCGTGAGAAACTGCTGTCGCTGGCGTACTCGTTGGCCGCAGCGATGGAGCTACTCAGCGAAACTATTCAGAGGATTAGCTGGGCCGAGGTGAGCTGCCCTAGAGCCTGGAGTAGAGCAGAGAACTCGCTGACTTGATGACTTGTAGCCAGCGCGTTTTGCTTCGACGAAGATCGCCGTTGACCTGAATCTCTTCGAGATGCTCAAGGAGAAGAAAGACATCGGCATAACGACTACCGAGTTGGCGAAGGCTTCCAACGCGCATCCCACGCTTATCTGTAAGCCTCGTACCACATGGCTTCAACATAGCAAATTTACTGACGCCTTGACTGCACAGCGCGTACAATGAAGCATCTTGTCGCCACGAATATCGTCGGTGAGCTTGGCGCAGATCACTATGTCGCCACGCCATTCTGTGTCGCTATGACTGAGCCGAAGTACCGTGATGGCATAATCTATAAGTAAGTTTTCACATTACGGTGAACCTTCTGCCAACTGCATTGCATCTGTCAATCGAGTCAGCTACTGAGACCCAGAAGCCACGATGTTGCGGGTCCTTCCTTCCATGGAATCCCTGCCTACCTAAAATCCATTTCGTACGAACACCCAACCGACATCGCCGATGGTCCTTTCCAGTACGCTCACAAGACCTCCTCGCCCTTCTTCGTCTGGCTCTATGAGAAGCCGGAACTAGCGTCTTGCTTCAACAACTACATGGGCGGATACCGAGCCGGGAAATCTTCGTGGGTAGACCCCGGCTTCTACCCTGTGGAAGAACGTTTGGGTCGTGGAATGAAGGAAGGCACAGACGAAGCTTTGTTGGTGGATGTGGGAGGAGGTCTCGGTCATGACTTGAAGTTGCTAAAAGAGAAACACGAGCACCTGCCGGGCAGACTGATTTTGCAGGATAAAGAGGAGGTCCTGAGCGAGATCCCGACGACAAACAATGTCTTTGAAAAGATGACGCACGACTTTTTCACACGGCAACCAGTACAAGGTTTGTCTCCTTCCAGACCCAATTGCCGAAGACTATGCTCACATGAATCCAGGTGCGCGTGCGTACCACCTGCATTCCGTTCTCCACGACTGGGATGACGCCTCCTGCCTCTCTATCCTCAGAAACATAGTCTGCGTCATGAAGAAAGGCCACTCGAAAATCCTTATCAACGAGTTGGTTGTCCCGGATCAGGGCGCAAGCTGGCCCATCACGAGTATGGACTGGCTGATGCTAGCACTCGGCGCCGTCAAAGAGCGTACAGAAAAGGACTGGCGCACTATGGTTGAGCAAGTAGGCCTTAAGATCACAGGCATCTGGACAAAAGAGCAGGGCACCGAGAGCTTGATAGAATGTGAGTTGGCCTAGTCGTCTGTGTCGTCCGCGGTTTGGTCTCAACAGATGGAAGCTGGAAGTTGGCTGCAATCTCGTCCAAAATTGAAAGGCTTCCCAAGGCTTGTAGGAGCGCTAGGCTATTCTCAGACAGATCTGCATACGCTAAGCTATGCGGTTCTATGTGTCTCTTCAGCAACCACATGCAATTGAGATTGAACAATGTTGTCTTTTGTGCTTTGATGAAGCGCTGTCATACCGATGAATATTATCGTGAATATCTTCTGTAATAGTCACCGGACCCGCAGTGATCGGCTGACATCATTGCGCCCGATTGTTCATTCAGCCAGCTCTTGGTCGCGTAGGTACGAAGAATAATGACGACACGCCAGGTAAATGGGCCACCCCTCAATCTGCTCTTCCACCCTCGTGATATGTCTCCTACATCTTCTTCTTGACTTAGGTTAGTATGTCAAGGTCATCATTCTTCCGAATCACTACCACTCTTTCTACGCCGTCTGTACAACTGCTTGCTCCAAAGCAGCCAATCTTCACCTTGACTCGACCAGGCATTACCAATCCTCCACTCCGTTCTAGACCTTACCTTGTTCAACGAGCGACTATGGCTAGCTTGGTGAGCCCACAACACTTTATGGACACCTCCGGTCAGACAGAGCCTGTCTGGATCCACACTGAGCCTTACTCTCGTCGTCCTAAATTCCAGAAGCTTGCCCAAGACATCAGCGCCGATGTCTGTATCATTGGTTCCGGCATTGCGGGTATATCGACCGCCTACGAGCTGGTCAACTCCGGGTCCAAGGTTGTCATGATCGAAGCGCGTGAAGTGCTCTCGGGGGAATCTGGGCGGACCAGTGGTCATCTGTCCGACGCACTTGATGATGGATACGTCCAAATCGCTAAGAAGCATGGACAGGAGGGAGCGAAGATTGCTGCGCAAAGCCACTCATGGGCTCTGCGCTACGTTGGCGAGGTGTCGAAGAAACTGGGCATTGAGTGTGAGTATCGTCAACTGCCAGGCTATGAGGTGTCGCAATACCAGAAAGGGACGTCCGAGCACGATGATGAGGTCAAGGAGTTGAAAGAAGAGGTGGAAAAGGTAAAGGAACTGGGCATCGCAGCGTCGTTCAAGGATGGCTTCGCTATACGAGGATGGGATGGTAAAGTTGACCAGCGCGATGCAGCCATCTTTGAAGAGCAGGCGACGTTCCATCCGACAAAGTATATGGTTGGTGTATTGAAATGGCTCGCCGAGCAATCCAACTTCAGCTGCTATACCCATACGAGAGCTATCTCAATAGAAGAGAAAGGCATTCAATTGCTCGGTCTTGGTTCTAAAGAGGTCCATATCGGCACCGAAGACGGCAGTACCATTACATGCAAGAATGCTGTAGAAGCAACCTGCGTACCACTGCAGAAGCTGGCTGTTGTTGCTCAAATGGAATATTACCGGACCTACTGTATTGCAGTTCGCGTACCCAAAGGCTACATAGAGGACTGCCTGATCTACGACGAAGCAGACCCGTACCGTAAGTGAATCTCTGAGCATCTCCATCCCTGTCTGAGGGTCTCAAGAAGCTTGATACATGTCTTGGCAGCATCGGCTCAGAGCGGCTGCCGCGTGATTCATTGTCTTGACTCCATAAAGCAGTGCTGACTCCGACATTCACTTAGACTATGCGCGCCTCACAGCCTGCGATGAGAAGGATGACTATTTCGTTGTCGGCGGCTGCGACCATGCAGTAGGCCAGGAATCAGAAGAAGGCCGCTTTGCAGAATTGGAGCGCTGGACCCGTGAACGCTTCAGCAAGGCCGGTTCGGTAAGTCGTCTCTGTTCAACTGTCTAGAATTACTATTGCTCATGGTAGACCAGGTTGACTACCAATGGTCCGGCCAAATATTCGAGCCAATAGACTTCGTCGCCTACATCGGCCTGAATCAGGGTAACAAGCACATTTACGTTATGACCGGCGACTCCGGCAACGGCCTAACTCACTTCGTACTCGGCGGCAAAATCGTCGCCGACCTCATCAACGGCATCGAAAACCCCTGGGCAAAATTATACGATCCCAAGCGCATCGGTAGCGTCCTGCAAACCGCACCCAGCATGATCGCCCACGATGTCCAGATCAACGCCCAGTACAAACGCTTCTTACAGAGCGACATTAACGACATCGAGGATTTGGCCAATGGCACCGGTGGTGTGCTTAACCCAAAGTTATCCAAACCGATTGCCGTGTACAAGGATGATGAGGGGGGTGTGCATAAGTTCTCGGCGCTATGTCCGCACTTGAAGGGGGTGCTTTGCTGGAACAATGTTGAGAAAAGCTGGGACTGTCCGATCCACGCGAGTCGCTTCAGTAAGGATGGCCTTCAGATCATGGGCCCCGCGAAGGCCAATATGTCACCAGCAGACGAATCTGGGCAAGCTATGCAGGACCAGGCTGTCAAAATTTGATTCGATCACATAATTTGTTGCGAGGGTTCTGCAAGCAGGCGCATGTAGGCTTAAGGAAGGGCCATCTCGAACTGATTATCATCCAACATTAACTGCCGATTCAAGTATGTCTCCTATATCAAATGCTGCCCCTGAACCACTTGATCTACCAAAGTGAGCGCTAGCCACAACCCTAACTCTACCTCGAAGAGCAACTTCAGTCCCTTCTTGTACATGCAGATAAACCACAATCCATGTTGCAACACCGATTGACTTTGTCGAAGCTCCGGCCGCAATACTTTGGAGCGTTTGCATCGTATGCCACAATGGCGACACGAGCGACTCTACACACGAAGCGCTTCGCGCCTCTCGATCCAGCGCGCAGCAGCGAGTCCGATGCTCCACGCTTGAAGGGGATCATCTTTGATGTTGATGGTACTCTGTGGTATGTACTAGACTTCATTCTGCATGTTCGGTTACCTTCATCCGGGACTCCGTATCTCTGCTCGGGGTTCGACGCGGCAAATATTCTGCTTGATCATTTCTGTATAAGTATCGTACAAATCTCTCTATACTTTCCGAAATCTCCCAGTGCTATCACAAAACCAAGTTATAGCCTCTAATAGATCTTGATCTGCAAGCTTCCCATCGCATATAATCCTAGCCTTTCGCGCATAATCCCTAACGCATACACTTCTACCTTAGCAAACCCCAATCATACATGTTCAAACAGATGAGGTCTCGCCTTCCCCCTCCTGCAACCACTTCCTCCCCAAGTCCCGCCCAAAACCTGTTACTGACCACCCCTCCTCTCAAAGATCCGCCCTCTCCATCGCCCCCTCAGTCGACATCCTCACCCACATCGACTCCCTCCCCTCCCCCCACCAACCCTCCGCCCACGCCACCATCCGTAAGTAAATCTCCGAGCATCTATCACCCCTTTCCAAGGTCTTCAAGAAGCGCAAAACGTGTCTCAGCTGTATCCGCTCCCAATACATGCAGTTTTGTTCATTGCATTGATTGGAAGGAGGGATGCTGACTCCCGAATCTACCAAGGCGCCATCGAATCCACCGCCATGCTATCCCAAGAGCCGCAGCCCGGCCTGACCGAGCTGATCGACTACCTCGAGCGCCGGAACGTAAGGATGGCCCTATGCACGCGTAATTTCGAGTGAGTCCGAAAACCCACCAACTCACGCTTTTGCGAAGGAGGGGGAGACTGATGGCGAGACGATACCAGCGGCCCGGTGACGCATCTCCTGCAGACCTTCCTCCCCGGAAAAAACTTCGCCCCGATCGTGACGCGGGATTTCCGCCCGCCGAAACCGGATCCGGCGGGGATATTGCATGTGGCACGGGAATGGGGGTTGGGGGATCGAGGGGAGGGGTTGATTATGGTATCCTCTCGCTCGAATCGGCCTATAGTCAGAGGGGGAGTGTTGATGTGAGGTCTGATGTAGGTCGGTGACTCGATTGATGATATGACGGCGGGGCATCGGGCTGGGGCGGCGACGGTGCTGTTGGTGAACGAGGCGAATGGGGAGTTGAAGGGGCATGAGCATACGGGGATGTGGATTCA
>JAABUQ010003666.1_pt1 | contig 27598 bp, 24 predicted proteins | sample 5560001 | NCBI WGS metagenome assembly JAABUQ01 (sample SAMN10711888, study PRJNA513371) | rock metagenome | isolation source: Antarctica rocks | place: Antarctica: Victoria Land, Finger Mt nord | collected 2015-12-18 | reverse complement strand
GCGCGTGATGATGTTTGCCCTGTCAGCAGCATTGCTATGGGGCTCCTCCCAGCCTTGGAAGACCTCAGAACCGGATCGATGGACGGCGCGTGACGTGGATCAGTTGCTTGCCGATTCTCCCTGGGCGCAGCCTGCCGGCGCCTCCTTCTCGCTGGCGGAAGAGGATGGCCCCGCTCCGCCCGCGATCGATGTGCCGCAAGCGGGCATGCCGAGCCCGCGCAATAGTGCGACGGACGGCAGGTGGGATGGCGGGGTAGGGCGCGTGAACCGAAACGGTCCTCCCACTCTGACGGTGACGGTCCGCTGGGACAGCGCTCTTCCGATACGGCAGGCGCAAGAGCGCCAGCGCTCACAGCCGGAGTACAAACCCGCGCAGCTTCGCGGCGAGTACATCATCACGATAGAAGGGCTGGTCCCGGGCGGACGGTATGGCCGCCCCGAACTGGATAGTCGAAGCGGGGACCGGGCGTTGAATATGCGCAACCCGGAAGAAATGCTCGAAGGCGTGATGCGCTATTCGAGGCTGTACCCGCGGGGAAAAACGCCCCTGCGGGCCGATGACGCCAAACTCGATAACGCGACGGGAACGCTTCACCTATTTTTCCCACGCAGCGAGCCAATCACTCTCGCGGATAAGGAAGTCACGTTCGAAACCCGTTTTGGCGCGCTCTCCATTCTCAAGAAGTTCCGGCTGAGGGACATGCTATATCACGGGCAGCTAGAATTGTAAGTCCGGCTCGACGCCTCTCTCCAAACCAGGGTTCACTGTTGAAATTTCTTCTCTCGCTCTTTCTGCTGGCAGTTCCAATAGTCGCTCAAAGATCGGTGGAGTACCAGCTTCGCTTCCCGAACGCCGTTCACCACGAAGCGGAGGTTCGGGCCACATTCAAGGGCGTCCCGTCAGGCGTTTTCGAAGTCCGCATGAGCCGTTCCTCTCCCGGCCGCTATGCACTGCATGAGTTCGCAAAGAACGTTTATCACGTGCGAGCTACCGGCGAAAACGGTCAGCCATTAGCCGTCAGCCAGCTTGATCCGTATGGATGGAATGTCGCGGGACCGGGCGGCAACATCGTCTTTGAGTACACGCTGTACGGGGACCATGTGGACGGCACCTATGCGGCCATCGATCTTACTCATGCTCACCTGAACCTTCCGGCGACTCTTGCGTGGGCTCGGGGCTTTGAGGCGGCACCATCTACGCTTCATTTCGAGATTCCAGCGGGATCGAATTGGCGCGTTGCGACCGAACTTGCTTCCGAAGTGGATGGATCCTGGTCCGCTCCCAATCTGGAGCAGCTCATGGACAGCCCGGTTGAGCTTAGCGCGCACGCTCAGTCGGAGTGGAAGATTGAAGACGCGATTTTCCGGCTATCTCTTCACCACCGGGGCAGTGACGCGCAGGTGGCCGTTTTCGCGGAGATGTGCAAAGCAGTCGTTCTCGAAGAGGAGGGCGTTTTCGGTTCGTTCCCTAAATACGACACGGGCTCCTACACTTTCCTGGTTGACTATCTTCCGTGGGCTTCTCCGGACGGAATGGAACATCGGGATTCGACCGTAATTACGGGCTCCTCCGACCTGAAGGGCGGATCTTCACGCGAGATTGGCGCCGTCTCGCATGAATTTTTTCACTCGTGGAATGTCAGACGGATTCGCCCCCGGTCACTCGAGCCATTTGATTTCGAGCGGGCCGACATGTCGGGTGAACTCTGGTTTGCAGAGGGATTTACGAACTACTACGGATTTCTGGCCCTGAAACGCGCAAAGCTCGCTTCACTCGATGAGTTTGCAGGTGACATGAATCGCGCGGTGAATACTGTGCTGACTGCGCCGGGGCGCAAGGTTCACAACGTGATTGAGATGAGCCGTCTGGCTCCTTTTGTGGATGCCGCGAAAGCTGTCGACCCGAACAATTTTGCCAACACGTTCATCTCTTACTACTTCTACGGGCAAGCACTTGCGCTCGGCATCGATCTAAAGATCCGCCAGCGTTTTCCGGCGAAGAGCCTCGATGACTGGATGCGCACGATGTGGCGCGAGCATCCGAATATCGAGAAGCCGTACACTCTCGATGCTTTGCAGGAAACGCTTGGTGAGACGGTCGGCAACCGTCCATTTGCGGACGAGATTTTCCGGCGTCATATCTATGGGACTGAACCGATCGAGTATGCGCCGCTTCTCGCTCAAGCAGGCTTGATTTTACGGAAGGAACATCCGGGCGCCGTCTCGCTTGGCGCGCCTAAGCTTGAGTTCAGCGCAGATGGTATGGAAGTCGCGTCGAACACGCTACGCGACACGACGCTTTACAACGCGGGCATTGACGGTGGAGATCGCATAACGCGTTTTGACGGAAAGACACTTAAGACATCGGCGGATCTGACTGCGTGGCTTGCCAAGCACAAGCCGGGCGACCATGTCCGCCTGGAGGTTCGGAAGCGAGGAGGCAGTCAGAGAGTGGCGGACGCGCAGCTCCTGGAAGATCCTTCGACCGCCATCGTGACATTCGAGCGAGCGGGGCAGCCCGTTACTCCACAGATCGCGCAATTCCGGGAAGCTTGGCTCGGCTCGAAGGCCTTACATCCGCTACCCGCCGTTCCACCGATGCCGTAAGTGGAATTTCGTATTCTCAAGTACATATGCAAAGACGCCGGTTTCTCACTTCTTCTCTAGCCGCCTCCGCAGCCACCGCGCTTTCCACAGCCGGGCGAGCGGCGGAGACATCGCCACGCCAGTACTTCGAGCTTCGCCACTATCACCTGATTGCCGGGCCTCAGACGAAGATGACAGACAGCTATCTGGGCGAAGCGCTCATCCCTGCTTTGAACCGGCTCGGGCTGAATCCGATTGGCGCTTTCGATCTCTATCTTGGGCCCGAGACCCCGGCCGTGTATCTTCTGGTCCCGGGCAATTCACTCGAGACAATCGCTACCGCGGAACTCAAGCTGGCGCAGGATGAGGAATATCAAAAGGCCGGCGAGGCGTTCTTGAAAGCGCCTGCTAAAGAGCCGCCTTACGAGCGCGTTGAGAGCTCTCTTATGGTGGCGTTCGAGGGCTATCCCAAGCTGACCGTGCCGCCCGTTACTGCCAAGCATGGCGCGCGTGTCTTCCAGCTGCGGACCTATGAGAGCCCAACCCATCATGACCATCGCGTGAAGGTCGAGATGTTCAACAGTGGAGAGTTCGGGGCCTTTGAACGCGCAGGATTCTGGTCGGTTTTTTACGGCGACACCCTGGTCGGGCCGCGTCTCCCGAATCTGACTTATATGTTGAGCTTTCCTGATCTGAGCGAGCTAGATGCGAAGTGGAAAGTGTTTGGAGAAGATCCGGAATGGAACAAGCTGAAGAATTCGAGCAAGTTCAACTATGAGTCGATCGTCTCGAATATTACTAATCTGATCCTAAAGCCGAAGTCGTACTCACAGATCTAAGGCGGAGCGTGGCCGTGAGAAAAGCAGGAGCGGTCTACAAAGCGTTCGCGGGCTTTCGCGCGCAAGTGTACTACTCGTATTGATCTGCCTCGGTATTCTGACTTGGCCACTGTAGTTTGGATTCGGCCAGAGTCCGCATCGAGCCTGAAGTCGTCCACACTGTGGTCGATCCAGGTCTTGGCGGCTCGGCAGGTATTCCGCCATTTTGCCATCCTCGATCGGGCCAATGTCAAACCTTTGTATTGATTCGCTTGCCGGTCGGGGATATGCTAACGCAAGCTTACAGAAAAGGACACAATGGTGTAGGGCTGGTCCGCCGGAAAAGTGTCATAAGGATGAAAAACGCAATAGTCAACAAATCGACGTAGAGAACTGCTGATGCGCAGAAGTCAAGCTGTGTACGAATTCGGCAGATTCCGCTTCGACACCGCGAATCATCTGCTGGTGAGTGAGGGAGCGCTGGTCTCCCTCACTCCGAAAGCGTTCGAGGTTCTGCTTGTCTTAGTTCAAAACGGCAGCGGCCGACGACCAAAGAAGAATTGAGGCGCGAGGTGTGGCCGGACAGCTTCGTAGAGGAAGCCAACCTGACGGTAAATGTTTCCGCCCTGCGCAGACTTCTTGGGGAGACGGCCGGCCGACCATCATCCCTACATCGAAACCGTACCGAAGAAAGGCTACCGGTTGTTGCGTCTATCACGGAAATACAGGAAGCGGCGTTGAGCCAGGGAGGCGCCGCGAGCGAGCTCATGCGAGAGCCGGTCTCTCTGCCCGTCCCACAGACGGACGAAACCTCGTCGAATATCCCGGTTCAACCGAAGACTTTCCCGAAAGAACGGTTTTGGCCTAATTTTGCTATTCTGACGCTCGGCCTAGTGCTGGTTGTTGCGGCTGGAGCGGTTTACTTTGCCTATCATAACGATCACCGACCGCCGCATCGCCTGGCAGTGCTGCCTTTCCAGAACCTGCGCGCGGACGTCAAGAGTGAGTTCCTGGGTTTCTCACTGGCCGATGCCCGGGGGCTACTGGCCGTTTCCGTCGAGCGCGCGGCCTTCGAAGAATACATCCTGCTGGTGAGAGACGGTAGGGGGTGTTGTAAACACCACGGAAACGGTGTCGAACCGGACTCTGTTCCAGGAGTCGCCGGAACGGGCGACAAAGCTCCGGGCGGCACGCAAAATGTGCCGCTTTTTCACGTCATCAATGGCCCGGTCCGGGCTTCCAAATTCGGCTGAACTCCGGGATTTCACCTCGACAAACACCAGCTTGTCGCCGTCTCTGGCCACAATGTCGATTTCCGAATCCTGACCTGGCCGGTAATTCCGCGCGATCACTGTGTAGCCGGCGCTTCGAAGATACCGGTGCGCGAGATCTTCACCTTTCCGGCCCAGTGCGGCTTGGGGGGAAAGCGCCCGGCCTTCCGCGCGTTGCCGCGCTCGATCACTCAATTTCCAGAGTAGCTGCCGGGGCTGGATGGACCATCCGCTCCGGTCGCCTTCAGTGCCGCTAGACGCCATTCGATCACCTTGCCTCGAACCACATAACAGAGATAGAACTCCCAAAATCGCCGGAATCGACGACTCTGATTCACGAGCAATTCGAAGCCCAAATATCTCCATAGCGCAAGTAGGCGCACGCGAACCGAAATCTCCCGGAATCTAGCCGCAGAGTAGTAGCCGAATCCGCCGTGGTCCTGGCCGAAGTAGCGAAGGGAGAAGCTGTTGAGATGCCAGCGATGCGTTGGGTCGCAAAAAGAGCTGAAATCGGTGTAGTGGGGCGTGACAATTACGGCCTGGCCGCCGGGCGCGAGAAGCCGGTGAAATTCTTCCATTGTGCGGATCACATCCGAAACGTGCTCAATGACGTGGATGGCGCGCACTTCACGAAACGTGCTGTCGGCAAATGGGAAAGGGTACTGGTCGAGGTCCGCAATGACGTCGGCGCGGGTATGAGCGTTGCGGTCTATGCCGATCGAACCAGGATATTTGTTGATCCCGCAGCCTACGTCGAGAATCGGGCGCAAAATAGCGGTAGAGTCGGCATGCCGGGGCTCGTTTTCGATTCTCGAATCCGCTATCGCTCCAGTTCCCGCAGACACTGCTCCAGTGTATCGACCGCAAAATCGGCCTGCTCGCGGTTGATCACCAGCGGAGGGCAAAGGCGAATGCTGTTTGGCCCGGCTCCTAAAACAAGCAGGCCGCGCTCGAAGGCAAGCGCTTCCAAGCGGTCCCTCAGCAGGGGCGCTCGTTCCTTAGTTTTCTGGTCGAGCACCAGTTCGATGCCGATCATCAGGCCGAGTCCGCGTACCTCGCCGACGTAGCGAAAGCGCTCCGGCCAGTTGCGTAAACGGTCCAAAATGTAGCCCCCGACTTCGGCTGCGTTCGCGATCAGGCTCTCTTCGAGCAAGTCTAAGGTGGCAAGGGCGGCGGCTATCGAGACCGGGTTGCCACCGAAGGTCGACGCATGGGCTCCTGGAGGCCAGCGCATCACGTCTGCTCGCGCGATCATCGCCGAAAGAGGCATACCGCTGGCGATTCCTTTCGCCACCGTGACGATATCCGGCACCACCCCGAAATGTTCGGAAGCAAACATTCGCCCTGTCCTGCCCATGCCCGATTGCACTTCGTCGTGAATTAATAGAATGCCGTACTTATCGGCAACCCTGCGAAGCTCATGATGAAATTCTGGAGCTGGAACCAGGTAGCCGCCTTCGCCCTGCACCGGTTCGACGAAAATACCTGCTACCTCTTCGGGGGGAAGAATCGTCTTGAAATACTGATCCTCGAGAACCCGGACGCAATCGATCGCATGGTCCGCTTCGCTGATGCCAGAAGGCCGGCGATACGGATTTGGATAAGGAATGTGAGTAACAGGCAGAGAAGGGTGAAAACCGCGCCGTTGCGTCACTTTACTTCCGGTGAGCGAGAGAGCGCCCATGGTGCGTCCGTGAAACGCTCCGAAGAAGGCGATGAATTTGTCTCGGCCGGTGTGATAGCGGGCCAGTTTGACGGCTGCCTCGTTTGCCTCGGCCCCGGAGTTGCCGAAGTACACGCGCCGCGGCACCGCACCGGGAGTGAGAGCGGCGAGTCTTTCAGCGAGCTCGACCATCGTCTCGTAATAGAAGTCCGTGCCGGACATGTGCAAGAAATCAGCCGCTTGCTCTTCGATTGCGCGCACGACCCGTGGGTGTGAGTGTCCTGTAGCGACCACGGCAATTCCTGCAGCGAAATCGAGGAACTGGTTTCCGTCGACATCTTCTACAATTGCGCCGCGGCCCCGCTTCATCACAAGCGGATAACAGCGCGTATAGGAAGGTGAAAGTACTTCGGCGTCACGGGCGATCACTGCTTGCGCTTTCGGGCCGGGCAGGGAAGTCGCAAGATGGGGAAGAAGCGGATTGATTGCAATCCCAGTCAGCATGATCAGGCACCTCGAGAGTTACCGATTAAAGACAGACGAAAAGGATCAACGCTAGAGATGCGCGACTAGTCTGCGCCAAAGAGGGAGGGACGATTGCTGGCCGGAAGAGCCATAGTTTTAGCTTACTGGAAGAGTGCGGATTTGTCGAAGTATTCTCGTTTGGGCGCTTGCCCCTGTTCAGCTGGAAACCGGTGACTTGCTGTCTGTACGCGGCTATTTATCTGGGCTGCTACCACCATAATGGTTCGATTCGCAATGGAATGGCTACCTGTAGATGACCAGCAGATTATGTCGTGCTTGGCGTTGGAATATGGACTTCGTGACGCCCATTTGACCTTCCTCCCTATCAGCTACGCTGGCGAGACCTGGGTTTTTCACGCCGAGACGGCCAGGGGCGTTTTCTTTCTAAAGCTTAAGAGACGCCTACATGAGGCTGGCGTTGCTGTTTCCAAGCTCCTGCTTGAGCTAGGCATTCCAGTAATCACACCCATCCAAGCAAAGAACAAACAATTGTGGGCGCGTTTGGAAGACTTTTCTTTACTCGTTTTTCCTTTTGTCGAAGGACACCCAATCGATCCCACGACGCTGGACGATAGCAGCTGGCGAACTCTAGGCGCGATTATGCGGGGAGTTCACAATGCTCCAGTTCCGCAAGCGCTATTAGGGTCGTTAAATAAAGAGTTGTTTTCGCCATATGGCCAGGAGTCATTCAGCAAAATCGAGTCAACACTTGCCAGTGGCATTCACACGTTAAGCCCCGTGCAGAGAGAATTTGCGGATCTCTGGATGAAATCTCAAGGTCTGGTAGAAGGCTACTTCGCCCTGGTTCAGGAAAAAGGGCAAGAAGCATTCCTCTCGTCGCCGTCCTGGTGCCTCTGCCATGGTGATTTGCAGCCGGGAAACATCCTGCAGTCTGGACCGAACAAGCTGCTGCTCATTGATTGGGACTGCCCAGTTTGGGCGCCCCCGGAACGCGATCTCATGTTCATCGACGCTCAATATCGTTCTCGCTTTGAGGCTGGCTATGGACGCATAGAAACCAACAAACATGTCGCCGACTATCTTTCTGCCAACTGGCTTTTGCAGGAAATACTCGATTACGCCGAGCGAATTTTGTTCAGCGCCTACGTGGACGATAAAGAGAGGCGATCAGCACTCGATGCGATGAGCGCACTCATCGCGAAGATAGGTGACAACTTGGGTTGTGGCCGGTAGACCGAGAGTGGCTTACTGGCCGAGCAAAAAGCACGATTACGCTTTAAGGCTCTTAAAGCAACGCTTATTGGCTACGTGCCCGCCGGTCTTTTCTGGTCAGCCAAGTCACAGCGCCGAAAGCGCCGAGCCATGATCCGGCTGCCGCGAAGATCACGTACACCGAGTTGCCGGTATAGCTGATTACCGCAAAGGCGGAGAGCAGGTACCAAAGGCTGCTCCAGCTTGCAGCGGAAACCCGGCGGCGGGCTGTAACAGCCGAGTTGAAGAGAACATACACAGCGTCGGTGAGGGCGGTGGAGGCGACGACGCCCACCGCGATCAGAGGATTGGGAGCTTGCATAGGAGTATGCTCCATTCTGACCGCCGACTTCTGGCGAGGGGGTGTCGCGATAATAACTGCTAGATGAGTTTTCTTTCGCCGTTCAGCACCCGTGGCGTCCGGGCCTCTTTCTGTTTCTCGCTCTGCCTGGCCTGCAGCGTGAATTCTCCGCTCACCGCACAAGACAATAAGGAGACGCACCCAGCGCCTGCAGCTGCTGCTCCGGCTAAACCGGCGCTGCCTCCCATGCCTCCGGATGCTCATGTCCAGCAAAGTATGCAGATGGACGGCAATGCGCTGCAGTACACCGTTACCGTCGGAACGATCCCGATTCTCGACAAGGAGGCCCATACCGCTGGCGAGGTTGTCTTCACGTCCTATATCGTCGCGGGCAAAGACCGGCCCGTTACGTTCGCGTTGAACGGAGGTCCGGGAGCTGCCTCTGTCTACCTGAATCTGGGCGCGATTGGGCCGAAGCGCATCGCCTTTGGCAGTGAGGGCGATAGCCCATCCGACCGGCCGGTACTGAATGACAACGCGGGTACATGGCTCGATTTCACCGACCTTGTCTTCATCGATCCTGTCGGCACAGGTTTTAGCCGTTCGCTGGTCCCGGAAGCGGAGGCGAAGAAGCTTTTCTACAGCACAAACGCCGACATCGAATACCTGTCGCGCGTGATCTACAACTGGCTGGTGAAGAATGAGCGGCTTGGCTCGCGAAAATACCTGGTGGGAGAAAGCTACGGTGGCTTCCGGGGACCGAGGATCACGCACTATTTGCAGACACAACTCGGGGTCGCGATGAACGGCGTGGTGCTTGTCTCGCCCTATTTGAACCCCACTATTGACGACAACCGGGATCTTTCTCCTATTCCCTGGATGATGACGCTGCCTTCGATCACGGCCGCCAATTACGAGCGTAAGGACCAGCTCACGACTGAAAAGATGGCCGACGTGATCGCTTACACCCGCGGCGAGTATGCGACAGATTTAATGAAAGGCCACTCAGACCCGCAAGCGATGCCCCGAGTTGTGAAGCGGGTGACTGAGCTAACCGGGCTCGATGCCGAGTTTGTGAAGCGTTCCGGGGGACGTCTCGAAACGCAGGCTTTTCTGCGCGAAGAGTTCCGGGAGCAGGGCAAGTTGGGAAGCCGGTACGATCCGAATGTGACTGCCTGGGATCCGTTTCCCTACGATCCGGATCAGCGCAGCAATGACCCACTGCTCGAGAGCATCATCGCTCCGACCACTACCGCTATGGTCGACTTCGTTACGCGCGTTGTGGGCTGGAAGATCGATGCACGTTACAACGCACTGAGCGGAGATGTGAACCGCCTCTGGGACGGTGGGGAGGATCTGCGGCGTGGCGCGGTGGAGCAGCTGCGCGAATCGGTTGCTGCTGACCCGAAACTCCGGGTCATGATCGCGCATGGTTGGAATGATCTGTCATGCCCGTTCATGGGATCCATTCTGACGGTAGATCAGATGCCCGTCATGGGCGATCAATCACGCGTGCAGGTCAAGGAATACCCGGGCGGTCACATGTTTTATAGCCGTCCGGCGAGTCAGATGGCGTTGCGAAAAAACGTGCTCGAGATGTACAGCCGGCACTAAATCGAGTAATTTTCTCCGTGAACCGCTAGATTCAAGATGGATGCCGCCTTTCCCCGAAGACTCCCATTCCTACCCGCGACCGCAGCTGCAGAGGGACGACTGGATCTCGCTAAGTGGTGTTTGGGACTTCTCGATCGATCAATCGGCAGCATGGACCGAGCCCGCGTCAGTCGAGTGGAACGACAGCATTCTTGTTCCGTTTAGCCCGGAGACGCCTGCCAGCGGGGTGAGCGCGACCGGGTTCTACCGTGTGGTCTGGTATCGCCGGAGCTTTACACAGCCGGCGCTCCAAACGGGCCAGCACCTGATTCTTCATTTCGGGGCGGTCGACTACAACGCTACTGTGTGGGTCAACGGTGTGCAGGTATGCTCCCATGAAGGCGGTTATACTCCGTTCCAGGCAGATATCACGAGGGCGCTTCGTTCCGGCGAAACCCAGGAGATTGTCGTCAGAGCAGAAGATGATCCCTCCGATCTCGCCAAGCCGCGAGGCAAGCAAGACTGGAAGCTGGAGCCGCATTCGATCTGGTATCCGCGGACGACAGGTATCTGGCAAACGGTTTGGCTGGAAGTTGTTCCGGAGTCGTACATCGACGTAATCAGGTGGACGTCCAATCTCGAACGGTGGGAAATCGGCCTGGAGGCTCACATCGCAGGTCCATCGGCCGACCAGCTGCGCCTCCTTGTTCGTCTGCGTGTCGAAGATCAGGTGCTTGCCGAGGATACGTACTCGATCATGAGCCGCGAGGTGCACCGGCGCATTGCTCTCTCCGATCCGGGTATCGATGATTACCGCAACGAGCTGCTTTGGAGTCCCTCCTCGCCGACCATTATTGATGTCGAACTCGAGCTGCAGGCCGCGGACGGCCACGCCATCGACCGGGTCTGGAGCTATACTGCTTTCCGGGCAATTTCGATCCAGGGAGACCGGTTCATTCTCAACGGCCGTCCTCTGACCTTACGGCTTGTGCTCGATCAGGGTTATTGGCCAGAGAGCGGATTAACCGCTCCCAGCGATGACGCCTTTCTCGAGGATGTACTGCTGGTCAAGAAGCTTGGCTTCAACGGCGTCCGCAAGCACCAGAAAATCGAGAACCCGCGATATCTTTACTGGGCCGACCGCATGGGCCTGCTGGTTTGGGAGGAGATGCCGAGCGCGTATCGCTACACGAATAGTTCGATCGAGCGTGTTACGCGTGAATGGATCGAGGTGCTCAATCGCGACAGCAGCCATCCCTGCATCGTCGCGTGGGTGCCGTTCAATGAGTCGTGGGGAGTACCCGATCTGCCGGACAGTGCTGCCCAGCAAAATTATGTCCAGGCGATTTATCACCTGACAAAGACGTTTGATCCCACGCGACCGGTGGTCGGAAATGATGGCTGGGAAAATGTCGCGACAGATATCATCGGCATTCACGATTACGACGATCAACCCGAACGCATCGGCAAGCGCTATGGGCTCGATGAGATCGAGTCCCGGCTATTCAAGCGCGAACGGCCCGGCGGCCGCATGCTACTGGTTCATGAAAAAATGGCAGCCGCCCAGCCGATCGTCTTGACGGAGTTCGGTGGAATTGCGCTTTCGGAACGTCGGGACGGGGCCTGGGGATATTCCCGTTCAGACACGCCCGCGGAGTTGTTAAGACGATATTGCGCGCTGCTCGCAACAGTGCGCGCACTACCCGCTTTAGCCGGCTTCTGCTACACACAATTCACCGATACTTACCAGGAGGTGAATGGCCTTTTGTTTGCCGACCGCACACCCAAAGCACCTTTGGAGCAAATAGCGTTGTGTACTGCCGGCACCACCCCGGAATTCGATGCTCACGTAGAGGCAGTCTGGCGGGAGCGCGTAATGGAGCGTAAGGCCGAATCGCCCACACATTCCGAGAAGCCAACGGCCAAGGCCTGAGCCGCACTTGCCTTTTCGCAACACCGTTACAATGAAGCCATGCCTGAGGAGACGACATCCTCACTTAATTTTGAAGCCAGTCTGGAAGAACTCGAACGGATCGTGAAGGACTTGGAGAAGGGTGAATTACCCCTTGAACAAAGCCTGCAACTGTTTGAGAATGGCATGCGCCTGAGCGCTGATTGCAAGCGCCAACTGGAAGAAGCGGAATCGCGTGTTGAGATTCTGGTGAAGCGAGGTTCAGAAATGACGGCCGTGCCGTTCCATCCAGACAAACCGGTTAAATGACAGGAATTGACGCAACGAGCCTCGGCGACTTTCTGGCCGAACAGGTACAGATGGTGGATCGTGTCCTCAACGTCTGGGTACCTGATGAGACGGTTGACCCCTCATCGATTCATCGTGCGATGCGCTACAGCCTTTTCGCGGGCGGAAAACGTATTCGACCGATCCTGGCGATAGCTGCAGCGCGGGCTGTGAACTCATCAGCTGAAGGGATAGAGCACGCGGCCGCCTCACTCGAGTTGGTTCATACATACTCGCTGGTCCACGACGATCTGCCTGCTCTCGATAACGACGACCTCCGCCGCGGCAGACCGACCTGTCACAAGGTATTCGGGGATGCTATGGCCATCCTCGCCGGAGACGCTCTGCTCACTCTTTCCTTCGAGGTTTTAAGTCGTCTCGGGGATGTATCCGCCGAACGCAAAATCTGGCTGGTCGAGGAGCTTTCACGCGCCGCGGGCACGGTAGGCGGGATGATCGGCGGCCAGGTCAACGATATCGAAGGCGAGCGGAAGCCCCCGACAGCGCTGCTGCTCGACTCAATTCATCGCGCCAAAACCGGGGCTCTACTACGCGCCAGCGTGCGCATGGGCGCTATTTACGCTGGAGCTTCTGAACAGGAACTGCTTGCGCTCTCTCTCTACGGAGAGCATATCGGTTTGGCTTTCCAGATCATCGATGACGTGCTCGACGTGGAAGAATCGTCGGAGGCTCTCGGCAAGACGGCGGGCAAGGACGAGGCTCAGCAGAAAATCACGTTCCCCGCTGTTTACGGCCTCGATCGGTCACGCCAAATGGCCGAACAGGAACGCTTGGCGGCGCACCATGTACTACGCGGCTTTGGCAGCCGTGCGGAACGCCTCCGCCAAATCGCGGATTTCATCGTTCAGCGTAAAGCTTGAGCACCGCCGCAGGTAGGACTCGTCTGGACAACGCCCTGGTTGAGCGTGCGCTAGTCGAATCGCGCACGAAGGCACAGGCTCTTATACTTGCTGGCAAAGTAACGGTGGGCGGGCAAAGATCGGATAAGCCCGGGCACCTGGTGACGGCTGTAGATGTGATCGCGGTGGAGCAGCCGCTGCGTTACGTCAGCCGCGGGGGCTTGAAACTCGAAGCGGCGCTCGAACACTTCGAAATTCCGGTCGCGGGACGTATTTGTCTGGATGTGGGCACGTCGACTGGCGGGTTTACCGATTGCCTTCTGCAGCGCGGCGCTCTGCGCGTTCATGCGGTAGATACGGGCGCTGGACAGATCGATTGGAAGTTGCGCACCGACAGCCGTGTCATCCTCCATGAGCGCATCAACGCGCGTTATCTGACCTTCGATCAGATCGGAGAACGGGTTGAGGTTATCGCCTGCGATGTAAGCTTCATATCCGTGACGCTCCTGCTTCCGGCCCTCGCGGCCGTGCTCGCGCCGGGCGGAGACTGGGTCATTCTCATCAAGCCACAGTTTGAAGCAGGACGCGGCAGTGTTGGAAAAGGCGGCATCGTACGCGACCCGGGCGTGCACTTGGCTGCCTGCCAAAAGGTCGCGGGGGCATTGCAAGAAATCGGATTTCGCACGGAGCTCATGCCGAGCCCGATTACGGGAGCTGAGGGCAACCGGGAATTTCTGCTCCATGCACGCCGCGAAGGCTAGGCATTACTCTATTCTTTAAGCACAGCCCAACGCATGCTCCAGATCAATACGGTTGGCATTATCTCGAAGCCCAAAATCGCTCGCGCGGGCGAAATCGTTCCGGGACTTCTTCGCTGGCTCGACGATCACCACGTTGCATACTGCTGTGATGAACAGACAGCCGAGTACGCGGGTCTTTCCGAATTCTATATGCGGGAAGAGCTGGCCGAGAAAGCCGGCTTGGTTATCGTGCTCGGTGGCGACGGCACGCTGCTCTCTGCCGCACGGGTCGTGGCGGGGCGCGATATTCCGCTCTTCGCGGTCAATCTCGGGCACTTGGGTTTTCTTACGGCCATACCGGTTGAGGATCTGTACCCGGAACTGGAACGAGCTCTGTCCGGTGAACACCGCATCGGCATCCGGCGCATGGTGGATTGCGAAGTTCGCCGGAAAGGCCAGACAGTTGGCACATATGCGGCGCTCAATGACGTAGTGATCACGAAAACCGAACTCGCCCGGATGATCGACCTCGACACCCACGTCGACAATCACTTCGTAGCAGCGTATAAAGCCGACGGCCTCATTATCGCGACTCCGACCGGGTCGACTGCCTATTCGCTTTCCGCGGGAGGACCGGTCATTTTTCCTTCTGTTAGCGCGTTTTGCCTTACGCCAATCTGCCCGCACATGCTGACAAATCGCCCCGTGATCGTGCCGGACACAAGCGTGATCCAGATTCTTGTGCACGGAGAAGATGGAACTTACTTGACGATCGATGGTCAGGTGGGTGAGCCTCTCTACAAGGGTGACCTCGTGGTTTGCCGCTCGTCTCCGAAGACGATTCAGTTGATCCGTCCGCCCAAGCTTCTCTTCTTCGATGTACTCAGAGAGAAGTTGAAATGGGGAGAACGCTGACGTGCATGCGCTTTCTCAAAAGGCTTTCGCTTACATCGTGGATTTTCATTTCTCTGATAATCGGCATCTTGCTCGGTGCGCTGACGCCGGATTTTGCTAAGTCGCTCGCGCCGGTAAGCAACATTTTTTTGCGGCTGATCAAGTCGATCGTCGGCCCTCTGCTGTTCGGAACGCTGGTCTCGGGGATTGCTTCGGCCGGAGAGCTCAAGACCATGGGCCGAATTGCGGCGAAAGCCATTGCTTATTTTGAGATCGCAACCACGCTCGCTCTGGCGATCGGTCTGATCATGGTGAACGTCATGCGGCCCGGAGCCGGCCTCACGCTTTCCGGAGAAAGTCCGTCGTCTGTGCCGGCCTTATCGAAACCGGCATCATTGAGCCAAGTTATCGAACACGCGGTGCCTGCTAACGTTTTCGAGTCACTGGCGCAAAATGATGTTCTGCAGATGGTCGTTTTCTTCTTTCTGTTTGGCGCAGCCTGCTCGGCGCTCGGGGCGAAAGCTCAAGCTGTTGTGACGTTCGCGAATGCAGTTGCGGAAGTGATGTTTCGCTACACGAAGTACGTGATGTACCTGGCTCCGCTGGGTGTCGGCGCCGCCATTGCGGTCACGGTCGGATCGAAAGGTCTCGGGGTGTTGCTCGGCCTCGGGAAGCTGGTGGGAACGCTGTATCTGGCGCAGGCTCTATTCGTGGTGCTCGTCTTGGGTTCTGCTCTGACGATCGCCCGCGTGCCGGTCCGCCGCTTCGTGGGCGCGGTTCGGGAGCCGTTCTTAATTGCGTTCTCCACGGCTTCGAGCGAGGCCGCGCTCCCGCTGGCACTCGAGAACATGACGTTTTTCGGCGTCCCCAAGCACATCGTGGGTTTTGTTCTGCCGACCGGCTACAGCTTCAACCTGGATGGTTCGACACTGTACCTATCGCTCGCCTCGGTGTTTGTGGCGCAAGCTGCGGGAGTGCATATGCCCATCGGAACGCAGATCACGATGATGCTGACGCTGATGCTCACGAGCAAAGGAGTGGCGGCAGTTCCGCGCGCATCGCTTGTCATACTGGCGGGAACGCTCGGTACGTTTCACCTGCCGCTTGAAGGAATCACTCTTCTTCTCGGTGTCGACGCCTTGATGGACATGTGTCGCACGTCGGTCAATTTGCTTGGCAATTGCGTAGCGACAGCAGTGGTTGCCCGTTGGGAAGGCTATTCGCTCCGCAGCGCCGAGGACCGCCTCACGTCCGTGGGTTGACGGTTACTTCCTGGCGAAGACTCGCTCAATCGCCAGCGCTTTGCCGGTCGTGTCATCCGCTTGCACAATCACGCCATGCAGCTCGACTCCATGCCGCGCCGCTTCCATTCTGCCCGCCAGGCCGCTCAGAAAGCGACGGACTATCGTGTCTTTGTCGACGCCAATGACAGAATCGTAAGGCCCTGTCATTCCGGCGTCGGTCTGATATGCCGTTCCTCCAGGCAAGACTCGCGTGTCGGCTGTTGGAATGTGCGTGTGGGTACCGATCATTGCCGTGACGCGGCCATCGAGATACCAGCCCATAGCCATCTTCTCGCTCGTCAGTTCCGCGTGAAAATCGACGAAGCGAATTTTGATCGCTGGATCAAGACCCTTGAGCAGCTCATCTGCCTTCTGGAACGGACAATCGATATTGGCCATGTGCGCTCGGCCCTGCAGGTTCAGCACCGCATATGGCGCGCCGTTCCGTGCCTTTGCTATAAAAACGCCGTTTCCTGGCAAAGGAGGCGGATAGTTAGCAGGCCGGAGGAGCCTCGGCTGATGATCGATGTAGTCGTGAATTTCACGTTTATCGAAACTGTGATTGCCGCCTGTCAGGACATCGAGACCAAGCGATAGCAGCTCCTCGCAGATAGAGGGCGTGATGCCGAAGCCGCCCGCGCTGTTTTCCGCATTGGCGATGGCGAGATCGACCCGATGCTCGGCCATCAGCCGGTGAAGAAGATCGGCAACAATAGCGCGTCCGCCCGAGGCGAAGATGTCGCCTATAAAAAGAATGTTCATCAGGCGGATAAAAGGCGTTCCTTGCGAGAGCTTCTGAATCAGACCCCGTCATTGACCCCTAGAAGAGCAAAGGGGGGAATCCCCCGAGCACCTTTAGGCTTCTCCATGCATCCGAAAACGCGGAGCTTGCACACGGGCACTTCATTCGAGAAGGACTCCATGACATTGACTATCGGATCAATTTTTAGGAGACCGAGACAGACGCTCTCGCAAGCAACGCCTCGATCAAGAATACCAGGAAAAAGAACGTCAGGCTAGGTCGCTTGCAAACGTTCCAAGATATCCTTCTCAGAGATTGCTCCCTCTTTGATCACTTTCCAGTAAGGCTCTGTGATGTCGACTGTCGTCGAACCGGTGCCCGTGCATAAACCGCCGTCGAGAACCAGGTTAACGGTTCCGTCCATGGCGGCGAACAGCTCGATGCCACTGGCCAGCGTAGGTTGGCCCGAGAGATTGGCGCTGGTGGCGATGAGTGGATGACCGGCCTTTTCGATAATCGCGTCCAGCACGGGCGACTTCGCCTGACGGATCGCCAGCCTGCCGGTGTTTCCTGTGACCTTTAGCGGAACTCTCGCCGCCGCAGGCACGATGATCGTCAAAGGGCCCGGCCAGAAATGGCGCGCGAGTATATAGAAGCGGCTCGATAGATCTTTGGCTAAGTCTTCCGCCATTAAAACGTCGGACACAGCCAAGGGTAATGAGCGCACGCTTTCCCTGCCTTTGGAGGCGAAAACTTTCCCGACGGCATGCAGGTTGAAGGGATCCGCCACCAGGACGTAGAGTGCGTCCGTTGGCACTCCAACGACTCTGCCGCGACGAATCTCGTGCGCTGCCCGGCTTACGGCATGAGGGTCCGGATTTGACGCGTCTATTTCGATTAAATCTGTTGCCACTTTGAGAATTGATTATGAGATTCCGGTTGATTTCGGAAGAAAGTACTTCGTCAGTTTACCGTCCGCCGAGGGCTTGAGCAACCTGTACCGCCATATCGTACCGGCCAAATGGCGCACTGAGAGCAGCGCCTTGCACCATATTGCGGACTTCCGCAGCCATCTCGCGAGCAATAGCTACCCCCTCGGCACGCGATTTCTCGGCGCTGTCGGCAGAGCGCATCCGTTCCATATACCCTTGCGGAACGGGTACGCGCAGTTCGTTCACCATAAACTCAGCATTTCGATAGCTGGTCAAAGGCCAGATACCGGCCACGATGGGGAGCTTGTACTGTTCCGTTTTTCGGAGAAAGAGTTCGAGTAGATCGAGATCGAAGACAGGCTGGGTGACTACGTATTCCGCCCCGGCCTCCACTTTCCAGGCAAACCGCCGCAGCTCCTCGTCCATGTTTACGGCGCCCGGATTCGCGCCTACACCGATCAGCAGAGCCGTTTGCGAACCGGTCGGATTTCCGCCGATGTCCAAGCCGTGATTGAGATTGTTGACCACGTTTGTGAGGCCGATCGAATCCACATCGAAAACAGCGCTCGCATCGGGATACGTGCCCATGCGCGGCGGGTCGCCGGTAATGCAGATCAGGTTGCGGACGCCGGTAGCATGCGCGCCGAGCAACTCCGACTGGATGCTGAGAATATTTCGGTCGCGGCAGCAGAAGTGAAGCACCGCGTCGATGCCAGCCTGCTGCTGAATCAGCTGGCAGGTAACTTGCGCACTTAACCGCGCACTCGCTCGGGGGCCGTCGGGCACGTTGATGCAATCGATACCGTTCTCTTTGCACAACAGTGCGCCGGCGATTTCTTTAGCGGGATCGACTCCGCGGGGCGGCAGGATCTCAACAAATGCGACAAACTTTCCCGCTGCCAGTTTGGCCCCCAGCTCCGATTTATTCGCGACCGGCACCTTCACCAGCCGTTTCGCTTCCTGCCGGTCGAGTTCGGCAACGTTAAGTGTTGCCGGCCGGTGCTCCTGCAAAGGCTGCAGCGAGCGTACCTCGCCCAGGATCTGTTTGATGTGCTCAGGGGTAGTGCCGCAGCAGCCGCCGATGATGCGCACACCCGCCTGCAGGAAACGGCGCGAGTACTGCGCCATGTACTCTGGCGAGCAAAGATAAATATTCCTGCCTTCCACAGTTGCCGGAAGCCCGGCGTTCGGCATGGCACTGAGCGGCTTACCCGTCATAAGCAGCATCTTCTCGATCGTTTCAAGCGCGACTTTGGGTCCGGCTGAACAGTTAACGCCAATGACGTCGACCGGCCAATCGTTCAAGCTTCTGGTGAACGTTGCCGTACTGGCGCCGTCGCGTAACGTGCCGTCGTCGTTGACGGTGACTTGCGCGACGATCACCATTTCAGGTCCGGCTGCCTCACGCGCAGCATGAATGGCCTCACGCAACTCAGACAACTCGTAAAAAGTCTCGAGCACGATCAGGTCGACGCCTGCGTTTACCAGGGCTTCGGCCTGCTCGCGAAAAATCCCGCGTGCTTCCGCAAAAGACATGGGCCCGAGAGGTTCGATCTGGGTTCCGAGCGGTCCCATCGCGCCCGCGACAAAAGCCTTGTCCCCGGCTGCTTCCCGGGCGAGCCGCACGCCTGCCTGGTTTATGGCAGCCAGTTTCTCCGCAAACCCGAATGCCGCGAGCCTGGCGCGATTGCCTCCGAAGGTGTTGCTCTCGATCACCTCTGCGCCGGCGCGCACGTACTCCTGATGAATTTCTTTGACCAGCTGCGGGGAGGAGAGGTTCAGCTCATCGAAGCAGCGATTGATGAAGATTCCCTTGGCGTACAACATCGTGCCCATTGCGCCGTCCGCCACGATGATCTTCGATTCCAGCTTCTTTCGAAACTCAGCTGCTCGCGCTTGCGAAACGGGTTCAATGGCGGTCGTGACTGGCATCAGGAAAGGGATTTCATTAAATTGTATCGTCAATAGCCAAAACGGAAATCTACGGAATCTCCTGGCCGAATCGAGTAGCGCCGGGCCGCGTTTTCCTGATTGACGCCGATTTCCAGATAACCGGAGCTGCCGCGACATACGAACCCCGCATGAGGCGCGCCGGAAAAGGTCTCGCGAACCTCGGTCACTTCGCCCCCGCCCGCAGTGAGACGAAAGCTGCCGGTAAGCCCGCCCGCGAAGTCGACGGATTTGAGGTTTGTGACAACGTTGCCGAAACGATCCACGCTGAGCACGACCCCGCGCCAGTGGCCACGCTCGATCTCCGCGGGTTCGAGATTGTCCAACAGCAAGGGCCGGTTCACCACTGCACCCACGTCTTCGGGCCGAATCTTGCCGCCGGCGAGCGCGCCTGCAACCGCCGCAAATACATCGCGACCGTGGAAGGTCGTTGATGGCGACGGCAGCCAGAGATCGCGGTTGCTCAGCTCACGAACGACCGCTCGCGCGGCTCGCGACACGATGAAACTCAGGACGCCATTGTCGGGGGCAATGAAAAATTGGCCGTTCGCCTCTGCCAGCAGCGGCTTTCTTTCGGTGCCAACGCCGGGATCAATCACGACCACATGCACGGTACTTGTAGGAAAATAGGGAGCGGCCTGCGAGATCGCATACGCGCCGGCAAGGATTGAGAATGCTGCAATTTCGTGCGTGATGTCCACCAGCTGAGCGTTCGGGCAACGAGCTAGAATCACGCCCTTCATCGTGCCGGAGTAGTGATCCTGAAGGCCAAAGTCGGTGGTCAGCGTAACAATGGGCGGCGTCATCGGTTGCTAAAATTGTAAGACCTCCCTTGCTGTACTTTGATCACAACGCGACTACTCCTGCCGCACCGGAAGTGGCCGCGGCTTTCGCAGCGGCGCTCGCCAACGTGCCTGGCAATGCTTCGAGCACTCATCGTGCAGGGCAGCTGGCTCGCCGCGAACTGGAGAGCGCGAGGATCGATATCGCGCGCGCTCTGCATTGCTCGCCTGCGGAACTGGTATTCACGAGCGGCGGCACGGAGTCAAACAATCTAGCCCTTCTTGGGCTGGTGCGGGATCTTCCAGGCACTCACAAGCACGTAATTGCAACGGATATCGAGCATCCTGCTGTACTCGAGCCCATCCGGCAACTCGAGCGCGAAGGCGTCGCGGTTACATTCGCGAAGCCAAACTCTGCCGAGATCGTGCGCCAGATTCGTCCCGAGACAGTCCTCATTTCTGCAATGCACGCGAACAACGAAACCGGTGTGGTCCTGCCCATCGCGGAACTTGGAGCTGCTATACGCCAGAAGCGCGCGGCAGGCCAGGAGATCTATTTTCACTCGGATGGCGTGCAGGCACTCGGCAAGCTCAACGTAGATCTCGATCAGCTGAGCGTGGATCTTTACTCGTTGAGCGCGCACAAAATTCATGGGCCAAAGGGAGTCGGCGGCCTATTTATCCGCAAGGGCACTCCCGTTCGAGGCATTCAATTTGGCGGGCGTCATGAGCGGGATCGCCGCGCCGGAACCGAGAATGTTCCAGGCGTCGTTGCGTTCGCCCGAGCCGTTGAACTGCTGTCGTCGTATCCCGCCTCTGAGTTAGCCTTGCTGCGCGATCGCTTTGAGCGGCAGATCCTCAGCTCTCTCGACGATGTTTCGGTAAACGGCTCGGCAGAAGACCGCTTGCCTAATACGAGCAATCTTCTATTTCGCGGTTTATCGGGCGAAATGCTGCTGATCGCGCTTGATACTGCGGGCTTCGCTGTTTCGACCGGCTCAGCTTGCAGCAGCGGATCGATAGAGCCGTCACACGTGCTCTTAGCTATGGGCCTGAGTGTCGATGAGGCTCGTGCGAGTGTTCGTTTCTCTTTCGGCCGCACGAACACGATTGAAGAGGTGGACCTCCTGGTGGACGCAGTGCTTGCTGCAATGCGGCGGCTTCGCAAGAGCAAAGACATGAGGCCGCAGCTTGTCACACAATAACTTCCCGATCGCTGTCGCTATGTCCGGCGGAGTCGATAGTTCAGTTGTCGCCGGGTTGCTGCATCGCGAGGGGCATTCCGTTATTGGCTTGACCATGCAGCTTTGGAATCAGCGCCGTCTGCCCGAGCTTGTGCCGGAAGGCGGGGCGACAGGCCGGTGTTGTTCGCTCGACGATGTATACGATGCCCGCTTTGTTGCTTCTGTACTTGGGATACCGTACTACGTCATCAACTTTGAGGATCGTTTCGAACAGCACGTAGTGAAACCGTTCGTGGCCGATTACCTTGCAGGCCGAACGCCCATCCCGTGCACCCTCTGCAACAACTTCATCAAATTTGACCAGTTCCTGGAGATGGCGAATGGCGCGGGCGCGGACAAGATCGCGACCGGCCACTATGCGCGCCTGAGTTTCAACAGCGAGACCGGGCGGTACCAGATGCGTACGGGCGCGGATCGATCTAAAGATCAGAGCTATTTTCTCTTTGGCCTCACGCAGCCGCAGCTCGCGAGGACTCTGTTCCCGCTCGGGGGCATGCAAAAACCGGAGGTGCGGGAGCTCGCTAAGGAGCTTTCGCTGCCGGTCGCGGACAAGAACGACAGCCAGGAAATCTGCTTCGTGCCGAACGGGGACTATGCGGCTTTTATGGATGCCTATCTTCGCGAGCAGGGAGTTGATCCCGCCGTAACCGAGGGTGAAATCGTCGACACAGCGGGCCGCGTCGTAGGGCATCACGAAGGAACTTATCGCTTCACAGTCGGGCAGAGGCGCGGCTTGCGCATTGCCGCAGCGGAACCTCTTTACGTGATCGCAACGGAACCGGCAACACAGCGGGTTGTTGTCGGCAGCGACGGGGATCTGAAGACATCAACGCTGATTGCACGAGACGTCAATTGGCTTTCGATCGAGCCGATCCGAGATGCGCTCCGCGCAGCCGTAAAGATTCGAAATAAGCATCAGGCTGCGCCGGCCACGCTCTTGCCAACGGGCGACGCTGGCTGCGTAAAGGTACAGTTCGATGAAGCGCAGCGTGCGGTGACACCGGGCCAGGCGGCTGTGTTTTACGACGACGATTTGGTTTTAGGCGGCGGCTGGATCGAGTCCACATAGTTGATTTGGAGATGAACTAAACTCGCCATTGGCCTCGCAAAAAAGCTGGCTGGCAACTCGTGCCGAATACACACTTGCCGCAACCCTCGTCACCAGCCTCCGCTCTCTTCCACTTGCCGTCGCGAATCGGGTTGCCACGGCGGCTGCCTCACTGCTCGATGCGGCATTGCCTAAGCTGCGGCGCGTGGCACGAATCAATCTTGCGTTTGCTTTTCCGCAGCTCGGTCCAGCTGAACGCGAGCGGCTGATCGATGAAGTCTTTCAGAATATCGCGCGGATGCTGGTTGCGATTGCGCGCTTTCCAGATTTGAACGCTTCGAACATCGGCGATTGGATCAGCTATGAAGGGCTTGAGTATTATCGGGAAGCGAAGCGGGCCGGGCGCGGCGTCCTGATTGCGACTGCCCATCTCGGAAACTGGGAGCTCAGCGCTTTTGCGCACGCCCTGCTAACCGAGCCGATGAACGTCATGGTTCGGCCGCTCGATAATACGTTGATCGACAAGCTGGTCGAAAACCGCCGCACGCTTTCGGGTAATCGCCTAATCTATAAACGGGACGGTGCGCGTGCTGTCTTGCGCGCCCTGCGCAACAACGAAGCCGTTGGCATTTTGATCGATCAAAACACGGCCGCAGCTGAGGGTGTATTCGTGGATTTCTTTAATGCCCCGGCCTGCGCGAACCTTGGTTTCGTAAAGCTCGCTCATCACTCGGGCGCCCCCGTGATTCCGGGCTTTGCAGTTTGGGACAGCGCTCAAGCGCGCTACGTTCTGCATTTCTATCCGCCAGTTCCCATGACCGGTAATGAAGCCGCCGACACACAGCATCTTCATTCGGTGATGGAGGACATCATCCGGCGCTATCCGGGCCAGTGGATGTGGATCCACCGGCGCTGGAAAACGCGTCCGCCGGGTTCGCCTGCGCTTTATTGAGCTCCGGAAGCGACCAGGCGTGGACAAGCAACCGGGCGGTTGTCGAGGCCCAGCACGGCGATAATTACACCGCCGAGTGACTCGGGTACGCTCATCGGGCCGTCGTAACTGAGGTAGTCGCCGAACCTGCCCACCCGAATTCCGAATGCCCGCTCAAAGTCCCGTGCTTTGCCGCTAACCTTCACCGTGCGTTTTGCCGCATCGGCGTCGATCACATGCAGGCCGTTCTGTTGGGCAAAATCCTTTACTGCAGCGAGATCCTGCGGATCAGCTGCGGTGCTGGCCTCCGCCTTTTCTCGTGAAGACGGCGAAAAAGTTCCGGCAAGCAACTGGGCTTCTACGTTTGCCACGGCTGGATTTCGCCGCACGATTATCGTAGCCGTAAGTACTTGGCCGGGATCCACCGCGCGGGGCTGCATATCGCCGGCATGCTGCGGAGCGCTCCCTGCGATTTCAATGCGATGGCTATCCATACTCTTGCCTCTGATCTCTTTAGCTGCCAGCTGTTTTAGAGGTGCTCGACATCAACGCACTCAGTAAAGCACTGCCATTCGGACTGCCCAGGCCTGTACACGGGTCCCATCCGGCTTGCGCGCTGTAATGGCCGAGCTTACTATCATCGTTGTTTCCGCTCGTGATGTCTTGAAAACCTTGGCCGAGCGAATAGAGTTTAGGATTCAGAAAGCCTACATGCGATCCGAGTTGCTGGTTGAGGAGAGCGACCAGCCCCGCCCACAGAGGAGCAACGGCGCTTGTCCCTCCGATAACGGTATTTTGAGCGCTTACCAGCACCTGGTACCCCGTCGCCGGATCGGCATCGCCGGCCACATCCGGCACGCCGCGACCCGTGAACTTGGTATTGGGTTGTGCCGGAACCTTTGCAGAAGATTGATAGGGAGGCAGCGGGAAAACGGAGCTTACCCCACCACCAGTAGCCCCTTCGCTACTTGCGATTTCATTCCAAACAACTTCAGAGGTGACAGTGGAACCCCTTCCGTTCACCGTAGTGCCTCCGCAGGCGAGCGCAAAGGGGCTCGAGGCGGGGAAGTCGACGTGCAGCTTTCCGTCGGTTACGCCGTCACTCGATCCGTTGTCTCCCGCAGCGACCGTAACTGTAACGCCGAGAGTTGCAGCGTCTTGTAGCACCGCGTTCATAGCAGTTTGCGATTGAGCGGTCCATGACTCTTCAGGGCCTCCCCAGCTTATCGAGACTACGGACGGCTTGCGCGCCGTATCGTGAACGGCGTCTGTGATCGCGTCGATAAAGCCTTGGTCGGTATTGGGCGCAAAGTAGACCGCGATGTTTGCTCCGGGAGCAACGGAACCGACGACCTCTATGTCGAGCATGACTTCGCCATCGGCGCTCGAACCCGGAGTATTTTGGCCTCCGTCTACCGACACAGCAGTGACCGAAGGCTCCGTTATTCCTAGCTGGCTGAAGTAAGTCGTGAGATCGCTCGCGCTGTACCCACCGCCTAGTTCGATAATGGCCACAGTTTGGCCCGCGCCGGTCGCGCCCTTGGGGAAGTTATACAAGGCTGCGACTTGCGGAGGAGTGTAGCTCATGGCAGCTGCTTGCCGCGGCCGGATGCGCAGGTGCGGTTTCGCAACAGGTCGATCGTCCAAACCTAGAACCGCTATCACCGCTCCCTCGAGCTCGGCTGGAATCGTTAAAGATCCCACGCGTCCCCGAAAGATTGTTCCTTCCTCACTTATGCGGTAGCGCGCTACCTGCGTCCCAAATGCCGTTGCCATCGCCTCTATCGGACCGCCGAGTATGACTCGACGTTTCGGTACGCTGCTCTCAACGATCGTCAGCCCGTAATGGTGAGCGAAGCTCTCGACCTTGGCGATATCCCCGGGGTCTGCGCCATACTCTGCGGCAAATTTCTCGTATGAAACACGCGGGAGTGCCGAAGCGGATTCTTGCGCCGCACTTCCGCCGTTGCGGGCCAGTGTGACCGTTACTTCGATCCGCTCCCGCGCGGACACAGGCCCGATCTCCTCCGAGTCCGGTAGCTGCGTCCTATTGCTTCCCCGTAAAGTCACTCGCTCTTGAAAAAACAAAATTCCTCCTCTTCGCCTAGTCCGTTTGCCGCTTGGTACGGACCAGTCTAACGCTTCTCCTCAGCCGCTGCTTTACAATTGAAAAATTGCCTGGATCCGCGTCGCCTCTTTTACGTTCCCATCTCGAAATCCGCCAGCTGTCGAAAATAAACGAGTTCGCCGAAGTAGTTCGTCTGCAGCGCGAGATCTGGGGTTTTGACGATCTGGAGCTATTACCGTTACGACTATTCGTCGTAGCGAGTAGAATCGGCGGCCAGGTGCTAGGTGCATTTGATTCCGGCAAAATGGTTGCGTTCTGCGTTTGCATTCCGGGCCTGAAGCCTGGCGGAAAATACTATCTGCACAGCCATATGCTCGGCGTCGTGCCCAGCTATCGAGATACGGGCGTGGGCCGGAAGATGAAACTCGAGCAGCGCCTTTATGCGATCACGGCGGGCGTTAATCTCATCGAATGGACTTTCGATCCTCTCGAACTGAAAAACGCGTTCTTCAACATCGACAGGTTGGGGGCGGTCGTGCGACGCTACGTTTACAACCAGTACGGCACGACCTCGAGCCATCTCCATGGAGGACTACCGACCGATCGCCTGGTTTCGGAATGGTGGATCCGATCGGAGCGGGTGGAATCCCTTCTGCGTAACGGCCATTGCGAGCGTCCTCCGATCGAAGCTCAAATCCGTGTGACCCGCGAAATTGCGGAACTGAGGAAAAGCGATCCCGAGCGCGCCAGAGACATGCAATCAGCGATCGCGGAACAGTTTGATGGGCACTTTCGTTCCGGTCTGGCTGTAGTCGGTTTTGAGCGCAGTGAAGATTCAGGTGCATACTTGTTGGGAAAATGGCCATCACCTTAGAGCGGATTATTTTGCGGCATATTCGACTGCCGCTCGTGCACTTTTTCGAGACCAGTTTCGGCCGCACAGTTGACCGTGACATCATCCTGGTCGAGGTGGTATCGGATGGCGTCTCGGGCTGGGGCGAGGTCACAGCCGGCGAGAATCCTTTCTACAACGAGGAATGGACCGGGTCGGTTTGGCCGCTCCTCATCGAATATATTGGGCCGCGAGTCTTGCACCATTCGTTTGCGTCCGCTTCCGAGGTTGGCTCGCGCACGGCTCGTATTCGCGGACATAACATGGCTCGGGGCGGGCTCGAGGCGGCTGTATGGGATCTCCAGGCGCGGCTGAACAAGCAGCCGCTCTGGCAGGAAATTGGCGGAACGCGCCGCGAAATCGCTTGTGGTGTTTCGATCGGTATTCAGGACAGTGTTCCGCAGCTGCTCGAAAAGATTGAGACGGAGATCGCGTCCGGCTATCAGCGCATCAAGATGAAGATTAAGCCGGGCTGGGATGTAGACGTGATTCGCCAGGTGCGCGAGCGGTTTCCAGCAATCAAGCTGATGGCCGACGCTAACTCCGCTTACACTCTGAACGAACTTGCGCATCTGAAAGAGCTGGATGAGTTCTATCTCATGATGATCGAGCAGCCGCTGGCACATGACGAGATCATCGATCACGCGGCCTTACAGGCGAGCCTCGAAACTCCGATCTGCCTCGATGAGTGTATTCGCTCCGCTCACCACGCAGAGCTGGCGATCCGCTTGCACGCCGGCCGGATTATCAACATCAAACTTGGTCGCGTGGGCGGCTTTGCGGAAGCTAAGCGCATTCACGACCTTTGCCAGGCGAACAGCATTCCGGTCTGGTGCGGGGGCATGCTGGAATCGGGAATCGGGCGGGCTCACAATATCGCTCTTTCGACGCTGCCCAATTTTGTTCTCCCGGGCGATGTGTCCGCGAGTAAGCGTTATTGGAAGCGGGACATCATCACGCCACCGGTCGAAGTTTCCGCGCGCGGAACCATTGCGGTGAGTGATGCGCCCGGCTTCGGCTATGA
>JAABUQ010003665.1_pt1 | contig 27598 bp, 27 predicted proteins | sample 5560001 | NCBI WGS metagenome assembly JAABUQ01 (sample SAMN10711888, study PRJNA513371) | rock metagenome | isolation source: Antarctica rocks | place: Antarctica: Victoria Land, Finger Mt nord | collected 2015-12-18 | reverse complement strand
ACGAACTGATCCCGAACATGCCCGAACACAGGCTTCTCCCGCTCATCGAGCGGTTTGCAAAAGCCGTGTCACAGGCAAACGAGTTCAACGGAATTTTCGCCGTTGCCGAAATGAGGGGATGATTGAGATTCTATACGGGATTTCGAGCATCATTTCGACCGGTTCGCCTATTTACGGGAAACTGACAGCCGCACAGGTCGATCACCCGCCAGGTCGACACTCCGTCCACCGCCGGGTCCGGGTGCCGTCGCGATGAGTGTAGAAATGAACTGATATGTAGCCCATGCTGGCTTTCTTCTAAGTCCCGGGAAGCCTTGACTCGTGTGCCTCCGACGGTCCCGATGTTGCCGGAACTGGTTAAACACCCAATGAGGTCGTCGCTCGTGACCGCAGCAGGTAAGGGCGCGACGCCAGTATCAGGAGCCCGCCGGCTGCCAGGACGGCCGCGACCAGGTAGAAGCCTCCCGCATAGTTGCCCGTGCCGTCCTTGATTCGCCCGATGGCAATCGGGATTGTGGCACCCCCGATACTCCCCAGCATACCCACAGCGCCGATCGCCCCCGGTGCCGCGCTTCGGGACAGGAAGCTCTGCGGGATGGTCCAGAAGATCGCCTGTGTGCCGTAGACGCCCACGTTGGCGATGGCGAAGCCGCAGATGGTCCAGGCCACACCCGTCGCAGACCCGGCGACTACGAACCCCAAAGCCGCAAGGCCGAAGGTGGCTGCCGCATAGAAGAATCGTTCCCCGACCCGGTCGGAGTGCCACGACAGTAATATCATCCCAGCCAACCCAACCAGCGGCGGGATCGCGGTCAGCAGGCCGACCTGCGACACAGACAGGCCGTGCGACCGCAGCAAAGTCGGCAGCCACGGCAGTAGCGAGGCCAGGCCGCAGAACAGACCAAAATTGCACAGCGCGAACAGGATCACCATCGGCTGCGCCAGCGTTTGCAGGATGCCTGTGCCGTGGACCGTTCCCATCGTGTCGGCCTCGCGTTCCAGCTGCGCGGCCAGCCACGCCTTTTCCGCTGCCGTCAGCCATGTGGCCGCGCTGGGGCGGTCAGTGAGGTAGAATATGCCGACGATGCCGAGCAGGATCGGCGGCACCCCCTCGATCAGGAACAGCCATTTCCAGCCTGGGATGCCGAGCGTACCGTCCAGTTCCAGGATAGTCCCTGAGATGAGCGAGGCGCAGACGTAGGAGATCGGCACCGCGTAATTAAACATGGCGTTATAACGGGCGCGGTAAGCGAACGGGAACCACAGGCTCAGCATCAGCATGACGCCCGGGAACAAGCCGGATTCCGCGAAGCCGAGCAGCCCTCGAAACAAATAGAGGGTGGCCGGACCGGTCGTGAACGCCATCAGCACCGTCGCCATGCCCCACAGCACGGCGATCCGGGTCAGGGTTGCACGGGCGCCGAAGCGGGCCAGGAGCAGGTTGCTCGGGATTTCGAACAGCGAATACGTGAAGTACATGATCCCGACCGCAAAGCCGAACATACTTGCGTTGAGACCGAGCGCTTTGTTCATCGAGAGCGCCGCGAAGGAGATATTGCCGCGGTCCAGGATGGCGAGGAAATAAAGCGCCATGATGAACCACATCAGCCGCCACGCCACTTTCCGAACAACGGCGGCACCGTCGACAGCCTCGTGCGGTGAGGCCCGGTTCTTTGCTTGCTCGATGGCTGACATGATGCCCTCCCTTTGGGTTGCTGCCCGGCGTTCGGCGCCGGGTCAGGTCGGCAGCAGGATCTCGATCGCGTCGCCGGTCACCCGTAACGGGTAGGTCGGAACGGGCAACTCGGCCGGGCTGGACTTCGCCTCCCCGGTCCGGACATCGAAACGGGCATTGTGCAACGGACACTCGATCTCGCAGCCGTCCTGGAAGCCGTCGGACAGCAGCGCAAACGCATGGGTGCAAACGTTTCCGGTGGCGAAGTATTCGCCATTAACCTTGAACAGCGCGACCTTCAAACCGCCGATCTCCAGCGCGAAAGGCTCGTCGTCGGTCACCTCGGCCGTCGTTGCTGCGCGGTGCCAGCCAGGCATTTGTTCAGGCATGGCGCTTCTTCAGATACTGAAAAAATCGAGGACGGTCGGTACCCGGTCGTTGACCAAGGTGACGACCTTGCGGACGATCAGCCACTCTTCCCCGTGCCGCACCAGCGTGTGGGCATAGCGGCCGTAGCGCGTATGCTCCTTCGCAAGTCGTGGATCGTAGACGTGCACGGCGAACGTGGCCTCGCATACGATCCGGTCGGCTTCGGCCTCCGTCACTTCCAGGTTCCCGACCAGGTGCAGCGTGCGCGGGATAGGCAGCGCGGTGATGGATTTGCGGGACTCGATCCGTGCGATGCGCTCGGCCAGCGCCGCCCGGGTGTCGTGATAGATCAGCGACACCTCGGTGCAGACATCCGTAGTCGTCCGGTACTCGTCCAGCCATGCCGGGACCCAGTACACCGCGTCCTCGCGGTACATGGCCAACCATTCCGTCCACTGGCCCTTGTCGAGCAGCCGGGCTTCCCGCGCCAGGACCAAAGCCGCAATTGTAGCGGCCGGCGCTCCGGCAAATACCGTGGGCACGTCCATCGTCACGCCTCCCGCATCGCGGCCCGCATCAGGCGGGCCCACTCGCGGTAACCGGGATGGAAGTTAGTCTCGCCCCCGAAGGCTACGGTGCCGAAGGCGGAATCGGCAGAGGCAAAGCCGAGTTCCGCAGCGTGGCGCGACGCCGGGGGCGTCCCTGTCGCTACGCCTCGCAGGTAACCCTGCGTCGGACCGGCACCCTCCGCCTCGTAGCCGGTCTGGCAGAACTCGTACATGACGTTGTCGTCGGAACTGGCCAGGCCCGTAGGGTTGAAGAAATCCTCGTAGTTGCGGATGCGCAGCGCCCGCGCTTCGGCGCTTTCGCCGACCGGCGCCAGGCAATGGGACGACATCTCCGTCCTACCGGCGGCGAGCGGGCGCCACGTGCGGAGCTGCGCCGATTGGATGTCGATGACCTGCAGGTTGGGGAAGATGGTCAGGTTACGCTGCCGCAGCATCCATTTTACCCGGTCCGGCCCAACGCGGGCGTGGACCTCGGCAAGAGTGTCGGCTTGGAGGCCCAGCGGCCGGCCATAGAGCTGCGCCGACTTGACGGACCAGTTCACCGCGTGGCCGTAAGCAAAGTTGAAGCTGCCTTGCCCGTTCTCCTCCCCTTCGGGCTCCTCAGTGAAGCCTGCGCCGGAGCCGGCTGCCTTCCGCCGCTTCAGGATGTCGACGTAGGAGCTGTGAGTGGAGGCAAAGTGGTAGTAGTCCAGGCCGTTCTCGAATTGCAGCTTCCAGTTCGCGTCGAAGGTGTACGACACCTCGCCCGGCACGATCTCCAGCTCGCCCACAGGGCTCTGGTCGACGATCAGGTCCAGGAAGATGCGAGCATCGCCCAGGTGCTCCTCCAGTGGCGGCACGTCGGGCGACAGGCTGGCGAAGATAAAGCCGCGGTAGCTTGCCAGCCTGGCGACCGGCACCAAGTCGTGGTCTGCATCGTCGAACGAGGCTGGATAGTGCCCGGCGCCCTGCTCGGTGATGGACACGTTGCGGCCCCCGCTGTCGTACGCCCAGCCGTGATAGCGGCAGACGTGGAACTTCTGCCGCCCTTGCTTGAAGGGGCAGACAACCGTGCCGCGATGCCGGCAGGTGTTGAGAAAGCCCCCAAGCCGGCCGTCCTTGTCCCGGGTGAGCAGCACCGGTTGCCGGCCCACAACCGTGGTCAGGAAGTCGTGCGGCCGGCGGAGCTGGGACTCGAGCCCGACGTAGTTCCAGGTGCGCTCGAACACATAGCGCATCTCCGCTTCGTAGACCTGCGGGTCCGTGAACATCCGCCGGTCGATCTGGAACACCTCGTCAGCCGGCCGGTCGTCGACTAACCCGCAAAGCTCGGACAACACGTTATTCGGACGGAACGGAGCATTCATGCAGCTATTCCTTTCAATGGCATAGAGTGCAGCCGCTCAGGCAGCGATGGCCTTGCGGAGATCGATCTCGGTATTGCCAGCGCTGGCCCGGTCTAGCCGGGCGGCGGAGGCGATCAAGCGGCGGGCGGCGGCGAACACGCGCGGGGCGTCCAGGCAGGCGACGCCGACCAGCGCCCCGTCGCGCAGGTAAAGGCAGGAAGCCGGGCCACGCTCGAGTGCCTCGTCCGCGGCGGCCGGGTTGCCCGCGACCTGGAGCGTGTGGCCGAACTGGTCGGTCCAGAACCACGGCACCTCTGCCACGGTGGGCGACAGGCCGAGCAGCGCCCGGGCTGCGACGCCGGCGGAGCGTTGGGCATGGTCCCAGGTTTCCTCGCGGACAGGTCCGTCCAGTCCTGGCCAGGCGGCCGCGTCGCCGATCGCCAGGACTGCCGGGTCGGCCACGCTGCGATAGCTTCCGTCCACCAGCACGCCATTACGGCAGGGCAACCCTGCGGCTTCGGCCAAGCTTGTGCGCGGCAGAATGCCGATCCCGACCACGACCAGATCGCATGCAAAGGACTGCCTGTCCTGCATATGGACACACGCACCGGCAGGCGCGTCGGACACGGCGGCGACCTGCTGGCCCAGGTGTATCTCCACGCCGTTGGCGGCATGGAGCGCGGCGAGCCAGGATGCGGCTTGCGGGGGCACATTGCGGCCTAGCAGCCGGGGCGCCGCTTCTAGGACATCGACGCGCAAGCCCCTTGAACGCAGGCTGGCCGCGACCTCCAGCCCGATCACGCCGCCGCCGATCACCACGGCGGATTGTGATGCCGCGGCAGCGTCTCGCAGGCATCGCGCATCCGCCGTCGTTCGAAGCGTGTGGATCGATGCGCTCACCGGAAAGCCGGGTGGGCGAGGCTGGCCGCCCGTGGCGAGCATCAGCGCATCATATGGAATCAAGGTCCCATCCGCGAGGCTGACCGTGCGCGCCGCCCGGTCGATGCCCGCAACTAGCGTGTGCAGCCGAAGGTCGATGCCGTTCCAGCGCGACGCGTCCGCAAGGAAAGTTGGTTGCGCCTGGTGGTCTACCAGCATCGACTTGGACAGGGCGGGTCGCTCGTACGGATGCTCCGCTTCCTCGCCAACGATCGTGATCGTGCCCGCAAAACCGAGCTTGCGGAGCATCAGCGCGAAGGCGCCGCCAGAGTGGCCCCCACCCACAACCACGACGCGTCTCGTGCTGGTTTCCAGTTCCATCCCAACCTTCCTTGTCGCGCGCAGACCGCGCCGAGCGTTGCACCACTGATAGGGGATTTGACACCCATTGTGCAACACCTTTCGAGGTGGTCAGAAGCATCGTCGGCGGTCTGGTCCGTCCCGGTAAAACGTTTCCAGGGGGAGGCCACGCCCACTGGCCCGACAGTCGGCCCGGAGCGAGGCATGAAGCAAAAACGCGCAACGTTATCTAGAGCCAGCGAGGCTGCGCCCCGCCAGGCCATCGATTTCGACCGTTACGTGCCGACAGTGCTGTCGCGCGTGATGGGCCGGCTGCGTTCGTCGGCCAACGAGTTCTTCGGCAAGCGATACGGCATCAGCCTGCTCGAATGGAGGATCATCTCCTTCGTGGCCGCGCAGGGTCCCTCCAGCACCTACGCGATCTGGACGGAAGGCTCGCTGGACAAGGCTGCCGTCACCCGCGCGCTCCGGGGACTGCGGGACCGGGACCTAATTGCGGTACAGGACGTCGCCGGGCAAAGGCGGCGCAAGACGGAGGTGACCCTGACGGCTGCTGGGACAGCCTTGCACGAGGCAACGTTCAGGGAGGTCGTCGTCCGCCACCAGCGCCTACTTTGTGGCCTATCGACGGAGGCCGTCGAGCAATTCATGGCCACCCTCTCCCACATTGAGCGTCAGATCGATGCGATGACTGATGGTCCCACCGGACCGGGACCTGTCGGCCTGCCGACTAAAGCGGCGGCCGGCACTCCCGCGCCGATCGATGCAGCGCTCATGCCCCGCCGGATCAAGCCGTAGTCGGGCAGCCCGCGGCCAGCTGTCTGTCCGGGTTATCAGAGGTCACCCCAACGCAACCAACCTCGTCCTCAGGCTTTCGGGAAGCGTGGTCAGCCACGCCGCCTCGTCGCCCGGTGACGGCAGAATGCGGCCATACTCGGCGATGTTTTCCGCGGGTATATCGCAGATGTATACCCAGATCTCGGCCTCTGTGACGCCCGTGACCGTACAAACGTCGTGCAGGATCCGCTCGATCATCCTGCGTTTCACGGCCGTCGTGCGGCCGCTCCTGATGTCACCACGGATCCACACCTGCCCGGCCGGCGCAGGTTTCCCACCGACATACAACGAGTGCGGCTGGACGTCACAGAACACCACCTGCACAAGGTATCGTGGTGCGCCGGTCTCTTCGGCGTGGATCGCTGTCAGACTTTCCACGATTCTCAGCCGCTGGGCTTGCGTCAGCCGTCCCGCTTCCGTCGAGCACACATAGGTTGGCATCGTGACACTCCTGTCGTTCAGTGCTGGTCGACCTTAAGGCGATCTTGCACCGTGATTACGGCGGCCACCAAGCCGGCATTAGACCGATATCCAGCCCAATAGCGCGAAACGTTTTAGGACGGGGTCATCGGCCAGTGCCTGTCCATCGTCGACGACCGCACATCCTCGGATGAAGACGCCGCCGGCAAGCTGTTCCTCTGGTTCTCCCAGTTCCTCGCGGAAGCGATAGACAGCGACAGCGTCAAAATTATCATGAGCGGCGATGTCCCCGTGGAACCGTTGGTTGCGAGATGGTTCGAACAGCAGGTGCAACCAAGGGAAAGCCCGGCTTGGAATATATTGTTCGATGTGGGCGGAAACGGAGCTTGGCGGTCTGGAAGCGGGCTTCCGAGATGAAACGAATATGTTAGTGCTAGCCGGACACTCGTCCCCGGCAATCCCCAAAACCGATTGAGACAAAGCCGTCCCTTAGCGCACGCGCGCGCAGCAGCACCTCGTCGCCATCCTCAAGAAAGCGGCGTTCCTCCTCGCGCCCCAGGCGGATTGGCTGCCGCCCGCCCAATGTCGCCTCAAGGATACTGCCGCACTGCCCGGCCTCGGGGCCCGAAATAGTACCGGTGCCCAGGAGGTCACCGGAACGCAGATCGCAGCCGCCGCTCGTGTGATGGGCCACCATCTGCCCCACCGTCCAATACATATACCGCGCGTTGCTGAGCGAAATCGGCTGCGGCGCGTCACCGGCCTCTCGCATAACCCGGGTCATAATGAGGACCTCGAGCTCGAGGTCTAGCGCGCCGGATTGCTGGTCGGCGTCGTTATACAGGTAGTCCAACGGCATCGGGTCGCCCTCGGGGCGCGGCGGCTGGGCGATTCGAAAAGGAGCGAGCGCCTCCGGCGTGATCACCCAACATGAGACGGTGGTGATAAAGTTCTTGGCCAGGAATGGGCCGAGCGGCTGGTATTCCCAGGCCTGAATGTCGCGGGCGGACCAGTCGTTCAGCAAGCAGTAGCCGGCGATATGGTCGACCGCCGCGCCAATCGGGACGGGCTCGCCAAGCGAGTTGCCAGGGCCGATCCAAATGCCCAATTCCAGTTCGTAAACGAGCCGCCGGCAAGGCGCCATCGTCGGGAGCGTGGCATCTGGCAGCATGAGTTGGCCGCTCGGGCGTCGAAACGCCGTGCCGGACGGACGAACGGAAGAGGCGCGGCCGTGATAGCCGATCGGGATGTGCTTGTAGTTCGGCAGGAGCGGATTATCGGGGCGGAACTGCCGACCAATGTTCATGGCATGATTGATGCCGACGTAGAAGTCGGTGTAGTCGCCGATTGCGCAGGGCAGATGGAGCGTGCAGGCGTCGGCTTGGTGTAGCAAAGGCAGCAGGTCGGCCTCGGGTCCGCCGACAGCGAGGAGGCGCGAGAGCGCCAGGCGCAGCGCGCGGCGAGGGCCGGCGCCTAGGGCGAGCATGGCATTGAGCGTGTTGGGGCCGGCGCTGCGGGCGGCAACCAGGGCTTCACCGTCGAGCGCGCCCGACTCACTCAAGCCGGCCAGGTCGAGGATGCGGTCGCCGATCGCGACACCGGGGCGGGGCTCGCCGCTGACTGGCAAGAAAATACCGAACGGCAGGTTTTGGATCGGGAACTCGGGGTGGCCGTCTGCGCCGGGAACCCAGCTTCGTCGCGCCGGGTCGTGAGTCTCGTCGAGGAGGTTCATGGCCGGGTCGGATCGAAATGGCGGGCGAGGTGGCGGCCGTAATCGCCGTAGCTCTCTTGGCGCTGCGGCGCCTCGGCGGCAAAGCGGGTGACGCGCTGCGGGAAGCGGGTCTCGAACATGAAGGCGAGCGTACCCTCGATCTTGTGCGGCGCAAGCTCGGTGTTGCTGGCCTTTTCGAACGCGTCGCGGTCCGGGCCATGCGGCAACATGGTGTTATGCAGCGACACGCCGCCCGGCACGAAGCCGCCCCCGGTCTTGGCGTCGTAAACGCCCTGAACCAGGCCCATGAACTCGCTCATGACGTTCATGTGGTACCAGGGCGGTCGAAAGGTGCTCTCGGCGACCAGCCAGCGGTCGCTGAAGATGACGAAGTCAATGTTGGCAGTGCCGGGCGTCTCGCTGGGCGAGGTGAGCACGGTAAAGATGCTGGGGTCCGCGTGATCGAACAGGATCGGCCCGACTGGCGAGAAGCGGCGCAGATCGTACTTGTAGGGTGCGTAGTTGCCGTGCCAGGCGACGACGTCGAGCGGCGAGCGGGCGATATCGGCCTGCCAGAGCGCGCCGCTCCATTTGACATACATCGTCCCGGGAGTGTCACGGTCCTCGTAGGCGGCGACGGGGGTGAGGAAGTCGCGCGGGTTGGCGAGGCAATTAGCGCCGATCGGGCCGCGTTCGGGCAGGGTGAACGCGCCGCCGTAGTTCTCACACAGGTAGCCGCGCGCCGGGCCGTCGCGCAGCTCGATGCGCAATTTGACCCCGCGGGGGATGACGGCGATCTCGCCGGGCTCGATGTCGATAATGCCGAACTCGGTCCATAGACGCAGGCCGCCCTGCTCGGGCACGAACAGCATCTCGCCGTCGGCGTTGTAGAAATACTCGTCCTGCATCGAGCGGGTGGCAAAATAGATATGCGCGCCCATGCCCGTCTGGCTACCGGCGTCACCGGCGGTGGTGATGGTGCGGAGGCCCTCGAGCAAGGAGAGCGGCTCGGCCGGGATCGGGAAGGGGTCCCAACGCTGCGGGGCGATGGGCAGTTCGGCTTCCGGCGCCGGCGCCGGCGCCGTCCGCCACAGCCCGGCCTCGGCCGGGCGGAAGCGGTTCCAATGCGCGACGGTCGGCAGAATCCGGTAAAGCCAGGAGCGCTCGTTGGTGGTGCGCGGCGCCGTGAACGGGGAGCCGCTGAGCTGTTCGGCATAGAGCCCGTAGGGGCATTTCTGCGGCGAGTTGCGGCCAACCGGTAGGGCGTCCGGCAGCGCCTCGGTTTCGAAACCGTTGCCGAACCCGGTGAGGTAAGCCGAGGAGGTTGTCGCCGAAACGCCGACGCCGGAAGGGCGGAGGGTGACGTTCATGTCGGGAACTCCTGCGATGATCGGGGCTGTCGAGAAGCGGTCAGCCGATTTCGGCCGATTTCATGGGCTGCTGGCCTTCCAACACACGCCACATGTCGACATCGCGCTCGGCGGTCCAGATCTGCGGCCGGTCGAGCCCCTTGGCCTCATCGAAGGCGCGTGAGACGTCGAACGGCATGCAGTGCTCGAAGATGACCCAGTGGCCGTATTTCGGGCGCATGGTTTCGATCGCCTCCTGATAAGTCGAATGGAGGTCGCGCCCGGCTGCGACGGCGCGCTTGGCAATCGCGAATAGGTCGCTAGTGAAGGCGGCAGTCCCCGAAAGGCCTTCCTCGACGTCAGCGGAGGTAATGAGGCTGCGGCCGCGGCCGGGTACGAGCTTTTCGGGCGCGAGCTTGCGGATGACGTCGAGCGTGCCGGGCCAGTCGGCGAAATGCGCATCGCCGCAATAGGGGGTGGCGCCGAACTCGACCGTGTCGCCAGCGAATAAAACGCGCTCCCTGGGCAGCCAGACGACCGTGTCACCGGCGGTGTGACTGCGCCCGACATGGATAATGCGCACCTCGCGCTTGCCGAGCCACAGCGTCATCTCGCGATGAAAAGTAATGTGCGGCCAGGTGAGGCCTGGAATGCTCTCCTTGCCGCGGAACAGGCGGGGGAAGCGACCTATCTCGCTGTCCATGTCCTGCTGGCCGCGCTCGACGATAAGATTGCGGGTGACGTCGGACGCGATGATCTCGGCGCCCGCGTAGCCGGATGCGCCGAGCACGCGGACCGCATGGTAATGCGAGAGCACGACGTGCTTGACCGGCTTGTCGGTCACGGTGCGGATCCGGGCGATGACGTCCTGCGCCATGGCGGGCGTCGCCTGCGCATCGACCACCAACACGCTGTCGTCGCCGATCACGATGCCCGAATTGGGATCACCCTCGGCGGTGTAGCCGTAGAGCCCCGGGGCGAGCTCGTCGAACGAAATGGTCTTGTCGGCGAGGTCTTTCGTGCTCGCGAAACCGGACATGGGACTTCCTTTCTCAAAGAGGGGGTCGGCGGCTACTCGCGGTCGCCTTGTTGGTCTGGCGTAGCGCGGGCAAAGGCGGGTAAGGGAGCGCAGGCCGTTTCGGCGGCGAGCAGGCGGGACAGGCCCGCCAGGTCGACGCCGAAACGGCGGGCATTGTAGAGCTGCGGCACGAGGCAGAGATCGGCCAGAGTCGGAACCGACCCGAAGCAGAACGGGCAGTTACCCGGCGGGAGCATCGACTGGCAGGCGAGCAGGCCGTCTGCGATGACGTCGTGTGCCCAGCTTTTCACCACATCCTCGGACAGCGCCAGCGCCCGAAGCCGGCCGAGAACCTTCAAATTCTGCACCGGATGAATGTCGCAGGCGATGGCCAGGGCGAAAGCGCGGATGCGCGCCCGCGCCGACGCGTTGCCGGGCAGAAGCGACGGTTCGGGATGTGTCTCCTCGAGCCATTCGCAAATAGCGATCGACTGTGTCAGGACGCGGCCGTCATCGGTCTCGAGGGACGGGACCAGGCCTTGCGGATTGAGCCGCAGGTAATCCGGTGCGCGTTGGCCGCCATGACGGAGATGATGGAAGGCGTGCTCGACGGCGATCCCTTTGAGGCCGAGCGCAATCCGGACCCGCCAGGCGGCGGACGAGCGGTAGTAGCCGTGCAGCCGCATGCGATCGCCCGTCAGGCCACGGCGGCTTGGAGGACGTCCTCGCCGGCGGGCACGACGCCGTCGCGCGCATTGGCCAGGGCTTCGCGCAGGATCGCGCGGTCGCCGATATGGTTGGAGAGCAGGAGGATCAGCTTGGCTTTGACCATCGCGCTCTGCTCCGCCGAGAGGCCTCGATGAGCGCCGATCAGCGCCTCGTAGAAACCGTCCGGGTCCGCCATGTTGGGTTCGGTGTTGAGCATCGCCGCCTCCAGCTCTTACGCGTTGCAGGTCGCGCGGGCGAGCGCGCGACGTATCTTGTCGGCATTGAACGAGCGCCAGCGGGCGCAGACGTGCTGATCGGGGCGCAGCAGGTAGGCGGTGCCCGGCCGGGCATCGAAACGCGCCGATGCGGTCCCGTCTTCAACCACCACCGACGCCCCGATACGTGCCGGAGTTGCCGCGCCTACGGGCTCAATGATCACGGTGCGGATCGGCACTTCGCCGGTATCGAGCCCGGTGAGGCCATCCGGCACCGTGGCGGCATCGCCGAAATAGAGCAGCGTGAACCCGTCGCTGACCTGGCGCAGCAGCCAGTCCTCCTGCCCATCGGCGAGGACCGGGGCGTCCGTGCACGGCGCGCCGGACACCATCGGGCCATCGAAACATTCCTCGTCCGGCGTATTGAGCGGTGAGTCCGCGAAGACGGACGGTGTCGAGAGGCGACCGCTATTCACCAGGCGCCGGGCGAAAGGGTGGGTGCGGGCGAGCTGGAGCGTGGCGTCGCGGAAGATCCGGCTGATCTCACTTTTCGGCGTGATGAAATCGGTGCTCCGCGTCGAGTTGAGGATGTTCTCGTCGGCGGCGAACTCCCGCTCGCTGCCATAGGTGTCGAGCAGGCGGTCCGGCGCGGCGCCGGCCAGCACCAGATGCAGCTTCCACCCCAGATTGTCGGCGTCCTGCACGCCGGAATTGGCGCCGCGCGCGCCGAACGGCGAGACGCCGTGCGCGCAATCACCGGCAAACAGGACCCGGCGGTCGCGGAACGCCTGCATTCGCAGGCAGGAGAAGGTGTAGATGCTCACCCACTCCAGCTCGAATTTCGCGTCGCTGCCGAGCAGCGCTTGGATGCGGGGGATGACCCGCTCGGGAGTCTGCTCGGCGACCGGGTCGGCGTCCCAGCCGAGCTGGAAGTCAATCCGCCAGATCCCGTCGGGCTGCTGGTGGAGCAGTACCGATTGGCCGGGATGAAAGGGCGGGTCGAACCAGAACCAGCGCTCGGCCGGGAAGTCGGCCTCCATGCGCACGTCGGCGATGAGGAACCGGTCACGGAAGGTCTGGCCGCGGCTCTCATGACCAAGCGCCTTGCGGACCGGGCTGCGCGCGCCGTCGGCGGCAACGAGGTAGTCGCACGGGAGCCGATACGGCCCGTCCGGCGTTTCGACGGTCATCTCCACGCCGGACTCGTCCTGTACGATGCCAGCCACCCGGTTGCGCCAGCGGATCTCGAGATTGGGCAGGTGGCGTGCCCGGTCGAGCAGGAAGGCCTCGACGTGGAATTGCTGGAGGTTGACGAAAGCCGGCCGGTGGTGGCCGGGCTCGCCGAGCAGGTCGAAGCTGTAGAGCTCGTCCCCGCGAAGGAAGACCCGGCCGGTGTTCCAACTCACGCCCTTGCCCACCACGGCATCGCCGCAGCCGAGCCGGTCGAACACCTCCAGCGTCCGTTTCGCGAAACAAATCGCGCGTGACCCGGTGGCGAGCTTGTCGTCTTCATCGAGCAGCACGACCGGCGTGCCGCGCTGGGCAAGATCGACCGCGGTCGCCAACCCGACGGGGCCGGCGCCGATGACGACGACCGGGCGCCGCCGCGGTGCCTCGTCGACCTCCGCCGGGCGCACGTAGCGGAACATCTCGCTAAGATCGTTCGTCTGCGATGCCGACATGGTCGTCCTCCCGATCCTGCGACGCGGCTAGGACTTGCCGAGCGTGCAACCGCCCTCGGCCACCGGACGGAACGCCGTGTCGGCCGGGATCTTCGTCACCAGCCGGTAGTAGTCCCACGGGCCATGGCTCTCCTGAGGCGACTTCACCTTGTAGAGCCCAAGGCCGTAGATCACGCGGCCATCCTCACGAATGCTGGCCTTCTGCCCGAAGTAGTCGACCGGCGCCGCCTTCATCGCCTTGGTCGTCACCGCGCCCGAAACGCTGCCGGTGCTGTCCACGGCGTGTAGCCAGTGGCGGACCGAGACATAGACCGCCGCCTGCGACTTCGACGGCGCCTTGCCGGTCTGGGCGCGGAAGCGCTGGGCAAAGGCGCGGCTCTCGTCGTTGGCGTCCCAGTAGAAGCCGGAGGTGACGTAGAGCCCCTGCGCGGCCTGTAGGCCCAGCGCGTGAATGTCGTTGATGAAGACCAACAGCCCGGCCATCTTCTGCCCGCTCTGGCTCAATCCGAATTCGGCGGCCTGCTTGATGGCGTTGCTCGTATCGGTGCCGACATTGGCCAAGCCGACGATCTGGGCGCCCGAGGACATCGCCTGCGTGATGTAGGAGGACATGTCGGGGCTGGGCAGCGGATGCCTTACCGAGCCGACCACCCGGCCGCCGGCAGCCACGATCGCCGCCGTGGCATCGCGCTGCAGGGCGGTGCCGAACGCGTAATCGGCGGTAATGAAGAACCAATCCTTGCCGCCCGCTTGCGTCAAGGCCCGCGCGGTGCCGTTCGCCAGGGCGTAGCTGTCATCGGTCCAGTGAGTAAGAACGGGGGAGCAGGCCGCGCCAGTCAGGTCCGAGGAGGCGGCGGCGTCGATAAGGACCGCCCGGTCGCGGTCTTTGGCAATGCCGGCGACGGCGAGGGCAATCTGGGTGAACGGCAGGTCCACGATGGCCTGCACGCCGTCGCGGTCGAACCATTGCCGGGCGATAGAGGCGCCGACATCGGGCTTGTTCTGGTGGTCGGCGGCGACGATCTCGATCCGCGCGCCCGCGACGGTGCCGCCGGCATCCTCGACGGCGAGCTTGGCCGCGACGACGGAGCCCTGACCGGAGTTCTCCGCCGTCGAGCCCGACATGTCCGTCGGCACGCCGATCTTGACGACGCCGCCCGGAATTTCGGCCCATGCAGGCAGGCTTGCGCCAATTAGGTAAAAGGCGAGCAGGATAGCCCGAGGCCGGGTCGGGCGGCGGCTGCCGCCTGCAGAGGTCGGCTGATTACGCATTGCGCGTCCTCCCTTACTTATATCATCTCGCATGAGATGAATTCGACCTACCATTAGGAGACCTGCGGATGCAAGGTGTAAATTCGCGGTCAGCGAACGCGATCGCCAAGAGCGAAGCGGCGCCCGCCGTGTTAGAGCTCGATCGCTTCCTCCCGTATCGCCTGTCTATCCTGTCCGAAGCGGTCAGCCGCGCCTTCGCCGAACAGTACGAACGCCGCTTCGGCATCACGATCCCGGAATGGCGGATCATTGCGGTGCTGGGCGAGCGGTCGCCACAGGCGACCCAAGCGTTGATTGACCGGACCCGAATGGACCGGGTGAAGGTGAGCCGGGCGGCAATGCGACTTGAGGACAAGGGGTTGATCCTCCGCAGCAAGCCGCCCGGGGATCGGCGCGCGCTGAGCTTGCGCCTCAGCCGACGAGGAATTGCGGTCTACCGGGAGATCATTCCTTTTGCTCACGCCTTGCAATCGACGTTGGTGCGGGATTTCGGCGGCGCGACTGAACTCGCCGCATTCAATGCCGCCCTGGACAAGCTGCTCGCCTGCGCGGACCGCCTTGCCATGTCCGGGTAAGGCTGCACCAATTTCGTTGTATGCAAACGCATTCGTCCAACTTACACTCATCCCGTAAGCAACGCGGCCTCGTCCAAGCGGCCGATCAGAGGAGGAACGTCATGCCAGAGATCACTACTCCGGTTAACCGCCGGGGCGTCGTCGCCGGACTTGCGGGCCTTGGCTTGACTGCGCCTTGGATCCGTCGGGCAACGGCGGAGCAGGCCCCGCTGCGGATCGGCGTCCTAACCGATCTGTCGAGCTGGGGGCGCGACAATGGCGGCCCGGGCGCCGTATTCGCCGCCCAACAGGCGGCACACGAGATCGGGGGAAGCGTCGCCGGGCGGACCATCGAGATCGTCGCCGGAGATCATCAGATGTCGCCCGACATTGGCATGACCATTGCGCGGAAGTGGTTCGACGAGGGCAATGTGAGCGCCACCGCCGACGTCCCGAACTCCGCTATCGCGCTAGCCGTCCAAGCCCTGTGCAAGGAGAAGGACCGCATCGCGCTGTTCTCCGGCCCCGGTTCGAGCGAACTGACCAACGGTCATTGCAACGATCGGACCGCTTCGTTCACCTACAACACCTATGCGACCGCGAAAGTCGTGACCTCGGCGCTCGCCAAACAGGGCCGGAAGACGTGGTTCTTCATCTCCGCCGATTACGCGTTCGGCAAGCAGTTGCAGGGGGACGCGACAGCCTTCATCGAACAGGGCGGCGGGCGCGTGCTCGGCGGGGTGCGGCATCCGCCGGGAACGACAGACTATTCTTCGCTGCTGCTTCAGGCTCAGTCGAGCGGGGCCGAGGTGATCGCGCTCTGCAACACTGGCACCGACTGTACGAACGCCCTCAAGCAGGCTGTAGAATTCGGCATCGCCCAGTCCGGACGAGCGATGACGGCGCTCGCGATGTTCCTCAGCGATGTCAATGCCGCTGGTCTGGAGGTGACGCAGGGCACTCTTTTCGCGACTTCGGCCTATTGGGCGCAGGACGCCGCGACCACGGCGTGGTCCCAGCCTTATTTTGAGAAAGTCGGCGCCATGCCGACGATGCTACAGATCGGCACCTACACCGGGGTCAGGCACTATCTGAAAGCGGTGGCAGCCGCTGGGTCGACCGAGGCAGGCAAGGTGATGCAAGAGATGTATCGTCTAAAGGTCGACGATGCGTTCGTTCATGACGCAACACTGCGGGCGGATGGGCAAGTGATCCGCGACATTTATCTCGCTCGGGTGAAGACGCCTGCCGCCTCGAAGGGCAAATGGGATTATCTGGACCTCCTCGAGACCGTCACAGGCGATGATGCGTTCCGGCCTGCGTCGAAATCTAGCTGTCCGCTTCTGGCGCACGGGTAGCGGCTGGCGAGGACCGGGTGCCCCTCTTGACGGGCCGGATTGCGGTGGTCACCGGAGCCGGCCAGGGCAACGGCGCCGCCATCGCCAAAGGGCTGGCCCGTTACGGTGCCGCGGTGGTCGCGACCGATCTCGATGGCGTCAAGGCCGACCGCACTGCCGACGAAATCCGCCGTAACGGCGGCATAGCCTGGTCCCACCCGCACGACGTTACAGACGCGCCGGGGTGCCGCACGCTTGCGGATACTATTGCCAAACAGGCTGGCGCAATCGACCTGCTCGTCAACAATGCAGGGATCTGCCCCCGTCACTCGATCGACAGCCCGGAGCTCGAGCGGTCATGGCATGCCGCGATCGACGTGAACCTGACGGGGACGCTCAACACGAGTGTGGCATTCCTGTCCGCACTGCGATCGACGCGCGGGGCGATCGTCAACATCGCATCGATCGCGGCGTTCGTTTCGACCGCCACCTCGGTCAGCTATCCCGTCTCCAAAGCGGGGATCCGCGCGCTGACGCAATCCATGGCGCACGAGGTGGCCAAGGACGGCGTTCGGGTCAATGCGATCGCACCGGGTCCGTTCGCCACGGCGATGACAGAAGCGACGCGGCTCGACCCGGCACGATCGGAGCGCTTCCTGGCCCGGATCCCGCTCAACCGATACGGCGATCCGGACGAGCTGGTCGGCCCAGTCGTTTTCCTCGGGTCCGAGATGTCCAGCTATGTGACCGGGACGACGTTGGTGGTCGATGGCGGCTACCTCGCCCTTTAAAGCTGACAGGAGTTGAAGATGTCCACGAACAGCAATTGTGACGTGCTCGTCGTCGGGTCCGGCGCAGGCGGGCTGGCCGCGGCAGTTGCGGCGCAGGCGCGCGGCTTGAGTGTCATTGTCGCCGAGAAGGACATCGTGGTCGGCGGAACCACGGCGCTCTCCGGCGGCTTCCTTTGGGTGCCGAACAACCCGGTCTCCCGTGCGGACGGAATCGACGACAGCATCGAGGCGGCACGGACCTACCTGCGGCACGAGGCCGGCAACCATTTCAATGCCGAGTGCGTCGACGCCTTTCTCGCGACTGGGCCGGAGGCGATCGAGTTTTTCAATACCAAGACCAGCGCCCAATTCGAGCCGGCATCGGCCTTTTCGGACTACCATCCCGTTGCTCCTGGCGGCCGGGCCGGCGGGCGGTCGATCAAGGCGAAGGATTTCCGCGGGCAGGAGTTGGGCAGCGAGCTCAAACGGCTACGCCTGCCGATGCCGGAACTTACCTTTGCGGGCTTGATGATCGGCTCCGGGCCGGAGCTCAAGCACTTCTTCAACGCCACGCGCTCGGTGCGCTCGGCAGCATTCGTCGCTCGGCGATTGGCCAAGCACGCGCGCGACCTGGCGACCAACGGCCGCGGCATGCTGCTGACCAACGGCAATGCGCTTGCGGGCCGGCTGTTCCGCAGCGCTCTCGATCTCGGGGTGAAGGTCTGGACGGGCGCACCGGTGATCCGCTTGATCGTGGAGGACGGCGCGGTCCGTGGCGGGACACTGCGCACCGAAGCGGGCGAGGTGGAGGTGCGCGCGCGGTGCGGCGTCGTGCTCGCGGCGGGAGGGTTCCCGCAGGACAAGCAACGGCGCCGGGACATGTTCCCGCACGACCGGGACAATACCGGACATCATTCGCCGGCCCCGGCCTCCAACACCGGCGACGGACTGCGGCTGGGTGAGGCGGCCGGAGCGATCGTAGAGCAGGGATATCCAAACGCTGCAGCTTGGGTGCCGGTGTCGCGGGTGCCGCGCAAAGATGGCAGCTGGGGCGTCTTCCCGCATTTCATCGACCGCGCGAAGCCGGGCTTGATCGCGGTCCTGGCGAACGGGAGACGTTTCGTCAACGAGGCAAATTCGTATCACGATTTCTGTCAAGCGCTGTTTGCCGCCGGTGAGCCGGGCCAGACTGTCCGGGCATTCTTGATCGTCGACAAGCCGTTCCTGCGCCGGTTCGGCCTGGGCTTCGTCAAGCCGTTCCCGGTGCCGGTCGGGCCGCAGGTCCGCTCCGGTTATATTAAGCGGAGCAACACACTAAGCGCTCTGGCCATCGAGTGTGGGATCGATCCCGCGGCGCTGGAGATGACGGTCGCGGAGTGGAATCGGGATGTGGCCAATCATGAGGATCGCGCGTTCGGCAAAGGGTCAACCGCCTACAACCGGTTCAACGGAGATTCCGACTTCAAGCCCAATCCATGCCTGGCACCGATCGCGGTTGGCCCGTTTTACGCGGTGGAGGTCGTCGTCGGCGACCTTGGGACGTTCGCCGGGTTGCGAAGCGACGGGAATGCCCGTGTTCTGGACGGATCTGGGCAGCCGATCCCGGGGCTCTATTCCGCCGGCAACGACATGGCGAGCATTATGGGCGGCAACTATCCCGGCGGTGGAATAACGCTCGGCCCGGCACTCACGTTCGGCTATATCGCGGCACGTCACCTGGCGACGCGCGCGGCCGCCGAGCAAGTTTCCGCTCCGAAGCCGGCTGGGTCGCTCGGCGCAATAGGGGTCGTTGCGGGAGCAAGCTGATTGAACGACGAGAAGCGAGGAGTTCAGTCGATCGAGGTCGGCGGACGTTTGCTCGAGTGCATGGCAACGGCCGGCCAGGCGCTCATGCTGCGCGAGATCGCCGCCGGTGCGCAGGTAACGCCCGCGCAGGCGCACGCCTATCTCGTCAGCTTCCGCAAGATCGGTCTTGTCGAGCAGGTCGCAGCAACGGGACGCTACCAGCTTGGCCCGTTCGCGCTGCAACTCGGTCTGGCCCGCCTGCACAGCATCGATGCGCTACGCTTGGCCGAACGCGACGTCGTCGACTTCGCCGCCGAACTAGGGCTGATGGTGACGCTCACCGTGTGGGGGTCGTTCGGGGCCACGGTGGTCCACGTGCAGGAGGGCGCGGACCCGTTACACGTCAGCGTCCGGGCCGGGACGGTCTATGCGTTGAGGAGCACCGCGACTGGCTCGGTCTTCGCGGCCTTTCTAGCGGAGCCGCTTGTGACGGCACATCTCAGATTCGAGAGCACCGACCGCAGCAAGGGACGTCGCGTGGGCTACCGGCCTGTGACCGAGCCGTTGGCAAATCTCGCCGAAATGGTTCGGCGTGACGGCTTTGCTGTGGCCCTAGGCTCACCGATCCCTGGCATTAACGCGATCAGTGCGCCGGTGTTCGATCATACGGGCCAGTTGCAGCTAGCAGTGACGCTAATCGGCACCACCGAGACGGTTAATGTAGCGCCGGGCAGCGACCAAACAGCAGCACTGCTTACATTTACCGGCAATCTGTCGCGAAACCTCGGGTTTAATTCCACTCGTGCGGTGAATGACGTACCGGGCCAGGCATCAGGAGTGGCCGCACGCCCAGCCAGGGTGCGCTCGGGGTAATGGCGGACAGGATGGACGAGACGCTGACCGACTAGTTGGACCTGGATCTGATGAAGCGCTATTCAGCCAGCCCCGACCAGCACTCGTGAATGTCCGTTTCCCGAGCGTCGCGCTAAAACACTTGAACAACCATCGCGAAAGTAGACCGGCAGCTATGGACTGGTTGGCGGCAAAGAGCGGACGTTTGAAAGTCGGCAGGGATCGACCGGAGCGGACAGAAGCGGGACGGCCATTCGAACGCGGAGATGATACTGGTGGCCGGCGCGCTACGCCAGCCAGCTCGGCACCGGTAGATTATTGCTGTGCAGAAACTCCGGGTTGGACAGCTTGCTCTGGTAGTGGGCGCCACCGTCGCACAGCACCGTCACGACCGTGTGGCCGGGGCCCATCTCCCGCGCGACGCGCACCGCTGCGGCGACGTTGATGCCGGCCGAGCCGCCGATCGACAGCCCCTCCTCCTTCAAAAGGGCGAACACCTGATCCAGTGCCTCGGCGTCCGGGAATTGCCGAGCATCACCGCTCGAATCGCGGCACTATGGGCGCCTCACGCCGCTGACCGCGATTACCCGATGTCCACAGACGCAACAGAGTCACCCACCGCCCCTCAGCTCAGAAGCCGTGCCGTAATACTGCCGATCCCCCCGGCCGCGCCGGTGACAAGGATGTCCTTGCCTTCCAGGGCGAGCGATGTCGGAACTCGCATGGTCACCCTTTCCACTCGCTTGCGCTTAGCCCCCGTGGCCTGTTCCATCCGCGGCCGCCATCGCCGAAAGCGGTCCAGCCGGTTTCGGTGACGGCGAGGGTGTCCTCCAGCTTGATGTAGCCGCGCCTTGGGTGCTTGAGGGTGGTCTCGATCGACAGGACCATCCCCGCCTGCAACGGCAGGTCGGCATCGTGCGCCGGGTAGATTACGGGGCCACGATCGCTCAGGCGCGGGGCCTCGTGCCCGATGATGCCCATCCCATGGGCGACGAAATGCGTATGGTCCGCGTTCGGCGAGGCGCTGAGCAGGTCGGCCACCGCGCCGAAGATCGCGCGCCCCGCCGTGCCAGCGCGGATCGGGGCTCGCGCCGATTGCTGGATCGTCTCGATCCAGCCGAGCAGGTCCTGCAACTCTGCGTCTGGCTCTCCGGCGATTCCCATCCGGCACATATCGCCGAAGTAGCCTTCGTAGCTGCCACCGGAGTCGAGCGAGACGATGTCGCCGACAGCGATGACGGCCTCGCTTGGCGCCCGGTTGAAGCTCGTTCCAGCGGAGATGAGGCAGTAGTCGAAATCGAGACCCCGCGCGATTTCCTCCTGGCGGAGCGTGTCGGACAGCTCCCGCTTCGTCATGCCCGGGTGGAGTTGCGCGAAGGTGGCGACCATCGCGGCTGCCACCCGGTCGGACGCTTCCCGGATCAGCGCCAACTCATCCGGCCGCTTCACCGCCCTAAGCCGCTCGAGCGGGAGATGGGCGTCCAGTAGCGGGCGGCCGCCGATACCTGCCCGTAGCGCATCGCCCGCGTCCGTGGGCAGGAAGGAGAGCTCCACGCCGACCCGGCTGCCGTCCAGGCCCATGCGCCGCAGGTGCTCGATCGCGAGCGCCGTGGCATCGAGCGTTCCCCAGCACACGGCCTCGACGGTCGGACACCAGAACCGCCCGTTCTCGGCCTCGGAATCCTCCATCGCGTTGCCGATATACACGGCTCGTCCCGGCGCAGCTTTCGGGTATATCAGGATCGGCAGGTAGCGGCTGATGCCCAGCGCATCAAAATGGTCGAAGAAGAAAAAGCGATAGCCGCCGAGTAGATATTGAATGTTATGCTTCGACGTCACCAGCACGACGTCCACGCCTGCATCTTCCAACAATGCGTCCAGCTGCCTGGCATCGAATGGCAACTTGGCTTCAGTAGGCGCGTCGGGCCTGAACGATCTTGCCGACATTTGTTCCCTTCCTACCCATACCGGGTATGGAACAGTAGCGGCAGTCCGACAGCCCGGCAAAACGAGGCGGGTGGCAAGAACCATTCCTTTCCAATCCATTGCTGCAGCTCTTTATACCAATACTGCGATTGGCCAGGTGCTGATGCAACAGTCCAAGCCGAGCCTACCGCGGAGATCCTTTTGCGGGACTTTGCCGCGCGGCAGGCCCAGCATGACGGCCAGCTCGCGCTCCGTGGGCAGCCGGCTGTGAAGCGGGTATCCGGCCGAAGTGATCCAGTCGTTGAACTGCCGGGCGGCATTGGCAACGTCGTCCTGCGGTTCCCCTCCCTTGCTCGATGCGGCCTGTCCCAATCGATCAACGATCCCCACCAACGCCCATTTACACGCGCCGGACGTTGCTACGATATCAATTGCACGTCTGATGGCGAATGGCTGCCGGCTAGCGGCAGGCCGAGCCGTCCGGATTGTCGCGGCGCAGGTCCATCGGCAGCATCACGCCGCGCTGGATCATGACGACTTGCCGGGTCGATGTCGATGATGCCGAATCGATTCACAACCGCCGTGCATCCTGCTGCGGCACGCACAGCATCTCGCCAGGGCGTCTTGCAACCACTCGTCCGCCGTGGACGGGTGAAGAGGTAGGCTGGCGAGAGAGTAACCCCGTGGCTGACCGCGGTGCGGCCTGTCCTCGAGATCGCCGGCATCTGCTCATGGTAATGACCCGCTTGGCGGCGGCTCAGGTCGGCCCATACACCTCGACCGGCTCAAGGTGATGTCGGCGGTCGAGACCCGCCGAACTCCTTCCCTCGGCGGCCCTGTCGAGGGCTGCAACGAGTGCGGCCGAGGTCGAATTGACGCTGACAGCTGCCGCAACCGCCATGGCCGGAGTGTTCCGGGACCGCTGCGGACTGCTGGCATACATCCAGATTTGGGGTCAACGGCCTAACCAATGACACAATTGGGTAGTCGAGCCCGATTAACTCACTTTGCATTCAGAGCTTTTCGCCGCTGACGCGCTTTGCGGACCCAAAGCTGCGATCATTAAAGTAACAAATGGAAACTACCTCATGCGACGTCGCAAAATCCCTGCAGTCTCAAGGAGGCAACTCCTGATGAATGACAGCCAACCTTGGTCCGGCACATTGAGCGGCCGGTTGCTCGAAGGACGAACGGCCGTGATTACCGGTGGAGCATCTGTGAACGGGATCGGCCGTGCCACCGCCCAACTGTTCGCCGCGCATGGCGCACGCGTGGCGATCCTCGACATCGACGGTAGGGGGGCTGCCGCGGTGGCGGAGTCGTTGGGGTCAATGCATTTGGGCATAGCCTGCGACGTCACGTCGCGGGAGAACTGTGCGACGGCGATCCAACACGTCAGTCAGACCTTCCCCATGATCGACGTCCTCATCAATAACGCCGCCCTCAGCAAGGGCACGCGTATCCTGGACGTGACCGACGCGGAATACGACGCCGTCATGGACGTGAATCTGCGCGGCACGTTCATGATCAGCCAGGAGGTGTTGCCGGGCATGCGGGCGCGGCAGTCTGGGACGATCGTTTGTCTCTCCTCCGTGGCAGGCCAGCGTGGCGGAGGGCTCTATGGCAGCGCCCATTACGCGGCGTCCAAAGCGGCGGTCATCGGCCTGGCTAAGGGCATGGCGCGCGAGCTCGCCCCGGAAGGCATCCGCGTCAACGTGGTGTCGCCCAGCCTGATTAAGACTGACTCGTCGCCGTCCGACAGCCCCGAGCGGCGCGCCGCGTTCGAGAAGGACGTACCTATGCGCCGGTCCGGTACCGTGTGGGAGGTGGCCGGAACGGTGCTGTTCGCTGCGTCCGACCTGTCCGGTTACGTCACCGGCGCCACAATCGATGTAAATGGCGGCTTTCACATCCATTAGCAACTTTCCAAGAGGAGCGTATCCGCTATGACCATGACACGACGCACGATGATCGCTGGCGCCGGCACCGCGCTGCCACTGGTCAACATCCGGCGAGCACGAGCGGCGCAGTTCTCGCTCAAGCTGGGCCACGCGCAGACGGTCACTCATCCCTTGAACGTCCGGACACAGGAAGCCGCGGCGGCTATACGCAAGTCATCGGATGGCCAGTTGGACATGCGCGTGTTCCCGAATAGCCAACTCGGTTCCGAACTCGACATGCTGGCGCAAGTGCGCAGCGGATCGCTCGATATGGTCGCGACGTCGATCCTGTTCCTTGAGCCCGTGGTGCCCGACGTCAATCTCAGCGGCTTGGGCTATGCCTTCCGGAACACCGCGCAGGTTTGGCAGGCCTGGGATAACGCGTTCGGCGACGACATCCGAAAGCAGATCGCCGCGGCGGGAAACATCACTGTGTTCGACAAGACGTTCGATAATGGCTTCCGCCAGGTGACATCCAGCGTTCGGCCGATCAAGGGGCCGGAGGATCTGCACGGCCTCAAGATCCGCGTTCCGAGCATCCGGGTGCAGCAGTCGATCTTCACGCATCTGGGCGCCGCGCCGACGACGGTGAACATCAAGGAGGCCTACTCGGCGCTGCAGACGCACATCGCCGACGCGGAGGAGAACGCGCTAACCTCAATCGACCTCTTCAAGTTTTACGAGGTTCAGAAATACTGCTCGATGACCAACCACATGTGGGACGGGTTCTGGATCATGAGCAGTTCAGCGAGCCTGGCCACACTGCCGGACGCGCTGCGGCACCTGGTGACCACCACGTTCGACGACGCCGCTCTTAAGCAGCGCGCAGACATGGCGGCACTGACGACCAAGCTGCGCGGCCAACTCGAGGCGCACGGGCTGGTGTTCAACGAGCCCGAGTTCCAGCCCTTCCGCGACGCACTGAAGGCCTCGGGCTTCTACGCCGAATGGCGTGGACGGGCGTCTCCGGCCGTTTGGTCGCTGCTGGAGAAGACCACCGGCCCGCTCACCTGATGGCGGAGGTCGGCGGGGCGGCTGCCCGGTCCCTCGCCGGGGTCGAGGCCGTGCTCGCACGCGTGGTCGAGATACTCGTGGCTGCCCTGGTAGTGGTAGAGATCGCGGTCCTTTCCGCGGGCGTGGTCGCGCGCTATGTCCTGGGCAGTCCGCTGCTGTGGTCTGACGAACTGGCGCTGCTGCTGTTCTCCTGGCTGGCCATGCTGGGCGCGGTGGTCGCGTTGCGTCGGGGCGAGCACATGCGGCTCTCCTTCGTCTTCGACCGGTTCCCGCTCGCGTGGCAGCGCCGTGTCGACGGGCTCGTCACGGCGGCGATGATCGCCTTCCTGCTGGTCATCCTGCCCTCTGCGATCCGCTACACGCAAATCCAACAACTGGAGGTCACCACGGCCTTGCGGGTCCCGGTCGCGTTTCGAGTCGCGGCCGTCGCGGTCAGTTTCCTACTGATGGCGCTCAACTTGATCGTGCGCCTGACGGCCCGCAACGGCTGGCGGGACATCCTCGCCTATGCCGTGCTGCTCGTCCTATGCGCCGGCGCGGGATGGGAAGCGTGGCCGCTGCTGAACGAGATCGGTGATTACAGCCTGATCCTATTCTTTGTCGTGCTCGTCCTGGCGTTGGTGTTGCTCGGCATGCCGATCGCCTTCGCCTTCGGCATCTCGACCGTGAGCTACCTCCTGTTGATGACGCACGTGCCGTTGACCATCCTTACCAACCGGCTGGACGGCGGCATCTCCGATCTGATCTTGCTCTCGATCCCGCTGTTCATCTTTCTTGGCTCGGCGATTGAGGCGACTGGGCTGGCGCTCGCGTTGATCGACTGCATGGTCGCGCTGCTCGGGCACCTGCGGGGTGGGCTGCACTACGTGCTGCTGTGCGGCATGTATCTCGTCTCCGGCATCTCCGGCTCCAAGACGGCGGACATGGCCAGAACTAACGAAACGGCCTTCTGGTACGCATAAGCGGACAAAGGTGGAACAAAGCCGTCCGAAGTTCAGGTAGACCAGGCATTTCGGGCTATTCTGCCGATTGCTGGTGCTGCGGTGGGTGTCGGGAATCAGGTGATTCCCGTTATCGCCGCACGCCCAGCATCAAGGCGGCTGAAATCTCGTAAGCACCTGTTCTGCCAACAAAGACGGTCAGATCTGTTCCAGCTTTGTCCGCTTATGCGTACCAGAAGCCCAGTTCGTTAGTTCTGGCCTGGCGGTTCGCAGCCGTGGAAGTCGCGATACTGGTCGCGGTCGAACAGGTCGAGCACGGTGCCGGGCACGCCGGCCAGCCGACCGAAGTCGCGGATGGCGGCAGCGTCCACGTCGATTCCGCCGATGCAGCGAAAGTTGCCGACCATGGTGCCGACGCGGGCGGAGCCGGCATTGAAGCCCTTGGCCCCGCCGCCGATGCCGGCGAACAGGTGGAAATGGCGAATTTCACGTCGTTCGACGAGGGACCGGACTTGCATGGCGGGTTTCCTTTTGGAGTGCGCCCCTCGGAGTGAGCAGTTTCGGCGATTTGGTTTGACCCTCATTGCTGGGCTTCCGGAGGATGGAAGCCATGACGAAGCACCGGTCCCACAGCGCAGCGTTCAAGCGGCAGGTGGCTGAGGAGTTCATCGCTGGCGAGACATTGCACGCACTGTCCAAGCGGCACGACGTCTCGCGGCAGCTGATCCGAATCTGGGTCGGCAAGTTCGAGGCGGGCGCACTGGATGACGACGTGCAAGCGGCCGACCTGCTTCAGGAATACGAAGCCAAGATCGCCGCTCTTGAGCGGATGGTTGGTCGCCAGGCGCTCGAGATCGAGCTGCTAAAGGGGGCTTTGAAGCATGCACCCCGGCCGAGAAGCGCGACCACCTCCGTCGTCACCGGCCCGACGCCGTCTCCGTCCAAAGAGGGTGCGAGCTGATGGGCCTCTCGCGCTCGACCTTCTACGACAAGTCCGCCGTTTCGCTCGGTGAGGACGAGCTCGTCAGCTCCATCGGCGCGATCTGTGACGAGTTCGAATGCTACGGCTATCGGCGGGTCGGGGCGGCGCTGCGCCACCAGGGTCTCGTCGTGAACGGGAAGAAGTTGCGCCGTCTCATGCGCGAGCACGACCTGCAACCAAAGCGGCGCCGACGATACGTGGTCACGACGGACAGCAATCATGCCGGGCCGATCTATCCCGACCTGGCCAAGGATCTTGTTCCCGAGCGTCCGAACCAGCTCTGGGTGGCCGACCTCACCTACGTCGCCATTCCGGGCAGCTTCGTCTACCTCGCGGCGATCCTCGATGCCTGGTCACGCAAGGTGGTCGGCTACGCGATCAGCCGATCGATGGATGCCCGCATCGCTGTCGCAGCACTGAAGGCGGCAATCCGGAACCGAGCACCTCCTCGCGGCTGCACCCATCATTCCGATCGCGGATCGCAATACGCATCTGAGGTGTATCGGGAGTTGCTGGCCTCTCGCGGCCTGACAGGCTCAATGAGTCGTCGTGGGAACCCCTACGATAACGAAGGCGGAAAGCTTTATGAAGACGCTGAAGGTCGAGGCCGTCTACCTCGCCGCTTACGAGACGTTCGAGGATGTCACCGCCGACCTTCCGAGGTTCATCGACGACGTCTACAACAGCAGACGCCTACATTCAGCACTCGGGTATCTCAGCCCGGTGCAGTTCGAGGATCAACACGCCCAGCAGACGGTCAAAGCTGCCGATTGATTCTGTCCACCCGCAGGGGCGCACTCCAATCGGGGGTCAGAATTGGACGCCGATTGACACACGCTGCCAGGCGCCAATGTGGTGGCCATCCGGCCGGGCAAGATCGACCGCTCTCCTTGCGGCACCGGATGCTCAGCGCGGATGGCAGTGCTCCATGCGAAGGGACTGCTCGGCATCGGCGATGCCTTCATCGGCCGCTCCATCATCGGATCGCGCTTCGACTGCAGGATCGAGGCTGCCGCGACCATCGGGGACCGCCCCGGGATCGTGCCGTCCATCTCCGGACGCGCCTGGATCACGAGCCTATCGCAGCTGGCGCTTGACCCGGCCGATC
>JAABUQ010003664.1_pt1 | contig 27600 bp, 31 predicted proteins | sample 5560001 | NCBI WGS metagenome assembly JAABUQ01 (sample SAMN10711888, study PRJNA513371) | rock metagenome | isolation source: Antarctica rocks | place: Antarctica: Victoria Land, Finger Mt nord | collected 2015-12-18 | reverse complement strand
ACTCCTCGTCTCTGAAGAGCTAAAAGATATCTTATGAATGCATCTTTCTCTCGTAAATACGTCTCAATTATTGAAATTCTTCTTTTGCTTAGAGGGGATTTTGATGGGTAAAAATGTTGGGACCCCAATATGAAGAGGAGAATTTTGGTCAGGGACAACACGCTTATAGAAGCCGTGATGTTGCAAGCTGGTCTGGATAGTTCGGTCTCTCACATCCGTAATGCGTTGCCTATTCCCAATGGTGAGACTCGGAGCAAACTTGACCGATGTAGCAGTTAAGAAGAACTGAGCATACTTTGTTGATCGATAGGCATCCCCGATAAGCCCCTTGTTTTTTGCAAGTAGAGCAAGTTGACCCATCATCTCCGCGCGTTTTTGTGGGGCAAGACGAAGTTGAGCTGTTGCCTGCCGCCCATTCACATTAAAGCGTGTATAATCCGAGGTACGCACGACGATCTGTAGCCCACGTGCGACATAATCATACGTGCTTCGGTTCGTCCCATATACCTGCACCACCGTTTCGTCGTCTTTGGCCTCCTGAATATGAACTCGTGAAGGACTTGTCCCAACAATATTCAAGAGCCGTCCTCGATGCTCTGCGACCATTCCAGCAATACCAGTCACGATCCCTTTGAGGGTTGACTCTCGATCCGCAACCAGAAGATCAATTACAGCATCGCTTGATGAAGCCTGACTGAGGTAGGTCTGAACATTCTGCTTCATCATGAGACGCGAGTCAAGAGAAATGGAAATGGCAGGCTCGCCTTGTACGACCCATCCTCGTACCTCGCATGAACGACTAATTTGAACCATCCCTAAAGGATATCCCCATTGGTTCAGTAAACGCGTCGAGGCAGAACGCAGTTCCGGCCAGAGACAACGCGCAGCAAAATCGGCGTAGACCTGTGCTGTCGGCTGCCATACGGGAAGCGACTGTAGAGCAACAAATCCTCGAAACGTCTCTGGGTCTTCGCGCCATGCTTGCTCGATGAGACGTATGAGGGCACTCTCCGATTGGGTGGTATCGGTTACTATCCAGGGACTAGTCCACGCCCAGTGTCCTGAAAACGCTTTTTGCAAGCGATAGGACAACTTCCCACCGATAGTCGCTACATCACCATTGCGAACCTTGAGTTGATAGGCTGTCAAGGGCGGAAAGACAGAGATGTTCACGGGAAACATTTCGGTTAACGTCATCGCGGCTGACGACTTTACAGGTGACTGCATACGTGCTTAATCTCCTCACATGAAAACAAATGGTAAAAGGGTATGTGACAAACAAAAAGAGTGAAGCATGTACTGCTGTATGTCACGCAGCAAACTATACTCTTTCTTCTCAAAAATGCACTCAAAAGAGAACGTTCACGTATCTCTCTGTTTCCCTTCTTCAGGTATGTATGAAGAAGGACTCAAAAAGGACAACACCTAGAAAGGATGATCGGATAAGCTATCATACTTTTCCCATAAGCTACTCTTTTCTTTTCACAAGATGAAATGTGTTTTCCGACGTGTTTTTATAGAAGGCTAGATGTTTTCAGCCCTTCCTTCGTTTATTGTGCTTTCATTGTCGATTTTATAGACCGATGTGTTTCTTCCACCATGTACATAAAGGATCATCGAGGAGCGGCTGATACCCTGTTTGACTCCACACTTTTTGTAGTATCTTTGTGAGTTCGTCTGTTGCTAGTGATGAACGTTCTGCCCAGTACTTGATGAATGTGGGTGTTGAAAGAAGTAGACTCTCTTGAATATATCGACGAAACCACCTCTGTGCATGGAGGTCATCAACTCCAATTGCCCAATGCCGATGGAATGCTAATGCTAAGGTATACGCTTCTCCGTCTACCTTCACACTCGCTGCAAAGTCGTTCATACTCACTCTCTCCTCATTGGTTGGGGATGCTACTATTAGCACCCCCGATTGAACGAGTGAGAGGAGGCCGCTTGGGTTTGCGGACAGTCCCTCGTCGTTTGCGCTCCTCAGATACGTTGGTAGTTTCTCTCGCTCATAGGTATAGGTTGTAATAGCAACTGGAACAGGAAGCGATTGAAGGATGTCACTTATATATCCCGATGCATAAAGGTCTATAAGGCAACAGGTATTGAGAATGATTCCGGGGTAGGGAAAAACAACGCTACTGTTCACATCGTACTCCTAGTTCTCCCATGGCTGTGTTGGGGTATCTTCACTACGTATCTGCTCCTCCAGGCCCAGATCATATGTCTGCTCTTGTAATTCTTGAGCAACACGCCTTGCCTCCAAGCGATCAATTCCAAGGAGTTCAGCAAATCTCCCTTCCACAATCAAGTCTTGAGAAAGAGCTTCAAATGCGAGGTAGATGTAGCGGAGAGGAAACACCTCATCACGTGTAGGAAGCTCACTGAGCCCTAGCTCACGTTGTAGCTCGCGAACTTTTAGCCCTCGCTCTTGTAGTTTGTCCCACGTTCCGGTAGCAAGTAACTTCATGTCTTCTAAGCGAAGCATAAGCGCTGTAATAGATACACCATAGTAGTGGGCGAGAGAGCCGAGATCAGTAAGGGTTGTTTTCTCCTTGAGACGACGCAAATCACTAAATCGCTTGGTCAAGCTACTTGTTGGCATTAAAAAATAGCGTGCAAAGGCATCGGCAAATCGCTCGCTTTCAGGGATGCGTCGATAGATGTCCTCGAATGATGCTGTGGGCTTGTAGCGATGAACAAGAAAATGACCGTAATCATGTGCGAGTGACCAGCGACGGCGATCTTCGGGATGAAGGCGATTAACAGCTATACATCCCCCCAGTTGCTCTGTGTAGATGTAGATAGCCGAAAAGGTTGACGGTTGAAGTGGCATATAAAAAATGCGTAATCCTACATCTTGTTCAAGAATATCACGAAGCAGTGGAATGGGCGCATCTCCTAATCCCAGACGTTGCCTCTCAGCAATGGCTACTGCCTCTGCCGCTTGTTCTGTCTTTGACCCTTGAATAGGGTATTCTTGTGGATACTTCCGAGCTAACGGTATTCCGATCTGTTGCTCAAGTTCAAGATAATCACTGCAATATTGCTCGAGTTGATCGATATACACCTCAATTTTTTCGGTATCCTCTTCTGTTCGATCTGTAGGACCGCGAAATTGCACCTCAAACGGTTCAATAGTCGGGCGTGTACGCACAAAATCACTCACCTGGCGACCGTAAGCATATGCAAGTTTTTCTAGTTCTTCAGGTCTGATGCGCCGTTCGCCTTTCTCTATAGCAGTGATGGTTGTTCGCGCAGTATCAATGACCTTCGCTGCATCTTCTTGAGTGAGTCTGCTTCTCTTACGGGCCTTTTGCAAGTTGCTCCCTAGGGTACGCATATCAATAGTGTCGAGGACATGCTGATTCATCCTTTAGTCTCCTTTCGAGGTTCGATTTCTTTGTAATGACATAGGATTATTCCCCTCCAACAACTCAAAGCCTACTCTTTGGTAGACGCGTTCCCATTCTTGCACATAACGCTCGTAAAGATGGAGGACCTGTTCAATCAATTGGGCCTTCGACATACCGTTCCATCCATTCATCTCATCAACCATTTCAAGCAATGGGAGATATCGCTTTGAGAGGTGCTTCCAAGGATCGGTTGCGTCAATATCTTCACGCAAGGAAACGACCTGGGTAAGCATCGCTCGAAGATAATCTCCGTATGATGAACGAAGCTCCTGTTCTTTGAAAGAAGCCTCTGTAGAAATGTAGGATGTTGGGTCTATGATACTTACTACTGCCAGTGCTTGTCTGCGGAGTAAGCATGAAGAACAGTAACCACACTGCAATGGATATTCCCGATGAGGGCGATCACAGGTAAACGTTGATACAACAAGCTGATGAAATACGGAAGAATCGACTAATGGTCTACACATCTGAGCTTTTGTCTTGAAGAGGTATGGATTCTGAAAGGTGAACGAAGTGCTAAAGAGAGAAGAAACGAAGGTGCCCATACGTAAAAGTGAAAGAGGGTGGACTGAAAGTGAATGATCGAGACCTACTTCTGCATCTGAGTAGTGCAGATTAATAGCTCCAACTCCATTTTCGTAAACAAAGAGCACGTTTTGGTGTTCTAGGAATGCACAAACAGCACCTAGAAGTAGAAAAACAAAGCCTCGTGAACGTTGAAGGGCATGTTTTTGCATTTCTTTGGTATTCTCAAGTCGATACGGAACTTGAACAAGCGAGGTCCGGCTCGGAAACTGTGTCTCCATAAGCTGAGCGCACATGTCTTGCCTATTATGAAGCAATGTATTCATCCCAGTGCCAAAGAGGACATACTTTATAGCAGTTGTCGATGAAAGTGTATGATACAACCCCGCTAAGGAATCCAGCCCTCCACTCCACAGTGCAACCTCGATAGGTGAATCTTCCTGAGAGAAGAATGGCAAGCACGCTGCTCGTTCAGAAAAACGCCCATATGAGGAACGCATACGGAATTCAAATGACCAATGGTCTTGGGTATACATATAGAGGATGTCTTGTAATTGCTTGAGAACTTGAGGAGTATTCCAGAACTCAGGGTGTCGTAATGGCAGACAAATATGAATACGGCAAGTCCAATCCCCTTTTCGAACCGATAGTCGATCAGCAACCGCGACCGCGACCGCGAGATCAATACAATCGGCGAGATTTGATGGCACATTATGAAACCGACGCTCAAGAAACTGTGCATCGTCTACAGCGACAAATACGGATTGGCGATTTCCCGTAAAGCCGTTCGTTATGTTTACCTGACTCAAAGAATCAGTAAGATCGCCAAATGCGTAGACGTAGTCATGTTGCTGCATCGTGTTTCCATCCTAAATGAGTTCAGAAATGTCTCGGTCTAGATCGCTTCTCAAATCGATTTTCCGGGCTTTAGATGAACGTGTAGGAAGCCGGAGTCTCTTTATACTACTCTTTTTCGTAATTTGATTCGCGTATGCTTCAATACCCTTAATGACAAGAGGACGTATATCTCCCAATTTGATACGGATCGCTTCGGGATCGACTTGGTTGTAATGATGCCGTGTTTGCTCTGCTTTTTTTGCAAATTGTGCATCATAGACATTCAGTAAATAGTGCTTAGAAATCTCTAGGGAAAAGTTATACCAGGAACCTTGGTATCGTTGCTCCATTTGGAGCACTGCAACTTGTTGTTCACATCCCCTCACAACAAGCTGCAGTGCTCGTTTCTGACCGCTCATGTGCTGCGCAAGTTCCTTTATGTTTTTTCTTTCTTGTGACCAATCTATCTCTATCCCATTCTGCATCTGTGTTGCAATCGCGTCAAAGAGTGCGGCTTCCTGCCCGATAAGTTGAATGGGTTCCTCTCCATAGTCTTTCAAATCTTTTTTGAGGCATTGAAGTAAATCGCGAGCCAACTCTTCCTCGCTGGATGCTCCCTCACACATTTGTTTATAGGGACTGTAGTAGCGTGCAGTTAATGTTGGATGAACAATATCTCCGTCAGGCATACACGTTCCTCATTTTGCTATTCACAGGCGCACCATTTACTAAATGAAGTATATTATAGAAGAAGCTACTTTGTCAAGTGATAGTAATAAATGTCAGGTTAAATTGTCAGTTCTCTCGATAAGAATATCGTTACAAGAGCTATTGCCAGAAGAAGAATAGAAGTAAGAGGTAATTTTTGGAGTTAAGCGGCTCTAACACAATTTCAGTAAATGGTAAGCTTATCAAAGTGTTCTCATTTTCTCTTTTTTGTGAATGGGGAATGCTTGAGGAGCAGCCTCTGTAAATACAAACATTATCAGGCTCATACGCAACCTCATTAATGTTGAGTATAAGGACTACAATAAAAACGGGTCAATGTGCTCTAAAAGCCAAAGTACTTTGTTGACCTTGGCTGATCTCTTATTTGAATCAGCGAGGTTGCGTATGAGCCGTTTTAGGTTCTTGCGCAGTCCTGCTGATTCAGGAAGTGGAGAAGTTCATACGTTTGCTTGTCCTCTCGCAAACGGTGTACAATGGAGAAGATAGTAGTAAATTGGGTGAAAACTGCAAGACCCGGAGGCGTCCCAGTCCGCTTGACGCCCACGCCTCGTATCTGCGCCGTCGGTGGGAAGAAGGAGAACAACAGGGAGAGCAGCTATACCAGGAGTTGCTGGAAAAAGGATACACTGGCTCCATTCGTGCGCTCTATCGATACCTCGACCGCTGGCGTTCTCCTCAAACAACTCAAGATCAGCCTGGTCCGAAAACACACCGACCAAGAAAGACCGCACCTCCTCCAGGACCATTCGACGAGTGTCAGGCGAAACAAGCGGTCTGGCTGTACATGCGCACCCTTGAGAAACTCACTCCCCTTGAGAAAGAGCAGCTAGCCTTTCTCAAACGAGTTCATCCCTCTCTGGAGGCAGCGTATGATCTGGTTCAGACCTTTCTCAAAATGATGCATGAACAAGAGGGAAAGAAGTTGGAGACTTGGTTAGACCAGGTCCGCCAGTGTCAGATACCCGAACTGATCCGCTTTGGGAAGGGAATTGAGCGAGACAAGGCTCCTGTCCAGGCAGCACTCACGCTTCCCTACAGTAATGGCGTTGTCGAGGGCCATGTCCATCGGCTCAAGCTGATCAAGCGACAAGGGTATGGGCGAGCCACTTTTTCCTTACTCCGTCGGCGTGTGTTACACTGTGTTTGATGAGCTTCCTCCAGATCAGGATATTGAGAGGGAGTGGCTCTCCATGCGTTGTGTTGCGTATTGTTGGAGAAAGAGGAACCCATGCGAATTGCGCTGATCGCAGATATTCACGGAAATCTCGTTGCATTGGAGACTGTGCTGCAAGAGGTAGCCAGAGAGTCGGTTGACCAGATCATTTGTCTGGGGGATGTGGCAGCGCTTGGGCCTCAGCCGCATGAAGTTGTTCACCACTTACGCCAATTGCAGTGCCCGGTGATCCTTGGGAATACGGATGCTTGGCTTCTGGCTCCAAAGGGAGCTAAGGCCTCAGACTCTGAAATACTGGCGACGATCACATCCTGGTGTGCAGAGCAATTAACGTCAGAAGACCAGCAGTATATACACACCTTCTCTCCTCTGCTTGAGTTTCCTCTTGACGAAGGGAGAAGACTTTGTTGTTACCACGGCTCTCCTCGTTCTTTTGATGATGTGATTGCGGCGACCACTTCTGATGCAGTAGTGAAGCAGATGCTTGCAGGTTCAGCGGCGACGGTGATGGTTGGTGGGCATACCCATATTCAGATGCTTCGGCGATATGAAGATATGTATCTGGTCAATGTAGGTAGTGTGGGGTTACCTGGTGTCAACGCAGGAAGTCCAGAACTCCCCAACAATCATCATGTTCACTGGGCTGAGTATGGGCTACTCAGCCTTGAAGCTGGTTGGCTTAGCATTGATCTGCGCCGTATTCCACTGGATATGACCGCTGTTTTGCACGCTGGAGCGCGTTCTGAAATGCCTCATCGAGAGTGGTGGATGCAGAAGTGGGAAAATGACTGAGCAGAGTGTGCTCTTATCAAGCAAGCAGAGATCATCAAAGCTGACTGAGTTCCATAAACTCGCCATGTTTTGCTACTGACGCATTAAGCCCCGTTTTGTTCTTTAGAGATAGAATTCCTCTGATAACAACGATAACAACGTACCATCTCAGATGAATTTGGTGGCGTCAGTATCATGTTCTTTAGATGCAAAAATCTTGGCGAAGAAACGAAAAGAGTGTGAGGAGTGGAGGTGGTCAGGTGAATGGGATAAGCAAGGCTCCCAAGATGATAGCAGCTGATGTACCAGAGCGAGGACGGATGTATTACCTGATCGATGAACACTGCGATTTCATCCCGGAAGCGAAAGAGTTTTTCGATTGGAATGAGGCGACGAACCGTGCTCCAGCTACCATGAAGGCATACTGTTCTCGTCTGTTGTGGTATTACCGCTTTCTCTGGCAACATGATTTGTGCGTGCTTGAAGCAACGCCAGCGAACCTCACCGAGTTTGTGATCTGGCTCTGTAATCCGTACCGGGATAGTGCTACCATTTTGCCCATTCACCAAGCCAGTTCACTAACCGCATCCAGTGTGAATCTCATTCTCCAGGTGGTCGGAGCTTTTTACCGCTTCCTCGTGCGTCGCGGCAGTGTCTCAGAATCGCCAGTCCGCTATGTGGATGTTCCTAGAGGCAAATGGCTGACCGAACGTGATTTGCTGGCACATACACGCCGAGGTCGGGCTGTCGTCCAACGCATGGAATTGAAGCTCAAAGAACCAAGCCGACTCCTGCCTATTGTGTCAGAGGAGGATTTCCAGACATTCATCGACAGTATTCACATGGAGCAAGACCCCAATAGTGACCCTCCTGGTTTCCGTGATCGACTGTTGTGTCTCATGCTCAAAGAAGGCGGATTTCGGATTGGCGAGATCCTTGGCCTGAGAATGGAGGATCTTGAATTTGGGAAACAGGGGGTCCATGTTCGCTTTCGCCCGGACAATGAGAACGGAGCACGAGCCAAAGCGGGATATGGTCGTGATCGTTTTGTCCATTTACCCACCGACATTCTTGGGTTGCTCGATATCTACCTGACAGAGGTCTGGATCGAAGCGACTCCTGCAACCACCTATTTGTGGATCGTACTCAACAAGCACGCAAAGGGTCGGGAAGGTGGCTCTACTTACGGAGTGGCGCTCACCGTGGCCACCGTTGAGAAAATGTTTCAGTACTACTCTGAGAGATCGGGAATCAAGTTACATCCTCACGTTTTGAGGCACACACACGCAACATCCCTCGTTCGCTCTTACTTACGGGATGGCGAAGCTGTAGACTGGAAATTTATCCAGGAGCGGCTCGGTCATGCCAGTGTTGTGACCACGATGCAAACGTACACCCATTTGACCAATGAAGATCGTAAGTGGGCCTACGACCGCTATCAAGAAAAGAGGTCAGAACGTGCTACACAACTTCCAGGAAAATAGCCATGAAAATCGTATCACTTCTCTCCCGACCCAGAGGATTATTGCAGAAGGACCGTGGACTCCAACACAACAGCACTTGCTGGAAGTACTTCAGTGCAAGGAATATCGGCTCGCATCCATTGCTCAGATTTGTAAAGCTGCTGGGTATTCTGGGAATATGGCTTGGTATCAGGCCATGAAAGATCCACATTTTGCTGAGGTCGTTCAAGTTCAAGGAGTTCTCTCCTGGAGCCGCCCACAACGTCGACTCCTTGAAGTTCTCCAAAATCCAGAGAACCGAACCAAGTCGGGCTTGCAGATTTGTCGCGAAGCCGGCTACAAAGATCAAGTAGCATGGACCAGAGCGGTCAAAGATGAGCGCTTTGTGGCTGAACTGGAAGCATTAGGCGTCAGCAGGCGGCGGCGGTCAGTTCGAGCCTCTCACCTGGAAGTAACCGCTGCAACAACTATTGAGGAAGAACTGAAGAAAGATGTGTGGGATATCCGTCGCCTCAAGCGCGATTATCCGAAGCATGTGCCCCCGAGCACCTACATTGTTGACTTTACCTGGATTGTCAATCCACTCTTACGGGAGCAAGTGAAACGCTACTACCGACATCAATTGCCACGATGGAATGGTTCAACCTTTCAAGGTTTCCTGCACAAACTGATGCCACTCTTGACAGAACTTCCGCCAGAAGTTCACATGGGAACGATCACCAGAAGCCACATCGAGGCTCTTCTTCCAGCAATGGGCTTGCTCAGTGCATATCAAGCGAACAGAAGTTTGGAAGCGATGAGAACGATGACCAATTACATGACAACGTCTCCATCTTGGACAGGTCCTCGCCCGTCACGCTTCCTTATCTGGAAAGAGGATATTCCTAAGAGACCCCAAACGCTTCCCCGCCCCATTCCTCCATCCGTTCTTGATCAGCTCGACCCTCTTCTAGAAAAGGCAAAAAATGCGCTGAAAGAACATGAGGAACCCTTTCTTCTTGCTCCCATCTACTGGGATGCCCTGCTCATCTTACGACACACTGGCATGCGTTTTGAAGATTTGGCTCATCTCAAAGCACCAGATGAACATGGGCGAAATGGATGCCTCGATCAAGACTCGGATGGGTACTGGTGGCTCCGCATTGACCATACCAACACGAAAATGGGAAAGGATCATCGTATCCCAACTCGCACCAGTGATGGAGTCATTGATGCCATTCGTCGCCAATATGAGCGGAGCAAACACATCCCAAATCATTTTGGAGGGTATTATCTCTTTCGTGTAGAGCATGGTCTTTTATCTTACATCACCTTTGCTGCGGCATTGAGGAGGCTAGCACCTTCCCTTCAATATGAAGGTCATTCCTATTTCATTGCGCCACATCAATTTCGGCACACGCTCGCCACAGATATGATCGAGCAGGGCGTGGACATTTACACGGTCAAAGAGTTTCTTGGGCATGGCAGTCTTGCTATGACCGAGCGATATGTAAAGGTGTACCTGAGCAGCCTCAAAGCCAAGTACGATGCGTACCGTGTAAAAAAGCAACAAACGTATGCAACAGAAATGATGGCGGGTCAAATTCAGATAACTCAGCCAGAGAGCGAGGCAGATGGGGGATGGGTCGACAACAAAGTTGGGAAATTGTATGTTTCCCCTCTCCCCGATGGCATTGGTAATTGTGTCCATCTGCCTATGCACGATGGCTGTCCTGACTCGCCTCATTGTCCCACCTGTCCGAAATTGCGTGCCAACAAGCGGCACCTGCCTGTATGGGAAAGCAAAGCCACGAATTTACTCATCACTGTTGAAGCGTTGCGTGCTAATCCTGCCTACGCACGGGCACGACAGAAGCATGAACAAGAATTGACCCACGCTGAAAAGGTCATTCAAACCATCAAAGAGGAGGGTTTCTGGGATGGGCGCATCCACAACAGCAAAGCAAACGAGAAGTGAACAGTGCCGAAAAAATGCCCAGGCGAAGTCTCAACAAAAGCGCCAGGCCGCATTTGCAGCCATTCGAGAGCTTCAACAGGAAAAACATCCTGTGACAAGGTCGGCTGTGGCAAGACGAGCAGGTGTTTCCGTGGTCTTTCTCCGTAACCATCCCGATCTGCTTCAGGCTCTTGAGGAAGCAGAGCAACAGCATCGGCTTGTACCTCCAGAGAGTACCGCTGGCAAAGCGAAAGACCAGGTCATTGCCGCCTTACGTCGGCGTCTTGATGAGCAGAAGCAAGCCCTGGCGGCTAAAGACGCAGAACTACGACAAAAGCAGCATGAGATTGATCGCCTCTATGGAAAGCTTGCCGCAAACAGTATACTCACAGATGCGGACCTGCGTCAGCAATTACAGAGTGCTCTCATGCGGCTGGCTCTGGCAGAAGAGCAATCACCTGGATGAGCTACAGGGATTGGGTCAATGCCTTGCTTTTTCGCATCATATCAGGTATGCTCAGAATGCGGCAATACTGGACAATTTTGTCCAGCCCCCCAACCTGCTGATCATAGCACCAATCGCTTGAATGGAGGTAGTACATATATGACAATGGTCTCTGCACTGGGTAGCGCTGTGGATTCTGGGAACGCAACCAGTGTGAGCTAGTAGGAAGTCGGACCTACCGATACTAGCATCCTTCTCGTGAGGATTATCCGATTTTTCATCATATTCTCTCTCCACATTGGTTTCACATAACGTCTCAACACAAGAGCAATTTCGTCTTGCTGCGGCGTCTAGTGGACTATCGATCCCTCTGTCCTCGCGCTCTCCCTCCTCTCGTCTTCTTTTCCATTGCATGATGAATTACCGAGGAGATCGTATGCGCAATCGTGGAGCTTTTTCCATCTATGTCTTTCTGAGTGGAATGTCGTCGCTCAGCTATTCAATGATCTTTACTATCGAGTTGATCTACCAGGCCAAAGTCGTGGGACTCAACCCATTGCAGCTGGTGCTCGTCGGCTCTGTGCAGCAGTCCGTCAACTTCCTGTTGCAAGCACCGACCGGCGTCCTGGCTGATATGTCTAGCCGTCGCCGGGTGGTTGTGCTTGGCCTCTTTCTGGTCGGCACTGGCTACCTCATTGAGGGCTTTGTTCCCGTATTCGTAGTCGTACTTGCTGCTGCGGGGATACAAGGTCTTGGTGCCACTCTTGTCAACGGTGCTGACGCAGCATGGATCGCCGATGAGATGGGTGCGGAGCGTGTGGGGCAGGTCTACATACGCGCCGCGCAGCTTGGCTCCCTCGCCTCATTGCTCGGCATTGCCGCCAGTGCTAGCCTCGTCAATGTTCGCCTCAATCTGCCAATCATCTTGGGGGGCTGCCTATTCCTCGTCCTGAGCATCGCCCTGGCACTGATCATGCCCGAGCAACATTTCACACCGACGCCGCGCGAAGGTCGCAGCACCTTCCAACAGATGCGCCAGACCCTGCGTGCTGGCGTGCGGTTGGTTCGCATACGGCCTGTGTTGCTCACCATCTTGGGCGTTAGCGCATTCTACGGGATGTTCACTGCCGGTTTCGACCGACTCTGGCCATATTACCTGCTGCACACTTTCACCTTCCCATCATTAGGAGGGCTGACGTCAGTGGTCTGGTTCTGTATCATTGAAGCGGGTATTGTGGTAACCAACTGGATTGGTATCGAGATCGTTAGGAGGTGTGTCGATACGAACAGCCATCATGCCGGCGCCTGGGCATCGCTCTTCGTGGACGGCCTGCTGGTTGTGGGTGTCATCGGATTTGCCCTCGCCCAGCAATTTTTCTTGGCTTTGGCCATATTCTGGCTGTTCACAACGGCCGCGGGGCCGCGTGCTCCTTTGGAGCAAGCCTGGATGAATCAGAATCTCGACTCCCGCGTGCGGGCGACGGTGTTCTCTTTGCAAGGGCAGGTCAACGCTATTGCTCAGATCGTCGGTGGTCCTCTTCTCGGGATAATCGCGACAGTGTTTAGCTCGCGCGTCGCACTGATTGCCGCAGGAGTCATCCTTTCCCCTGTACTGCTACTTTACGCACGTACAGTGCGCAATGACAAGCCTTTTACGACTCTTACCAAACCGGGAACATCGTCTCCCGTTCCTCCACAGTAATGACAAGCTTGTCTTTCTGCCAACCCCAGACACGGAACGACCTTTGTGTCTGGGGTTGCGCCCGCTGATGTCATCAAGGTACACTACGCGACATCCCCTTTGATTCAATTGTGATGAGAGGAAGCATTTTCTTGAGACACAGGCAATGTGGCTTTCATTATTCTCCTGTTTGTTTCAAAGTGTCCAAGTGCGGCCACGTTGTTTCTTGATGGAAACAACCATCATTCCCCTTGAGTGGCCGGTTCAACGTTTTTAGCTCCAAAGAACGTTCTGGCAGGAAATTAAGTCAAACGACAGATATGGTAGACGGTTTGAGAAGCATCGTCGCTCATGATGAGTGGATAGTCAGCAAAAGCGGCTCCACAGTAGGGACACAGTTCGTTGAGACTGCTTACGCCAGCCCGTAAACGGTAGTCATCATTGACGATGAGCATAGTGTTTTTCTCCTACACGATTTTTTTCAGAACACGCAGCCCTCGCTGGATCGCGTGCTTGTCAAAGATCAGTGTAGGCGCATGATTGCACAGAGCGCAAGATGCTTGGTCAACTTTGAGTCCCCAACGGCGTAAAGCATGTTGGCTCTCCCGAACTTTTGATGATTCGGGGACGTGCCCTGCTTGATCGCTTTTGTTAGGAGCATTGCAGCACCCGCTTGCGTAACGTTTGGAAGCTCGCCTTTCCGTACATTTGTCTTTTGAGAAGCTTCAACCGGTGAACATGACCCTCAACCGGACCCTGCGACCAGGCAAGCGTGAGTCCAGCCTTCACCGCCTTGTAGTCTTTTTTGAGCGATTGGGCAAAGCCACAAAGTTCGGCGATTCCCTGCTGGTCAACCTTTTCCAGCCACTCATCAAAGCGTTCCCCTTTTCGCTCTCGCAGCATCGCCGTAAATTCCTGGATCAGTTCATTGGCCTCACGGATCTCCTGATCGGTCTCATAGAGTTGGGCAAGATACTTCTTCTGCCACTCCAGACGCTGATCTTCCTTAAAGGTGATCCAATGAGCCACTTGCGAAGCCGTTGGGGGACGCTTGGGAGGAGCTTTCACTGGCGTTTCCTGCGCCGGATCAACCTGCTTGAATTTCCGGTGATCTTTCCCTCTACGAAACTGAACAAAATAGCGTTGAACGGGTTGATCTGAGCCAGGATAGCCCATCTCCTTGACTTCACGATAGACCTGCTGAGCATTTCTTACCCCATCGTTCCAACGTTTCACGATGTACTCTTTATAAGGATCAATGACTGATCCGCTCCGTTTTCCCATCTTCCGTGCGGGAGGATACTCCATGTTGAGATACGTGTTCACTGTGGTGCGAGAGATTCCTACTTGATGAGCAATCAGCGTGAGTTCGGCTCCTTGCGCACGGAGTTCGTGGACCTTGTGGTACCTTTTAATGCGTTCTTGATGATGAGCATCGTACATCCCGATTTTGCGTTTGGTCTGGCCGTGGTACCAGGCAGGAAGCTGCTTCTCTTCTTCTCCCGAAAACGTCTCTGACGGCTTTTGCACCAGGGCTTTGAGTTGGGCTTGTTTGCGAGCAAAGAAGGGTTTCAAGGCGTCTGAAAGGTTCGCTAGCAGATGCCAACGATCAGCGACCTGTTGTGCATTCGGTGCTCCACGTTTGGCTCCTTCCGCGTAGGGACCGCCGCGATCCCGACTGATGATCTCCACGCCCGCATGCTCTTTGAGCCATTTTTCCAGAGTTGCAGCCTCCCGATCTGGAAGAATATCAATGGGGACCCTCTGCTCTAAATCGATCAAGATCGTCCCGTAGGTTTTGCGCCGACAAAATGAGAAGTCATCCACCCCAAGCACGCGTGGGGTGGGAGCCTGCTCCTCTGGCTGTGCGCGAATGAGCCGAAGCAAGGTATCAGGACTGGTCGCGAGGCCCATGCCTGCCGCCAGACGCTTGCCTGCTTCTCCGCCAAGAGCAAAGCCAATGAGCGTGAACACATCGGTGAGCCGCATGGTGCGTCGGGCGTAGGGAGCAACCACGTTGGGGAGACGCTCGGTGAAGATCTGCCGCGCACACTCCTGGTTCGTACAGAAGAAGCGGCGCACATGCAACTCGAGACGCACAGCACAACCCACCCAGGGAAGATCGGCGACAGCCCTGACATACCGTGAGTGAATCCGTGTGGAACAATGATGGCAGAGGGGGCATACGGCCTCTTCAGCAGTCGTCGTGACCACAGCGGTAATGGCAGTCTCGGAGACATCAAGGAGATTCAAATGTAGGCAAGTGGGATCGGGGAGCAATGTCGGCGTTACCATCACCTGTTGGTTCCTTCCATTCGTTCTTCGCGTAGAGCATGAGAGAAGGATACCAACACCTGATGGAGATGACAAGATATGTCGCCAAATGGCTCATTTGCGTGTCCACCCCAAGTTTCTGCGAGCTCTCAGGCATCTTTGGGTCTAAAGAGGGAGATGGACAGGCGAGTTCATGCCGAGTAATCGCGGAGCGCAACCAGTTCAGGATCGCTCTGTGACCGCTCTTTGAGACGAGGGGCGAGTGTTACCGCTTCCTGCAAGCGAGTGGCAGCTTTCTCCAACTGGTTCTGCTGTGCGTAAAAGCAGGCCAGATTGTAGAGGAAACTCCCTTTCACCCATGCTGGCACCTCAACCTGAAGGACTCGGTTCGCGCACTTCTCACGGATCTCAATCGCTCGAGGCAGAACGTTCCGGTCGGAATAGTACTGCGCGAGATGTTCCTGGTCGTGCTCGTAGCAAGGGCCTAGAAAGGTTGTATATAGCGGCCTTTCCCCGGAAATGGCGGTGAAGCGATGGGAGGTCGTCAGATCTTCTTCGCTCAGTTGCTCGATCAACGTGATGAGTTCGGCGTAGACCCTCTCAGACTCAGTATGAAGAGCTAACCAGGGGCGCAGCCTGTGCTCCTCAAAAACCGTCGCGTTGATCTGGTCTTCGCTTTCTTCGCTCGGAGGCAACTCCTGATGCTGGAGAATGGCGGTCAACTTCAGAACGAGGTCCTGGTGCCAGAATATCCGATGAGCCACGTGATCTTTGGCAGACCAGAGTTCCGGCGTCCCAATAGCAGTACGTTCGGTTTCGGTTAGCTCCTGCAAAAACGCTTCTTCATCGAGATGCCCCTGCCTTAGGAGGTCGAGGATGATGGTCTTAAAAGGCTGTGCGGTCATGGAAGTCTCCTTTTCTCTTTCGTAACGACAATTTTCTCTTGAAAGTATCTCACAAAAAGTGGTCAAATTCAGCCCGCATTTGTGCCCTCTGGCTGAGAAGACATTCAAAAGCACTTCCTTATTCGATTTTAGGCAAGAACAGATGTTCTTCATCAACTTTACGGAAGAGCCATGAGTGTTGACGCCCGTGGGCAGTCGAAATGGGCAAAAAATCGGATGGGACAACTCCCTGAACTGGCTTCACAAGCCAAAAGAAGAAATCTTTTTTGCCCATTTCGACTGCCCACCCTTTTCAAGCATCATGGCTCTTCCGCAAAGTTGATGAAACAGAGAAAACGCCGCTTGCTTGTTGACAATCATAGAACCATTGAGTATGCTTGGAGAGCGGCTTCAGCAAAAACAGAGACGTTTGCAAAAACTGTCAAAAACCCTCTCATAGCTCCTCATCCCCGAATCATCAACTTTGCGGAAGACCCAGCATCATATGACGAAGTGTCAGACAGTCCAATTGCAGGTGATTGGCGAGGTGTTGATGGTATCCTGAATGGTATTCGAGCTGTTGCGATGGCACTGCGAGATGGACAAGGCGGCTTTGAGCTGCTTGAAGTGACAGCTAATGAACATTGTGCTTTGTCTGTTCACCGCGATTTCTATGATGGACCAGACAACCACCTCAATCTGCGCTACGTGCTCTATATACGTATAGAGGGAGACAAGATGGCCGAGGTTTGGGAAATTCCATTTGATCTACATGAGAATGATCGTTTCAATAATAAACAAGCAGGCATGGTTGCGAAGAGAGTTGCTATACCTGTGCAAACAACGTAAGCGAATGGTAGAAGGAGGAGCATCGTTGCTTTAAGCAACGATGCTTCCTTAGAAAGAAGAGAAACGAATGCAAAAAGAGCCATTGGTTGCGGTGGTGACTGGGGCTAATCGTGGCATTGGTCTTGAGGTGGTGCGCCAACTAGCACAGCAAGGCATGCAGGTAATCCTAGGGTCACGCGACCTTGAGAAAGGAAACGCGGCAGCACAACCGCTCATACGAGAGAAGCTTCCTGTCTTCCCCTATCAGCTCGATGTTTCCGATCAACAAAGTATTGATCGGCTCCATGCACATATCACCCGCGAGTTCGGGCGCCTGGATGTGCTGGTGAATAACGCTGGCATTCTCTATGATACATGGGAAGAGGGCGTCACCGCTGATTTGAACACCGTTCACGCCGCCTTAGAAACCAATCTGTTTGGAGCATGGCGTATGTGCCAAACATTCCTTCCCCTGCTCCGGCAGAGTCCTGCTGGCCGTATCGTCAATGTCTCTAGTGAAGGTGGGTCACTGACGAGTATGGGAGGTGGAACACCTGCCTATAGTATCTCGAAAGCTTCACTGAACGCGCTGACTTGTATCCTGGCTGCTGAACTTGCGGGGACCGGAATTTTGGTCAACGCTATCTGTCCAGGGTGGGTTGCTACGGACATGGGAGGAGCAGGAGGACGCCCTGTAACAGAGGGAGCCGCAGGCATTGTCTGGGCAGCAACACTTCCCAAACATGGACCAACGGGCGGGTTCTTCCGCGATCAGAAGCCTTTACCCTGGTAAGAAGACGGAAGGAGCAAGAAAGAGCATGCCACAATCAATTCTTGTCATTGGCGGAACAGGGAACACCGGTCGCCACATTGTCCAGAAACTTCCGCTGCATAGCTATACAGTACGGGTGCTTGCCCGTGATGTTCGTGCGGCACGGGAGCAGTTCGACTCACAGGTCGAGATCGTTTCCGGTGATATTACACACGCGTCAAGTGTCACCACAGCGATGCGCGATATGGCCGGGTGTGTGATTATTGTCGAGTCCTCGTCCTCTGATTCAACCCCGAATAGTCCAGAACAGGTCCACTACGAGGGAACGCGTCATGTGCTTGCAGCGGCAGGTGAACAGATGGCACATATGATACTGGTCACGCAGATTTACATCACGCGGCCCGACCGCTATCCAGAGGTTGGCAATATTATCCATTGGCGTAGACTCGCGGAACAAGCGGTGCGAGCAAGTAGCGTACCCTATACAATTGTGCGTCCTAGTTGGCTGACCGATGAACCGGGAGGTCGGGAGGCGATTCGTTTTGAGCAAGGAGATACGGGCGATGGGCAAATCAGCCGTGAGGATGAGGTAGGACTAGGATCACTACAAAAATCTCTCACAAAGAATTTCCTACTTACATCGATCTCTATACTCCGTTCCGAAGTTTTCAACGCGTGCATACAAACAACGAGAATGCTTGCCATGCACTGGAACTCACCCTACTTAGGCGTCATATTCGTCAGTCTGTGGGGCAAAAAAGCACTCTGAGATATTTTTTGCAGTGTCCTCTCTTCGCTCTATGGAGGACAACATATGTACGAGAGACGATTACTCCTCGGCCTCTCTGTGTGAACTGAGCAAGAAGCACTAGAAATCTTTCTTGTTTTTGTGGTATACTTAAAGGAGATACGGACGAGAAGGTGATGGAGCTCACCTTGTTGAAGCTTGACTTCGACGAAACCGCATTGCTGCTAATGGCTCCTGATGACGCCTGGGCGCGGAAATCAGGGGCTTGTTTTGTGTCTTGTGTTTCTCCTGTTTGACGCGGCTTGGGCAGTGTATCATGTGAAACAGGAGAAACGAGACATGGACAACATTTGGGTTATCGCCGCTCTTTGGATGGGGGCAGCACTCCTGGCGAGTGTCATTTCCCTTCGCATTGGTATTGCCGTCGCCCTCGTCGAGATATTCTTAGGCATTCTTGGGGGCAATTACCTCGGCTTTCACACCACCCCCTGGATTGACTTTCTCGCCAGCTTTGGCTCGGTGTTACTCACCTTTCTGGCAGGAGCCGAAATTGATCCCACCTCCTTTCGCAAACATCTCGCACCCAGTCTCACTATTGGCAGTATCTCCTTTTTGCTTCCCTTTGTGGGAGCACTTGCCTTTGCGTTCTATGTCGCCCATTGGGACCTGCGTGCCGCCGAAATTGCTGGCATTGCCCTTTCGACTACCTCGGTGGCGGTCGTTTATGCCGTCATGGTCGAGACAGGACTCAATGAGACGGACTTGGGCAAACTCATTCTCGCTGCCTGTTTTGTAACTGACTTCGGCACCGTCCTGGCTCTCGGTGTGCTCTTTGCCAGCTTCAACCTCTGGATGCTCGTGTTCCTCGCCGTCATGGTTGTTATCCTGTGGAAGTTGCAGACCGTGACACGCTGGCTCATCGGGACATGGGGAGGCGTGTGAGCGAGGTCGAGATCAAGTTTCTTTTTCTCGTGCTGTTCGTGCTGGGCGCACTGGCGACGACGGCGCAATCTGAGGCGGTCCTGCCTGCCTACCTCGTTGGCTTGATTATTGCAGGCGTCTTCGTTCGTGATCGTGTGCTGGTCTATCGCATTCGCAGTATTGCCTTCGCGCTGCTGACCCCGTTCTTCTTTCTCAAAGCTGGCACGCTCGTCTCTGTGCTTTGCCCTAAAGGTATGATGCGATTGTCACAATGGTTTGCCGCGATTTGTGCTTGAATAGTTCAGTTTTTTAGAGAGCCATTGCCACAATGGTTTGCCGTTTGTCTCATTTCGGAAGCAAAGCCTTGCCGTGAGAAAATTGGTACTTCTTTGTGGAAAAGGAGACGTGTCTTGCTTTTTTTCTTGTAATTGCGGCAAACCATTGTGGCAGACCTGCATTTTTCACTCCTTTTGCCACAATGGTTTGCCGCTTTCCTCCTGATTGCTCACACGTATAGAGAGGCTGGAACCAACTATGGAAGAGCATATACTTCTTGGTATAGCTCCGACGATCACAAACCTTTGTGTGAGACGAACCTTTCAGTCAATCTGGCAAACCTTCCTGGCAAAGCACAGTCTCGGTTCCGGCCTTATTCGCTGGGCTGCTCCTTATTCTCGTACTGCTTGCCGTGAAGGTGGGCACGAAATTTCTTGGGGTGTGGCCGCTCACGCGTCTGTTCCGCATGAGTCCACGTGAAGGAAATTATACGACGCTGCTGATGTCTACTGGCTTAACCTTTGGCAGCATCTCAGCACTCTACGGCCTGACGCATGGGATTATCAACCAGAGTCAGTACACCATTCTTGTGACCGTCGTGATTGGCTCCGCCGTTATCCCGACCTTCATCGCTCAGACGTGGTTTCTGCCTAAACGTCCCCTTCCACTCCTTGTTCCTGATGAACCAGATGTGGTAGGGCGAACGGTGGAGGATGCGGTTCTCGAAGGAGAGCAAGGGTGAGTGGAGTGAAAAGAACGCTTATGGTGCAGTCAGCCAGTGAAAAAAGAAACGAGAATCAACCATGAATTGCTACCTCTGTTTGGTGGAAGTAGCGGGTCTCCTTCACCCTGCCTGTGGAGTCTGTCAGCACTGTGGGGCAGGCATCTGTGAACGACATCTTACGGTGCTTCAGTCCCCTCCAGGTATGGCAGGCAGGAAGCGTACACTTCTCTGCGCTTCCTGCGCGTGTGCAGGAGAACCCCTCTCCACGCAGCGACGCACTGGTGCCCAGCAGCATCAGAAGAAGCAGGAAGCCTCCGCACACTGGACCTGGTTTCGTCGGAGAAAACAGATCTCGCCCCTGCCAGAACCTGCACAGGTGGTTGCCTCTGTCGAGCACTTCCTCAAGCGGGAACGGAATCGCTAATTGTGCCAGTGAAAGAGAGCACACCCTGTGCAAGAGACATGAGAGGAGTCATTCTATGGTACGATTCGAGGAAAGCTTCACCGCACACAGACACACGATGTCTTCCACCGATGTAGGACATGAGAGCAGAAGGAGGGATTTGCGATGGCATTGCTTCGTCGTGGCAAAGCGCACGCCTTGACCATCTATCTTGGAGAATCAGACCAGTGGCACGGCCAAACGCTGTATGTTGCGCTGATACAGTATCTCCGCGAGCAAGGGTGTGCTGGAGCAACCGCCACCCGCGCGGTTGCAGGCTATGGTGGTGCTCGTCTCCATACTGACGGCGGGCTTCGCTGGTCATCTGACGCCCCCATCATCATTCAGGTGATTGACCAGCCAGAGCGGTTGCAGCGTCTCCTGCCGCACATTGAGGAGATGCTCAACGGAGGATTGATCACGCTGCACGAGGTCGAGGTCCTTAAGTATACCCACGCTCGGACGCGTGGGCTTTCCAGCACATTGCTTGTCCGTCAGGTCATGGCAACCGAGATCACAACGGTCGGTCCCCAGACACCTGTCGCCTCTGTCGTCGATCTCCTGCTGGCAGCCCCTTTTCGTGCGGTCCCTGTGGTGGATATGCATCAACGGCTCCTCGGCATTATCAGCACAGGAGACCTGATTGCGAAGGGGATATTGCCTGTGCGACGAGGACTCATCCGCACTGCACAAGAGGCCGATGAGAGAACGGCGGACGTTATCGAGGGACCTCTGGAGCAGGCACGCCAGAGTGACCTCACGGCTGAGGAGGTGATGAATCGTCAGGTTCGCACCGTCACCTCTGAGAACACGCTTCGTGATGCAGCACGCATCATGCTGGAGACGGGTTTACGCCGTCTGCCTGTGGTCGAGGGTCAGAGGATGCTTGTCGGCATGCTCACACGTGCCGATTTGCTGCAGGTCATTGTCACGAGTCCCGTGATGAATGTTCACGCCAGTAGCGCAACACAACCCTTGAGTCGTATCCAGGGTGTACAAGGCATTCCCGTGCAACAGCAGCCGATCACCACGTATATGACGACAGAGGTAGCAACGGTACAGGAAAACACCCCCCTCGCTGAGGTCATCGACGCGTTGCTCGTCTCTCCCTTGAAACGTGTCGTGGTGCTCGATGCGGACCACCAGGTCACAGGCATTATCAGCGACGTGGATGTGCTGGGACGAATGCAGGCGGAGGTGCGCCCAGGACTGCTGGTTATGCTGACGAACTGGGCACGTGGCGTCCCTGCCCATGTTCCTACGGGAGCGTTACACAGTTCGGTCGGCAAGGTCCGTATCGCACAGGACATCATGAACCGAGAGGTGGTGACGGTGCATGAGAGTGCGTCAGTGCAAGAGACCATTGAACTCATGATGAGTACCAAGCGGAAGGTGCTTCCGATCACGGATACGCACAACCATCTTGTGGGAGTCGTCGGACGTTCCGATGTGCTCCGCATTCTGCTAGAAGAAGGATAACACCCATTCATGACAACCAAGTTTACGACGCCCACACAGGGCAAACGGATTCGTGTGTTTGTGGGAGAGGCTCAGGAGTGGCATGGAAAGCCTCTCTATCGTGCTCTTATTGAAACTGCTCAGCAGTATGGTGCGCTCGGGGCAGCGGTACTGCATGGAATAGAGGGCTTTGGCCCTGACCATTTGCTCTCGACAGAGCGGCTTCCTGACATCTCCGAGAATCTGCCGATGATCGTCGAGATGATCGTCGAGGACGCACAGGTGGAGACGCTGCTGCCCCTGTTGGATCAGATGGTGCAGCAAGGGACCATCACGGTTGTTTCTGTCGAGATTCTTGTGAGCGGGAGGAGAGCATGACCTTCGCATCACTGCTCCTCCTTCTTGGAACTGGGCTGACAGGTGCGCTGGGTGCGCTCGCCCGTTACCTTCTGGGACGTTTTGTCGCGGAGCGCATCGGCTCTTCGTTTCCCGTTGGCACGCTGCTCATCAACGTGACAGGAGCGTTTGTCATTGGAGTACTCTTTGCCCTCTCTGCGCGGAAGCTGCTCTCTCCGGCACTGTACGTCATCCTGGCAACAGGGTTCCTGGGAGGCTATACCACCTTTAGCACGATGAGTTGGGAAAGCGTTCAGCTGATACGAGGAGGAAGCACACGAGGAAGCATACTGTACCTCGGAAGTAACGTGGTAATTGGTTTTGCGGGAGCAGCCGTGGGTCTGCTCATCGGGAGGGTGTTGTAATGGGACCATCGCTTTCTACACGTCGCCGTCTCCTTGCGGTCCTCTGTGGTGGCTTTTGTGGGACGATCACCCGCTCCTTGCTGAGTACTGCTCTCCAGTCGGCCTGGGGAAAGGGTTGGCCCTACGATATTCTGCTCATCAATGTGACAGGAGCCTTCGTTCTTGCCCTCGTCACGACGCTTGCCGACGCGACCTTTCTCGTGGGGCCAACACGTCGCCTCTTCCTCAATGTCGGCTTTCTGGGGGCATACACGACTTTTAGTAGCCTTGCCCTTGGGGATGTGCTATTGTTCGTGGGGCAGCAATGGGGACCAGCAGTGCTCTACGTGGGCACGAGTCTTGTTGGGGGGATGCTCGCCGTGGTCGGAGGAGACCTGCTTGGGCAAATGCTCATCCGTGTTGGAGGTCTTACACATGGAGTGCAAAAGGAGGAACAGAGAGTCACACCAGGAGAAGCTCTTCTGCCAGCAGATGCAACAGCATCGCCTGAGCATCTCGATATCGAGGATGATCTGCTGGTCTCAGCATCTCAGACAGAAGACCATGACGGCAGCAGCATTCTGAATGACCGAGGAGAGGATTGATGGCGACCGTCTTTCTTCTTGGAATTGGCTCATGTGCCGAGACCATCACGAGGCTTCTGGAGGACAATGGCTATCGGATCATCTCCTCGTGGAACGAACGCGAGGCACTTGAGATCATCCGCCGCGCTCCACCTGATGTGCTCATCCTTGAACACGAGCAGACAGAGATCGATGCGCTTGAGATGTGTCGTCGTATCCGCTGTACTCCTGGCCTCGACATACGAAACCGACCTAAAGGATGCTTGACACATATTGTTAGTACCCTTTGCAAGAAAACTTGTCTTAGCTAACAGATAGGCATGCCCCGAAAAGTGAACACTGTTGCTGATCCAGAACCCGGGAAAATCACTCTAGAGCTAACTTCTTTCAACGATACCTTCTACATGAGCATTCTTTAGAAGAAAAGATGTGTCCAAAAAATCTGAATTCTTCTCTGACAAGTACCAGCATCTGAGTCACACCACGCATATCATCCCGAAATCTCAGCACATGCTGTTTTTCTTTCTTGACTTTTCATTCCAGAATATGTATACTGGTAGGAGCAAAAGGAGAGTTGGAAGCACGTTATGGCACGGCAGAAGGAATTTAATCAGAGTCACGTGATTGAGAGGGCGATGCAGCTCTTTTGGGAGCAGGGGTATGAAAGGACGTCGGTGGAAGATCTCGTCCGGTGTACAGGACTTGGTCGTGGAAGCCTGTACGATACCTTTCATGATAAGCATTCCCTCTTCTTACTTGCCCTCAACCACTATCAGGAGGAGGGCAGGAAAAATTTGGTGATGTTGCGTGAGGCTCAGAGTCCATTTCTCGAGGCATTGCGGCACTTTTTCGCAGCACTCATTGATGAGACCATGAATGATACAGCCCACCGAGGCTGTATGATGGTGAACACAACCTTGGAGGTTGCTCCTCATGATCCAGCGGTTGCTGCTGTGACCCAGGGAGCAATAAGTGAGGCTGAGGAGGCATTCTATCACGTTCTTATTAAAGCTCAGGCTGCTGGTGAGTTGGCATGGACATATGATCCGCACCAACTGGCACACTTTCTGCTGAACACAATGCTGGGAATTCGTGTACTTGCACGGACGAATCCTGGCCGCCATATGCTCGAGGAGATCGTCACAACGGCGTTCTCGGTGTTTCGCTAATTTTTTTGTCCAAAATTCTTGAATGTTCATTACAGAATTTTTCAAAAGGAGTAGATATGATGGGGACACTGCAGGGGAAAGTTGCGCTTATTACAGGTGGTAATAGTGGAATCGGGCTAGCAACAGCAGCCGAGTTTGTCGCACAAGGTGCCAACGTTGCTATTTCTGGGCGCGATGCTCACGCGTTGGAAGAGGCCAAGCACTCTCTTGGAGACAACGTGCTGGTGGTACAAGCGGATGTGACGAAGCTTGATGAGATAGATGTGTTGCTGAAAACCGTTCACGAGACCTTTGGCAAGATTGATATTCTTTTCGTCAATGCTGGTACCGCGAAAATGGGACCGATTGAGGCCATGACTGAAGAGGTGTTTGACACCGTGATGAATACGAATTTTAAAGGAGTGTATTTCACCATTCAGAAGGCGTTACCCTTTTTGAACGAGAACGCTTCGATTATCCTAAATGGTTCAGTGAATGCGATGGTCGGTTTTGCAAACTCCTCGGTCTATTCGGCGAGTAAAGCAGCAGTGCATTCGCTGGCACGCACTCTTGCGCCTGAACTGATTAGTCGTGGCATTCGTGTGAATACGTTGGCAATTGGTCCTATCGATACGCCGCTGTACGGAAAGCTGGGGTTTCCACAAGAGGTAGTTCAAGGTTTCGCCCAAGCTATCATCAGTCGGCTACCCGTGAAGCGTTTTGGTCGTACTGATGAGATTGCCAAAGCCGCTCTCTTCTTGGCCTCCGAGAATTCCTCCTTTATCGTTGGTTCCGAAATGACGATTGATGGTGGACTCTCAATTAATACTTTGTAGAGGTATGACCAAGTAGGTGAAAAATCTATGAGAAGCCTCTAAGGGTTAGTGCATCCAAAGCTTCGCGCTCAGGACCTGAAGACTGAATGCGAAGCCTCCTAGTATAGGGGTCCCAACATTTTTACCCCCCAAAATCGGCTCTTCCGCACTTTCCGTGAAAGCTCTAGTATATTTAAAAAGCGCATACCCATGAAATGGCTTAAACTGTGCATATTCAGTTTATTGTGCCTTATTTCTCGCTTCGGAATCACGAAAAGTGAGGGTGAACCCCAAAATCGGCTCTCCCGCACTTTACGTGATCGGGAAAACGTGGTAGAATGAAAGAAGAACAAACGTTCTCCAATCATTTCTTCTCAAGGATCAGAACTCCCAACCGATGACACACCCACTTTTACCTGATCTTCCAGGTTTTTTCATTGAACACGTGAGCATTACCGATGGCGTTATTCTTGTACTCGCCCAATCACAAAGGGAAAGTGCAACTTGCCCTGATTGCGCTCACCTTTCTTCACGCATCCATAGTCGATACCAGCGCAAACTGGCTGATTTGCCCTGCAGTGGACACTTCGTGCGACTCGTCGTCCAGGTGTGCCGCTTCTTCTGCAAGCACCCTGGTTGTCCTCGCACAACCTTTGCAGAACCCATTCCAGCCGTAGCCTCGCGCTATGCGCGGAGAACCAGCAGACTTAAAGAGGTGTTGGAGCATCTTGGCCTGTTTCTGGGAGGAGAGCCAGCTTCACGTCTCACGACGATCTTGGGAATGACCTGTAGCCCAGACACGCTTCTCCGTTTGCTCCGCCGTCTCCCCGACACTCCTATCGAGCCGCCTCGTGTGGTCAGCTTGGATGATTGGGCTTGGCGCAAGGGGCTTCGATATGGGACGATCATCTGTGACCTGGAACGACACCGCCGGCTCGATATTCTGCCTGACCGGGAGGCCGCTTCGGTCGCAGCCTGGCTCAAACGCTACCCTTCGATCGAGATCATCAGCCGTGATCGAGCAGGAGAGTACGCTGAAGCGGCCCGCATTGGTGCTCCTGAGGCCATCCAGGTGGCTGATCGGTTCCATTTAAGTCAGAACCTTCATGAGACCATCGATCAGGTTATCCGCCGCCGCTTCTCAGAGATTCAAAAGCTCTTGACCCCTTCTCAAGCGGTTGTCGTGGGTGGAGATCTCCCGCTCAAACGGGATGACGCAGCAAAGGTTGCCACACAGAAGAGAAGAATGGCTCGCTATGAGCGCATGAGAATCCTTCACGAGCAAGGCTACAGCTTGGCTCAGGTTGCTGGCTACCTAGGGATGAAACACGAGACCGTTCAAAAGTACCTGATGGAACCACCTCGTCCTCCTGTTTACAAACCCCAACAAGGCAAACTCGCTCGGTATAAACCATATATCCAGCAGAGATTCTTTCAGGAGGGGTGCCGCAATTCGCTGCAGTTGTTTCGGGAAATGCAACAGCAGGGCTACACTGGGGGACCAACCATTGTAGTGAACTATGTGACGCAATTGCGACAATTGATTGGAGAACCCTCGACAGCTGGTCCAGTGATGCGGACCAAGCCAACACCCTTGAAAGCAGCCATCGCATCTCCAAGAGAAATCGCTTGGTGGTTCTGCTTGCCAATACCCAGACTTACTCAAAAACAACAAAAGCACCTCCAGAGTCTGCGTGAGGCGGACGATGAACTCAACGAGATCTACGATCTTGCCCAAATCTTCTTTCGCATGCTCAGAGACCACTCCTCCTCCGGGCTGACGCCGTGGATGGAAAGTGCCTTGCAGAGTAAAGCCCCAGAACTCCGAAGTTTTACCCGAGGACTTGGGCGAGATGAAGCCGCTGTTCGTGCAGGTTTGGATCTTCCCTGGTCGCACGATTACGTTGCATAGTGCACCTCGTCTCTCAGATCATTATCACTTTAAAGCAGTGATTACTTGTTGCTCCTCATCAGGAGGAAGAAAAAGACATGATCCCCGCTCATTGTATCGT